>Ga0172375_10001913_pt1 | contig 33096 bp, 28 predicted proteins | sample LakKiv1m_FD_114537 | JGI IMG/M metagenome (GOLD analysis project Ga0172375, IMG submission 114537) | Freshwater microbial communities from Kabuno Bay, South-Kivu, Congo - kab_092012_11.1m | ecosystem: Environmental > Aquatic > Freshwater > Lake | place: Democratic Republic of the Congo... | reverse complement strand
CTCATCGGCGTGGAACCCGATGCTGATCATCTGGAAGTTGTGGGACATAAGATAAGCCGTGGATAAAAAAGAACGAATATCAATATCGGGCCAAGCAATAATATAACGAAAAGGATCTTCACCGATAGACTTAAGCGTTTGATGACGTCAGAATGAAAATAAAGAATCACCGGGAATATATAGAGTAGAAATAAAGAGTCAAAGACAAACACGATGATCCAAAGAAGCATCATTATTGAGCTTGATCCTGACAACGCAGCACCCGCACAAGATGCCTGCCATAAAACAGGAATGACTAAGATAGGATAAACATACTTGCCTAATGGTCCTGCCCAATGTTGGCCTATAAACAATCCAAGGCTTAAAGAAATAAAAAGGGCGGCCTCCGTAATAAAATATCCTAAATAGATCATCTCCCCGCCGGAAAAACGGGAAGGCACCCCCGCAAACCCGTTAATAAAGACAGGTAAAGATAAAAGGAGAATATAAGCCCCCATCAAATATCGCCCCAACGGTTTTCTATTTTCCATGCTCTTGTTCCTTAATTTTACTTTTTGACTTTTGAATTACCTTATTTCGCTCATCTCGCTTGCCAGCTTCCGCGCTTTCGCTCGTTGCTCATCCGCCGGGAACCCGACGCTGATCATGATATCCAAAGAATCTTTTTTGGAAAGGCCAAGCGCCTCGCGCGCGCCTTTTTGGTCGAACCAACCGATCCAGCAGGTTCCCAAACCTTCTTCCGTTGCCTGCAGGATAAAATGTTCACACACGATCCCGATATCGATTAAATTATATTGTGTACCCCGTGTCGCCCCGGCAACCTGAGCCATGTATTTTGATCGCTCTGTCACGACCACAACCAACACAGACGCCTCTTTGGCAAAACTATTCATGGCATAAATACCGCCAAATGCTTTTTCCGCGAGCCGTATGCGCAATGCCGGATCCGTGACAACAATAAACCGCCACGCCTGCGAGTTACATGCCGACGGTGCTAGCCGTGCGGCTTCAAGGCAACGCTCAAGGACATCCCGAGGGACAGGTGCTGATAAATATTTTCGAGTGCTTTGTCTTTTTTTGACAAGATCTAAGAACGCCACAAAAGACCTCCTTAAAACATACAAAATATAAAAACTTTATACCATGTTCATCAATTAAAATGGGGACAAATTCCCTACTCGCCTGACAGCAATCCAAGAGGCGACATACACAGCCGATGATGCGAGAAAACTTAAGCTATACATGATAAAAATAATATTCGTGTGAATGATCCGCGAGCGAAAAACTTTTCCCTGCTTCATGAGAACATACGCCAGGATCGGTAAATAGGCCACTACGATCGATGAAAAAAGCATATAAACAAGCGGGGCGCCGATCTCAATAAGCCCGACGGATACTCCATGCCGCTTCATCCACAGCAAGGCGAACGCAATGGAAAAGATCAGGATGGCAATGCCATATCCGATGAAAATCCCGTTTAAGCAGGGGCCGTCTTCTTGCTTCTTCCAAGGATTTTTTAACGTTAAATACGCAACAATGGGAAGATACGATAGAACCGAAAACCAAAAAAAGATAACGGAAAGGCTCGACAAGATATCAAATGGCCAAACTCCTTCTGCATTTCTTTGAAAATTAAAAACATATACCATCAGTAAAACCGCAAAACATGCAAGATAGATCAACAACACCGTCCATACCCTTGAAGTCTGTGCTTTTTTTAGATCATCCTCTTGGCTTAAAATATAAATCCACTCAGAATTAATGCGCTCGATCTTGGAAATAGGCGGGTTTTTGGCTAAAAGATAAAAAGTTGTCGGGACAAAGGCAAGGACCGCGGCCCAGAAACTTAGGAGCCCCAAAATACCAAAGAGTTTGAAAAAAATTTCCATGGGATTCCCCGGGATGTTCAAAAAATGAGATCGGAACTATTTAACAAACAGCTCTTGTATCTTGCTAATGAGCTTTTTGCCTTCGGCGCTCAAAACAAGCCTGGCTTCTATTTCACCAGATTCTTTCCTTTTTTCCACACGGTTAAAAATATTGTCATAAATAATAATCGGGGTCCAGCGCAACGTCGATGACTCTCTGAGGCGTTCAGCAAGCCGCTCACTGTTCGCCTGGCCAACCATGTGCTTCAAGATGATCAAGTCTGGCATAAATGTTTCTGATTCCAAAATAAACTTATCGGGGAATGTCACTACCTGCAACGCATAGACATTCTCTGAAAATCCACCCTTGAGGCATCGAAACACGCTCGCATCATCTTCAAGCACAAGAATTTTCTTTTTTCCAATCAAGCTCTGCTTCTGTTTCTTTTCTTCGGCAGATTCATGCTTTTCTTCATCAACGCGAAAGGTTTTTTCTTCGTGGGTTGTTCGTTCTTCCATGCCTAGAACAATCCCCCGCACAGCCTCGTCGCCAATAACCACCTTGTCCTTCGCATTCTTATCTTTTTGCGAAGACAACGGTGCATGCTTGCCTAAAACCTGTTCGCTGGCAAGCACTTTTTCAATAACAGACGCTAAATCTTCCATGACAAAAGGCTTATCAACAAATGCCGCAACACCTAAGATCTCAAAATAATCCCGCATCTTCACGTGAACGCTTAATACAATAAACGGAATTTTCTTTCCAAAATCTTTTTGACGAAGCTCTTTTAAAAATTGATTTCCATCTTTTTTAGGCATGACAATATCAGAAATGATCAAATCCGGCCTCATCTCGGCCGCCACCTTCAGACCTTCATCACCGTTACCAGCTTGATAGACCACATAGCCTATCTTTTTTAATCCTTCGGCAATTAGAAAACGTAAATCTTCCTCGTCTTCAACAATCAAAATTTTTTTCTTATCCATGCTTTCTCCTTGTACCTACCCCCCTACTATGGAGTGAAAAGCTTCTTATAAAGATCACCTTTACGAAGCAGAAAGACAATGACAGGCATGAAGGCATACACCAAAACAACCATCCATACCATGACCGAGACGGCAACTGAAGCGAAGTCCAGGATGATGTGAAAAATCCGCCACTTAGGCTGCAAATCAGCAAAGGGATTTGAGACTCTCCTTTTGCGATCTTCCAGCGCCTGGGCCTCATAAATCTTTTTTGTATAAACGATATCGCCGTTCAAAGCATCTTTGAGAATATTTAGAAATAATTTATTATATCGGCACTTTTCAGGCGTATGCGTTCCAGCGATATATTTGCAATCGCACTCCGGACAATAAGCATTATAACGCATGTAAAAAAAATTTGAATCAATGATATTAAAAAATAACCACGGAAGGTTTAAAAGGTCTGAGACGTTAAAAGGCCGGATCAGAAATCGATCGTATTCGCGGCCATACTTTAAATGATTTTTATTGATCCAATGGATCATGGTCAGTGATTTATCGCCAAAATAGCTCGCAAAAATATATTGCATATGCCGATCCACAAACCCGATATTGTTGCCCTGAACATAACGGCGCATAAAACGTTTGCGGGTATGCTCAAGGGCTTGTTCCATCGTAACATCAGCTAAATCACTGCCGCAATGACTGCAGCACATCCCGGCGCTCACCAGGACATGGCATTTGGGACATTCACGCATGGACCGCTCTCCTTCGACGCCTTAAGATTAAAACACCTGTCGCCTCATTCTATTTCCCGAATATTTTCTTCGGGACAACCAAAAACTTTTATTTCTTTACTCCCCCGTAAATGCAAAAATAATGCTGTTTCCAGACAACGTCAATGTCTTTGAAGCCAGCGCGACGCAGCATGGCGAGCTCATCCATCAGCTTGCAAGGCATGTCTTCCCTCCGATGTTTTTTAAGCGTAGCAGCGATTTGCCCCGGAGAAAGATTTTGGCGCATAAACCTTTTCCAGCGCTCAACGTATAAATCCTGCAAATATGGATTTGACCCCATTACAACATCTGCAGTATAAAAAACGCCTCCTTGAGCAAGGGCATTAAAAACCTTACGATAAAAGATTGTCTTTTCTTTCCCTTCAATATGATGCAATACCAACGAGCCAATCACGGCATCATACTTTCCCCTATACGGAAAATCCCGGGCATCGCCAACCCAGTAGGTGACATTTTTAGAACCCGACAATTTAATCTTTGCCATCGCGATCATTTGCTCAGCTAAATCCACGCACGTGACTTGTGCGCCGGGATAACGCCTAAGAAGGGCTTGGGTAATGTTACCGGTCCCGCAGCCTAAATCAATGACGTGGATTTTTTTCTTTTGCGAAAAAGGCAGGGTTTCGACAAGCGCTTCAATGGTATCTTTGTAAAATGGTGCCACTTTAAAAAAATTCTTATCAAAAACCTTTGCCACGCGCTCAAAATGAGCTTTGATAATTTTAAAACGTTTATCCTGCCCTAGCTTCATAGTCTTGTGTTTCCTGCGTTTTATTTCTGGCTTTTGCATTCCGACTATTCACTTTACTTCTTCTGCTTCAAATATTCTTTGATAATCTCTTTATGGTCAAAGGCATAAGTGCCTTTAAGCAAATCATCATACGCCACAATTTTTAAATTCTTGGCATCGTCGCCGGATTGGGGTATACCGCGACCTTGGGCAATAAAGACGGTGTCAATGGTATGAAACCGCGGGTCACGGCTGGGATCAGAATAGGTATGAAATTGCCTCAAGCTTTCAAGCTCTAGATGGGTTTCTTCCATAGCCTCACGGCGCACGGCCGTTTCCAGGCTTTCGTCACGGTCAACAAAACCACCCGGAAGCGCCCAGCCAAAAGGAGGATTTGAGCGCTCAATAATCACAATACCCTTGGGCAGCTCGATAATCACGTCAACGGTGACATACGGCTCACCGGCTAAAGTTTTCAAAAGATGACCGAGATACCCGGAAACCTCTTTTTGAAAAACCTCAAAAAGTTTTTTATCAAGCGACATAATTGCGATATGGGTGATCGAAGTTTTTTTGCGAGTTAAAAAATAATGAAGTTCTTGGGTGATAATCCTGGTGAGTCCGATCAAGGGAAATTTTTCTAGCTCCGCGGGGATCATCACGATAACCTTGTACCCGGCTTGCGTGGCATTTCTTAAAAGTTCGCGACAGGCATTTCGAATCAGGGCTTCACGTTTTTCAAGCGCTAACGAAGTATCGATTTCTTTCAAAATAGATAAATCAACAATCCAGTCCGAGCGGATACTTTTAGGGTCCGTTGGGAGGACTTCAATGTGCGTATTATTGATTTTTCCAATAAATGTCGGCATATTATTTCACCATTCGCCGCGCAACATCCAATGCTTGTTGTTTTGTGGCAATTTCGCCCAAGGCCTGTTTTTCATCAACGGTTAACAAAATTTTCTTGAAAATTGGCGCAGGTTTAAGCTTGAGCTTTTTAATTAAATCATCACCGGTCAAAAGCCGCACGCGCTTGAGGACCGGTTTTTTATTTAAATGTTCATCAAGAAGCGCACGCATAATCTTTTCATGGTGGCGTTCATGCGCCTTGGTCGATAATGGCCCCCTGGTCGACCGCTGATCGGCCAAAGACAATAAAAGAACGCTCACGGCTTCCTTCCCACTATCTCGAAAATATCGAAAAACCGCTCTTGCCGTCGGGGTTTTAAAATTGGACAAATACGCCGGACGCAGATGATGCAGGACCATAGCTTCAAGCGTATCTTTTTCTAAAGAAGAAAGTTTGAGCATCTTGGCGATCGTACGGACAATGTAACGGCCGCTATGCTCATGGCCATGAAAAGACGTCTTGCCTTTTTCCTTGCGGCAGGTCTCAGGCTTTCCAATGTCATGCAATAACGCGGCAAACTTCAGTAGGCTTTCCCGATTTCGGCCAAAAGCAAGCTTTTCTTCCAGATACACTTTTATTTTCGGATTATTCTTAAATTCAAGAAAAATTTTCTCGACCTGGCGCACAACTTCAAAGCTGTGCTCTAAAAGCGAAAGGTGATGATATCCGCCCTGAGGCAAATGATACATGATGCTTATTTGCGGAATAATTTCTTCTAAAAGCCCAACACGATGCATCGCTTTTAAATTCTCAAAGGCATGAGGCGATGACAAAATTTTAAAAAGTTCATCGCGAACGCGCTCGCGAGCCACGCTGGAAAGAAGCCCAGTATCCCGCTTGACTTGAATTAATGTTTTAGGCTCAATGACAAAATTAAAAGCCGCCTTTAAACTAAAGGCACGGACCATCCGCAAAGGATCCTCAGCGAACGCCTTTGCCGAGACCATTTTGATCTTCTTGGCGCGTAGATGCATAAGTCCGTGCTTAAGGTCGATGAGAATGTCCTCGAGCGGTTTTTGCGCAGGTAAATTTTTAACGTCAACCGTCAAGGTGTTAACGGTGAAGTCGCGATGGGAAATATCCCCCGGGAGGCTTTCGGCGCGGAAGTCTGCAAAATCAAATGTTAAAAGCAATCCCTTTTCCTTGCGTGCAACGCGAGCACAGCAATGCGCTTCGTCTAAAAGAACAAAGGCGCCATGAATCTTTTTAGCAAAGGTGCGCGCGATCTTGATGGCATGGCGTGATGTGGCAAAGTCAAAATCTGCACATTCTTTTTCCAAAAAATAATCACGCACGGCTCCGCCGACCAAGAAAGCTCGTGCTTTATTAGCCTTCACAACGGACTGGAGGACTTTTAAATACGGAATCGTATACGAAGTGGGTGATCTATTCATACGGTGAAACATCTCGAATGCTAAGATGATATTAAACTTTTGGCAGCTCTGCGCTTTTTAAAACTTCTTCATCAACAAAGATCGGAATCTGCGAGCGAACCGCGATGGCCACGCCATCAGAGGGCCGAAGGTCGATAGGCTTTGTATCACCGCGGGCATCTCTGACAATCAGCTTGGCATGAAAGGTATGCTCAATAATTTTATCAATAATCAGTTTTTCAGGCTCAGCGCCTAATTCATTAAAAATCGTTAAAATCAAATCATGGGTCATGGGCCGCGGAACTTTGAGGTTAGACAGGCTCATCTTAATGCTTGAGGCTTCGCTAAAACCGATCATGATGGGAAACTTACGCGCTCCCTGCCGTTCTTTCAAAACAATCACCTGGTCTTGGCGCTTTTCATCAATAATCATCTTGCTCAAGTCAACCTGCACCAAATCCATAGTGTTACTTCTTCCCTTTTTTAAACATATGATTGAGCTCACTCATAAATTGATTCACATCACGAAACTGCCGATAAACGGACGCAAACCGCACATAGGCAACGTCATCAAGGGTAGCGAGCCTTGACATAACCTGTTCGCCGACATCTTTTGAGCTCACTTCACGGTCATATTTCTTCTGAATGGCGCGTTCAATTTCCGCTGTGACCTGTTCAACTTTATCAATGCTGATGGGGCGTTTTTCGCAAGCCTTAACAATCCCAGAGAGGATTTTGGCACGGTCAAAGGGCTGGCGACGGCCATCAGCCTTGACAACCATCAAAGGGACTTGTTCAATGTATTCATAGGTGGTGAAACGCTTCTCGCATTTGAGGCACTCCCGGCGTCGACGGATCGCGCTTCCCTCGGAGCTAAGCCGTGAATCAACCACCTTTGTTTCTTTATAATTACAAGCCGGACATTTCATAAATGAACCCCGCCCTAGCGGGGCGAATTTACTCCGTACATTCAAAGAATATGCCGGAGGCAAATGATATCTTTATTGATCGTTAGCGAATATAAGTTTACTTAAGCGAATTTATTCCGCTTCCTCTCTACAAATTTGCCCCGCAATCTTTATCAAAAAACCGCGGGGCAAATATTAAACAATCTTAATCCAGCAAATATTTCTTTCCGCTCTTTTCAGTCTTTTCCACCTTATCGTCTTTATAGATCCCTTGTTCTACGATCTTCCCATTCTCATATCGTGTAAACGGCCCCTCTTTTTTATTATTCTTAAAAATTGCTTCTTCGATCAGCTGTCCTTTTTCATCATACACTTTGTAAGGCCCATTAAGTTTACCATTGGCAAATGTTCCTTCTTGCATCAACTTTGAGCTTTCATAATAAAGTTTGTAAGGCCCTTCAGCGTTATCCTCCTTAAAATTCATTTCATGCTGTACGAATCCACTCTCAAAATAAGCCTTATAAAGACCTTCACCCTTGCCATCCTTATAAGTTTTTTCCTGCTTGAGCTGTCCGCTCTCATAATAAGTCTTACCAAGGCCCTCAAGCTTATTATTCTTAAAAATCCATTCTTGCTTTAAATTTCCACTTGGGTAATATTCTTTGGATATTCCATCGGGATTGCCGCCTTTGAATATCCCTTCTGTCATCAATTTTCCGCTCTCATAATAGACCTTGCCCGGCCCTTCTAATTTGCCGTTCACAAATGTCCACTCTTCCTTGATCTTCCCACTAGGGTAATAAACCTTGGTTGGCCCGCTAAGCTGACCAGCGGCATAAGTCATTTCTTTTTGCACATTTCCCGATGGATAATATTCCTTATTGACTCCATCTTGCACAGCCTGCGCCGTTGTCACACAAAATCCAATCACGAGAACAACCACGATCCAAAACACCATTTGCATTCTTTTCTTCATGTCCTCCCCCTTTCTTATTTCTTATACAAAGGAAACTTTTTTGTTAGATTTAAAACATCTTTTTTAATTTCTTCCAGCCCTCCTTGATCACTGCGATGCATAATTGCACGATCGATCAATTCAGCAATTTTCTCCATATCCTGCTCCTTCATGCCGCGAGTGGTAACGGCAGGGGTCCCAATACGAATACCGCTTGTCACTGTAGGTTTTTCAGGATCATAAGGAATTAAATTCTTATTCACGGTAATACAAACCTTGTCCAAGGCATCGGCTGCTTCAAATCCTTTGGCATTCTTTGCGCGTAAATCCACCATAAAAAGATGATTGTCTGTCCCGCCGGCGACAATACGATAACCTTTTTCCTGCAAAGCCAAAGACATCGTCTTTGCATTCTTGATAATTTGCTGCTGATATTTCTTGAAATCATCGCTTAACGCTTCCTTGAAACACACAGCCTTGGCGGCAATGATATGCATCAAGGGCCCGCCTTGGGTTCCCGGGAAGATCGCGGAATCAACCTTTCTGGCAAAATCCTTTTTGCAAAGAATCATCCCCGAACGTGGGCCGCGCAATGTTTTATGCGTTGTCGTCGTTACAAAATCTGCAAAGGGAACCGGATTTTGATGAAGGCCTGCGGCCACAAGCCCTGCGATATGCGCCATGTCCACCATAAATAAAGCGCCAACTTCATCGCTGATCTCACGGAACTTCTTAAAATCAATCGCGCGAGAATATGCCGACGCTCCGGCGACAATCATTTTGGGCTTACTTTCTTTGGCAAGCCGCCGGATCTCATCATAATCAAGCATTTCTGTTTCCCGATTAACACCATAGCTTACAATATGATAGGTACGACCGGAAAAATTAATCTTGTGCCCGTGGGTCAAATGTCCTCCGCAAGCCAAATCCAAAGCCAAGAGCGTGTCCCCTGTTTGAAGCGCGGATAAATAAACCGCCATGTTGGCTTGAGAGCCCGAATGGGGCTGAACGTTCACGTGGTCCGCGCCAAAAAGTTCCTTGGCGCGGTCAATGGCGAGCTGCTCGACCACATCAACATTTTCACAGCCATGATACCAACGCGCTTTCGGATACCCTTCGGCATATTTATTGGTCATGACACTGCCCTGCGCTTCTAGCACAGCCTCGGAAACAAAATTTTCTGAAGCAATAAGTTCAATGTTGGCATTTTGCCGTGCGATCTCGTCTTGGATCGCCTGCCAAACATCCTTGTCCGTTTTCTTTAAAACATCCATGTGTCTTCTCCTGTTTCTTGGCAATATCGCCGCTAAAGCTTGTCAATTTGCTTAATGCGTCGCAAATGTCGCCCGCCTTCAAAGGGGGCCTTGAGCCATGTGTTAATAATACGTATCATCTCTTTCTTCGAAACAAACTTTGAACCTAAAATTAAAACGTTCGCATCATTATGTGCGCGCGAAAATCTTGCCGCCGCCATGCTATAGCAAAGGGCTGCCCGAATACCGCGAAAACGGTTTGCCGCGATAGAATGGCCAATGCCCGTCATACAAATCAAGATGCCGCGAGCGCCTTTGGACGATAAAACACCTTGAGCGACTTTGGCAGAAAATTTTGGATAATCACAGGGCACATCTTTGGCATATGTTCCAACGTCAACAACATAAAAACCTTGTTCTGCCAAATGCTTAACGATTTCTTTTTTAAAAGAAAATCCACGATGGTCGGCACCGATAAATATTTTCATACAAGCTCCACGATTCTTTGGATCGATTCTTTAATCACAAGTGCACATTCTTCATAGGTTTGCGCACTCTGCCCGATAGGATCAGGCACCCCTAAATCATACGCCCCAGAAGAAGCTTTTGCAAATTCTCTTAATAAATATGTCCGGTTAACTACCGAAGGCTCAAAGCTTACGATTTGATAACGATGCATCGATGTCATGGCCAAGATCAAATCTGCCTTTTTTAGCATCATCTTTGTTAACGGCCGAGACTGATGCCGTGAAGCATCGATCCCCTCTTTTTTTAAAGTTTCCAGCGTTTCGCGCGTTGGCCCTCCTCTTAAAAAGGCACTCGTTCCCGCAGAAGACACCTCAACATCTTTGCGGCCCTGCAAGGCCTCACGCAAAAGATATTCCGCCATCACCGAACGGCAACTGTTGCCGGTACAAACAAATAAAATATTCTTTTTCTTGGCTCTTGCTTCCAAATCTTCCAAACTAATCGGCCCGGGGCGTAAAATCTTTGGCATCAAAGACGTCAAATCAACAACCGTTGACGCAACGCCAAGGCTGACGTCCCCAGCATCAAGTGCCATCTCAACCAAACCGTCAAATTTTCTTAACGCCTGCGCACAACTCGTTGGCGGCGCATCTCCCTCGACATTTGCCGAAGGAGCTGCCAGCGGACAATGCACTTCGCGCGCTAGCGCTAGGGCGACAGGGTGGCTAGACATACGCAGCCCAATCGTTCTTCCTTTTTGCTTTGACGGAACAACAATGGTCAAAGGCCCTGGCCAAAAGGCATCAATAATTTTATACGTTGACACATGCTGCGCGAGAGCCAAATCATCAACATCTTGCTTATCCGAAACCAAAACAGAAAAAGGCTTTTCTTCAGAACGCTGTTTAACTTCGCGTAAAGCCCCAAGGGCTTTGTTATCTAAAAAATTCGCGGCGATCCCGTAAACCGTTTCTGTTGGAAAAATAACAAGGCCACCCTGCCTTATGATTTTCCCAGCTTCGGCAATAAAATCATAGTTGATACTATTTAGTTTGATGTCAACTTTTTTTGTTTTCACTGTGGAAGTTTGATTTTTAAAATCTTCTTTGCCTGTGTTCTTTTATAAACGACAAGCTTATTATGCAAAGCTTTGTTATTCAAAGCCAAAATTTTCATGGCCAAGAATGCCGCATTCTTTGCCCCTGATTTTCCAATTCCCACCGTCGCAACCGGAACCCCTGGAGGCATTTGCACCGTCGACAACAAAGAATCCATACCGTTTAAATCCGCTGTTGGCATCGGAATACCAATGACGGGGATCGCCGTATGTCCGGCGATCACTCCCGCTAACGCGGCAGCCCCGCCGGCAGCTGCAATCGCAACCTTGGCTCCTCGGGCTTCAAGTCCTTTGGCGTAACAGGTTGTTTCCTCAGGTGTCCGGTGTGCGGACAAAACTTTGGCTTCAAAGGAAATTTTAAACTCTTTTAGAATCTTTGCCGTTTCGCTCACAACCGGCCAGTCAGAATCACTTCCCATGATAATGACAATTTCTGCATTTTTCATTGGATGCCTCACTTCGTTTAATAGGATTAAATTTTTAACGTACGTTTTAATGCCTTGGTGCCAATATCCCGCCGAAAAAAACATCCATCAAAGGAAATTTGCTCAACACCCCTGTAGGCGTTATGAATCGCTTTATCAATGCCATAGCCCAGGCTGGTCACACCTAAAACACGCCCTCCGGAAGTAACAATAGCAGAACCTTTTTTTTGAGTTCCTGCATGAAACACAAATATTTCTTTTTCTTTCGCAACCCTTTCGAGCCCTGAGATCACTTTTCCTTTTTCATAATCTCCCGGATAGCCTCGAGCTGTCATCACAACACAAGTACACGCACGAGAATCCCATTCCAGTGTAAGCTGATCCAGCCGTCCTTCGCAAGCTGCCAAGCACATATCGACCAGATCTGTTTTAAGCCGCGGCAAGACCGCCTGTGTTTCCGGGTCCCCTAAGCGAACATTATACTCCAAAACTCTGGGGCCTTGTTTAGTGATCATAATTCCTGCATAAAGAACGCCCTGAAAAGGAGCACCTTCCTCGGCCATCCCTTGGATGGTCGGGGCGATGACGTTAAGTGCGATATTGGTCATCAGATCTTTCGTCACAACAGGCGCCGGAGAATACGCGCCCATGCCGCCGGTGTTTGGACCTTGATCATCATCAAAAATTCTTTTATGATCTTGCGAAGAATCTAAAATGACATATTTTCGTCCATCGCTAATCGCTAAAATCGATGCCTCTTCGCCTTCTAAGCAATCTTCGACAATAACGCGCTCTCCAGCTTTTTTGAAAATCTTTTTAACCATCATCTGATTAAGTGCTTGTTCGGCTTCCTCAATATTTTTACAAATCACAACACCTTTGCCTGCGGCCAGGCCGTCGGCCTTGATCACCAGCGGAAACTTTTTATTCTTAAGATAACTCTTTACCTGATTAATTGAATCAAAACTTTGAAAGGCAGCCGTAGGAATATGGTGACGCTTCATAAATTCTTTCGCAAAGACCTTGCTCCCTTCAAGCTGTGCGGCTTTTTGTGTGGGCCCAAAAATTTTTAAATTCTCTTTCTGGAAAATATCAACAATGCCCTTGACCAAGGGCGCTTCAGGGCCAACGATGGTCAAATCAATTTTATTTTGAAGGGCAAAATCACGAAGGGCGAGGACATCATCGGAGGCAATATTAACACATGTGGCGAGGGTACTAATTCCGCCGTTACCGGGGGCACAAAAAATTTCTTTAACGTTAGGATTTTGTTTAATTTTCCAAACTAAGGCATGCTCTCGGCCGCCAGAGCCGACAACGAAGACCTTCATAACAGGATCCTTTTTTGCGAATGATTGACCACTTCACCGATAATGCACGCCGGGAAACGACACTGATTAAAGAACTTAACAAGGGACGCGGCTTTTGCTTTATCCACAACAAGCACAAATCCGATGCCCATATTGAACGTTGTGAACATTTCCTTATCAGAAATATTTCCCTTGCTTTGAATAATTTGAAATATCTTTGGCACGCTCCAGCTTGAGCGATCAATGGCAAAACACCTGCCCTTGGGAAGAATTTTTGTCATCTTTTCAAAAAAAGCACCGCCGGTGATATGGGCCATGCCCTTGATGTCAAAACGCTCCAAGGCCTTTAACACAGGCTGCACATAAATCTTGGTCGGCTTTAAAAACGCATGGCTTAAACTTTTTTGTTCGGAAAGCGATAATGCCCGACGTGCCAAAGAAAACCCATTGGAATGTAGTCCACTTGAGGCCAACCCAACAACGCAATCTCCTTTTTTAATTGAGGCGCCGTTAATAATCTTTTTCTTTTCCACAACCCCAACAGCAAATCCCGCCAGATCATAATCCTCAAGTTTATAAATTCCTGGCATCTCGGCGGTCTCGCCGCCAATCAAACTGCATCCGGACTGACGACACCCTTCAATGATCCCCTTGACCACTTCTTTTAAAACTTTGTCTTTAAGCGACCCACAGGCTAAATAATCAAGGAAAAAAAGCGGTTTGGCACCAGCGCAAAGAATATCGTTAACGTTCATGGCCACAAGGTCGATCCCGACCGTATCATGTTTGTTAACGAGATTAGCGATCATGAGTTTTGTTCCAACACCATCGGTCGAAGACACTAAAATAGGCTCACGATATCCTTTTCCAATATCAAAAAGGCTGCCGAAGCTCACCCCGGCATTAATAGCCCCCTTGGTGCTTATTTTCTTTGCATGCGTCCCGATCCAATTGACAAAATGATTGGCCTTTTGAATATCCACACCGCTTTGTTTATACGTTATTCCGCTCATAGTTTTCTCAGAAATTCTTTTTAATATAGTTTACACCATTTTGAAAAATTTTTGCCCCATCACCATAACGATTTTTTTTAGGTAATCGTGTCCAAAAAGGATGCTGGGTGAACAGATAATGTCGTTCGGGATGCGGCATCAGTCCCAAGATATGACCGGTCACATCACAAATACCGGCAATATCATCTTGGGAACCATTGGGATTGTCAGGATACGTCGGGTGTCGTCCGTCCTGCGTGCAGTAACGAAAAATCACTTGATGATTGTTTTGAATCTTTTGCAATACACTTTTATTTTTGCAAATAAATTTTCCCTCTCCATGGGCCACGGGAAAATACACTACGCCGTCCATCTCCTTGGTCCAGGCACATCGACCGCTGACCTTTAAAAACGTCCAGCGATCTTCAAATTTGCCGGAATCGTTTGTCATCAATGTCGCCTGCTGAATGGTCTTTTCTTCCCCTGCCGGATCTTTCCCGAGATCGCCGGGTAGAAGACCGGACTTAACCAAAACCTGGAACCCATTACAGATACCAATGATAAGTTTTCTAGCCGCAACGAACTTTTTTAGATCTGAACCGAGCTTCAAACGAAGCTCGTTAGCCAAAATACGGCCGGCCGAAATGTCATCGCCATATGAAAAACCACCCGGCAAAACCAAGATATGATAATCTTCGAGCCTTTTGACCTTTTTAAAGAACTGCTGGATATGCACTAGGTCAACGCACGCCCCGCAATCTTTAAAGGCAAAGGCGGCTTCTTGATCACAATTAGTTCCGGCGGTGCGCAGAACAATAACGTTAACTTTTCTTGCCATTGGTCTTTCGCTTTTCTTTCGCGTAAAAATCTTTGATAACTTTCAAAACTTCTTCAGGTGTTTCCACAATTTGAAAAATATCCAAATCTTCCTGTCCGACGCAATGATGGGCAAGGATCGTTTTGTGCACCCAATCCATCATCCCTTGCCAATACTCCTTGCCAACCAAGATAACAGGAAAGCGAGGCATCCGCTTGGTCTGGATGAGCGTGATACTTTCAAAAAGTTCATCCAATGTTCCAAACCCGCCGGGAAAAATAACAAAGGCCTTAGCGTATTTTAGAAACATAAACTTTCGACAAAAGAAATAATGAAAATCCAGCAACAACGTGATGTATTTGTTAGGAACTTGTTCAAAAGGAAGCTCAATATTGAGCCCAACAGACTCAGCCCCCGCTTCTTTAGCACCCTTATTGGCTGCCTCCATAATGCCTGGGCCGCCGCCAGTGATAATCGAATAACCTTCCCTGCCTAACAAATACGATGTTTTCTCAGCAAGCTTATACATCTTATGGCTCTCTTTTAAACGTGCTGATCCAAAAATCGTTACAGCATTGCCAATGCGCGAAAGCATATCAAACCCATCGACAAATTCTGACATAATACGAAAAACTCTCCAAGGGTCTTCCATGGTTATTAAATCTTCTTTGACGTTGCGTCTATTTTTCATCTCTTCACCACCTTAATGTTTTTTGCCATGATTGTTTGAGAGACTTCATGTCAGCCTGTAAACACAATTCTTCTTTGACGCCGTAACAGGTCAAGATCTTTTCTTCTTTGACCTGACCCATAAGCCCACAGCTAATCCCTTCAAATATCTTTTCAAAAGACTTTTGGTCACACGGCAAGACCTCGACGATAAAGCGAGAATTTGATTCAGAAAAAAGAACGCTGTCGTTTTGAGCTTTGCCCCCTTTAAAAGGAACCTTAGACAAAAAGGTTGTCGCGCCAAATCCGCCGGCAAAGGCCATTTCTGCAAGCGCAACGCCTAAACCGCCTTCAGAGCAATCATGACAAGACTGGACCATGCCCTTTTGAATCGCGCATTCCAACACCTGAAAAGTTTTTAATGCTTTCTTAAAATCAACTTTCGGCACAGTGCTGCCAAGCTTGCCAAGCGTATCGTAATAAATAGAACCACCGAGTTCCTTCAAGGTATCCCCGACAACATAAATGAGATTATCTTCCTTTTTAAAATCCATCGTGACAACTTTTTCCACATCATCAATAATCCCCATGGCAGAAATCAGAATCGTTCCGGGGATTGCGATGGTTTTGCCCTTATACGCAAATTCATTATAAAAACTATCCTTGCCTGATATAAAAGGTGTGCGGAAACCAACAGCCGCATCATAACAGCCTTGGGCTGCGCGCACTAAGCCTCCTAAACGATCAGGCTTATCAGGATTTCCCCAGCAAAAATTATCCAAAATCGCGATCTTGTCGACCTTCCCGCCAACGCAAACGATTTGACGGATCGCCTCGTCAATACACGAGGTGGCCATCCAGTAAGGATCGATCATGCCAAAGCGCGGATTGATCCCATTAGAGATCGCAACACCTTTCACAGAATCAAATTTGGGACGAATCACGCTGGCATCGGATGGGCCATCACAGTTTGGCCCGACCAAAGGTTTAATCACGCTTGCCCCCTGCACCTCATGATCATAGCGGCGGATAACATTTTCCTTTGAACAAACATTGTAATGGGCTAAGACTTCATGCAACTTTTTTGTCAAATCTTTAGCGCATGACACTTTGGATTCTTTAATTTTTGGCTGTGTCCAAACAGCTCTCTTCGTAATGCGCGGAATACCGTCGTGCACAAAGGCCATGTCCAAGTCGCAGACGCGAACTCCCCGATAAAAAAGCTCAAGGCGTTTTGTGCCTGTAAATGTGCCCATCACCACAGCTTCGACATTTTCATCTTCAAAGATTTTCATCAAGCGTTCAAGATTTTCCGGAGGGACCGAGATCACCATGCGCTCTTGCGATTCGGAAATCCAAATCTCTTCGTAACTTAACCCATCATACTTCGTCGGGGCTTTATCCAAATCCACGCGGCATCCAAGCTCCTGCCCCATTTCCCCGATGGCCGAAGAAAATCCACCTGCCCCGCAATCTGTGATCGCGCTATAAAGATTTTGATCCCGGGCCTGCAAAAGAACATCCAAAACCTTTTTTTCTTGAATCGGGTGCCCGATCTGTACTGCGCCGGAAGACACAACTTCAGAATCTTCCGTAAGCTCTCCGGAAGAAAATGTCGCCCCGTGAATCCCGTCACGCCCTGTTCGTCCACCGACCGCGACAACCAAGTCTCCTGCCCGCGCTTTCTTTTCAACCTTATTTTTAGGGATGATGCCCACAGTGCCGCAATAAACTAACGGGTTACCAACAAAATTTTTATCAAAAACGATCGCGCCGTTCACCGTTGGAATTCCCATCTTGTTGCCATAATCACGCACACCGCTTACCACCCCCTTCATCACGCGCACAGGATGAAGCGAGCCTTCCGGAAGCTCTTTAAAAGGAAAATCAGGCGGGGCAAAACAAAAGATATCGGTGTTAGCAATGGGTTTTGCACCCAAACCTGTTCCTAACGAATCCCGGATGACACCGCCGATCCCCGTGTTGGCACCACCGAAAGGTTCCAGCGCTGAGGGATGATTATGTGTTTCCACTTTAAAGCAGACATGAGAATCTTGATCAAATTTAATGACGCCAGAATTATCATGAAAAACAGACACGCACCAAGGCGCATTAATGTCATGCGTGGCTTTGACAATCGTTGACTTTAAAAGATTGCAGATATGCGTTGTTTTCTTTTTACGCCCGTCGATAAAGGTGTATTCCACATTGCCGCGAAATGTTTTGTGATGACAATGTTCACTCCAGGTTTGCGCAATGGTCTCAAGCTCGCAATCCGTAGGGTTACGGCCAAGTTTTTTGAAATATTGTTTAATTGTCTTCATCTCGTTGATATTCAAAAAGAGCTGGCCCTGAGCGCTGATTTCAAGGAGTTTCTTGTCCGAAGCCCCCAGAAGATCAACAGAAATAACTTTCACATCTTTTTTATGCTTGAGAGGGGAGAATGTTTTTGAAGGCTTTGTATAATCGACGACGTGCTGAACAAGTTTGTTGGATAGCGCGCGATTGACAATCGTTGTTATTTGGGCATCGCTGGGCGTTCCATAAAGAAGGTATTTCTTTGCCGTGCGCACAGTTTTAACATTCGAAATCCCTAAATCCACAATACCCTTTAGCGTCGACTCTTCAACAGGATCCATAACGCCAAGGTTATAGGCAATTTCAACAACTTTAAAATCCTTTGATGGAAGAATGGGCGGTGTCGCCTTGGGGAAAAAAACATAATCCTGAACAATGGAATCAACGAGAAGATCTTCGCAAATTTTCTTGATCTGTGTCGCTGTGATCTGGCCCTCAAGCAAAAAAACCTGTTCCACTAATACCTTCGAAACAGATCCAATGCCTAAATCCTGGATATCTTTGGCGACAGCCTCGCCGGCTGCATCAAAAATACCTTCTTTGTCTTTTACTTCAACGCGCCAGATCATAAAGCGATTATCTTTCCTGACAAAGTGATCTTTAAGAAATCGAAATTTAAAGTTCAGAAGTCAAAATAAAAGACACGGCTCAGCGACACGTCATCCTCTCTCTTGAGAGTTCAACGTTTTCTTGAATCTTGACTTTTGACCTCTGAATTCATTTTGTGACTCTGCTAAAAACTTCCTGATAAGCCTCTTCGACATTACCTAAATCTTTGCGGAAGCGATCCTTATCAAGTTTCTTGCCTGTTCCCACTTCCCACAAACGGCAGGTATCCGGAGAAATCTCATCGGCTAAGATAATCTTTCCCTTATATCGGCCAAATTCAAGCTTAAAATCGACAAGCTCAAGATTGATGTTGAGAAAAAACTTCTTCATGAGTTCATTGATCTTGAATGTATACTTCTTAATATCCGCAACTTCTCGATCCGTGGCCCACCCAAGAGCTCTGACATGATATTCGCTGACCAAGGGATCATTCAAAGAATCTTTCTTGTAGCAAAAATCAAGGATCGGCATTTTAAGTTTCATGCCTTCTTGCAGATCAAGCAATCGGCACAGAGAGCCCGCCGCAATATTGCGAACGATCACCTCGATGGGAACAATTTCAACCTTTTTGACAAGCATTTCTCGATCGCTCAAGGTCTTGACAAAATGCGTCGGAACCCCTTTGGACTTTAGGTATTCAAAGATACGACTTGAGATTTTATTATTAAAAATCCCTTTTTGTAAAATCGTGCCCCTTTTCTGTGCATTAAAGGCCGTCGCGTCATCTTTAAAATACTGGATCACAAGATCCGGTGAATCTGTGTCATAAAGAATTTTTGCTTTCCCTTCGTAAATTTGCTTTCGTTTTTCCATAATGAAGCTCCTTTAGGTAATTTTATTCTCGCTTACAGCCCGACGCGTTTAAAAATTCTGTCGCGATGACGAATATAGTATTTGATATCAAAACAGGCATCGATCGCGCTTGGCCCCATATACTTGCGCAATTTGCGATCTCGCTTTAGGACATCTTTAAAATCCGTAGTTTCTTGCCAGACCTGCATGGCGCAACGCTGGATAATTTCATAGGCATCGTCGCGAGTAAGGCCTTTTTTCATGAGCTCAAGCAAGATACGCTGAGAATAAATAAGCCCGCGGGATTTGGAAAGATTATTGATCATATTTTTTGGATAAACCAAAAGTCCTTCCAGGACAGGAATAAACTTATGGAACATATAATCCAGGGCAATCGTACTGTCGGGCAAAATCACGCGCTCAACGGACGAATGGCTGATATCCCGTTCATGCCAAAGGTTGATATTTTCAAATCCGGCCAAGGCATTGGAACGCAGCAATCGTGACAAACCAGAGACACGTTCGCAAGTCACAGGGTTGCGCTTGTGCGGCATGGCGGAAGATCCAATTTGCCCTTTAAAGAATGGCTCCTCTACCTCGAGGATTTCTGTTTTTTGCAAATGACGGATTTCTGTTGCAAATTTATCCAGAGAAGATCCGATCAGCGCTAGTGTATTTAAAAATTCGCAATGGATATCCCGCTGAAGAATTTGTGTCGCGACATTGGCGGGCTTTAAATTAAGCTTCTCACAAACATATTCTTCCACGGTCGGATCCACATTGGCATACGTTCCAACGGCTCCAGAAAGCTTTCCAATGCGAAGGCTTTCGCGGGCATTTTGAAGACGCGCAAGATTGCGTTGCATCTCGTCATACCAGACGGCAAGCTTGAGCCCAAAGGTCGTTGGCTCGGCATGAACCCCGTGAGAACGCGCTACGCAAATAGTATCTTTATATGTTTTCGCTTGTTTCTTTAAGGCCTTCAATAATCGGTCAATGTCTTCAAGGAGGAGATCACACGCTTCCACGCATTGGATGGATAGGGATGTATCCAGCAAGTCAGACGAGGTCATCCCGACGTGAAGATAACGCGCATCTGCGCCAATGCTTTGCCCCACGTTAACGATAAAGGCCACCACATCATGCTTGGTTCGCTCTTCAATGCGCTTGACTTCATCAAGATCATAAGTGGCTTTCTTCTTGATATTCTCAACAGATGCCTTGGGGATCAATTTTAATTTACCCATGGCTTCACACGCCAAGACCTCAATCTTAAGCATAATATCAAGCTTATGTTTTTCAGACCAAATATTCCCCATCTTTGATAACGTATAACGCTCAATCATAACTGTGTCTCCTTTTAATGAGCCCGCCACTAAGTAAAGGCGGACGAATTATTCCCGAAAACATTCATTTGTTTTCGGGGCTGTTTTTTCACTTGTCCAATGGAATTGCAACCTAGTTATCGAGCCGGGACAACATTTTTGCTGGGGCAAGACCTTATGGAATGCAATCACTTAGCAATTTTTAACTTCAACACTATATCAAAAAAGATATTTTTGGTCAAACAAAAATCAACTAGAATCAGCAAAAAATATCATGATAAATATTGTAACTCATTATACTGCAATATGATAAGGAGATATTAAAACATGATTAAAAAAGGCCAAAAATGAAGGTTTTCTAGCGAAAAACACAGTCACTTCAGACTTGCAGATGCTTTTATTACTAATATTAAATATATATAATAAAGAAAATTTACTCTAGCTTACCTTTAAAATATTTTACGCTCCTGTCCATGCTATCCTTTAATATCAGCGGTGCGGTCTTTAAAACCTTTTGGCCTAAAGGACTTTCATAAAACGCGATCAGCTCTTGCAAATCTTGAACTGTAAAATACTGTTCATAGACAGGAACGAGCTCGTTCATGACATCATCAAGGTTAAGAACTCTTTTAAGTTCTTCTTTTTTGTCCGGGGATGCCGCATCAATAATCTCTGCAAATGTTCGCCGCATATTTCCTTTGGCGCCGGTTGCTTCCATATACTTTAAAATGAGATCTTTTTTGCTCATCAAGGCGTAATCTGTTGCTATGCGGCTAGTCGTCGTTACGGGGGCTTGCGCCGAAGTTGTTGACGGTGACACTGGTGAAGCTGCACCGCCTAAAGGCGCTGAAGCACCTTCAATGCGGTCAACCTCATCCATATAATAAGTCAAGGTCATGCCATTGGCATTGATTTTAATCTGTGTAGCTGTTTTTTCTAAAATATCGCCTTTAATCACGCGCCCGCTTTTGAGGACCACTGTTTCTGCAGAGCAAATTGAAATTATCAGAAAGAAAAACATAAAAACAAAAAATATCTTCTTCATAAGTCTTCCTTTATTAATAGGTTAATCACTGTTATTTATTTTAACCATAATCTTCCTAGCGGTCAAATGCTTAAAATCTTTTCATCTCTTCCGTTAAACTGCGCCCTCATTTATGTTGCTTGAAAAAACGCTCTATGATAGGATGGTAGAAATTTAGGAAAATATGATTGAATTAACAATAAACCAAATTGACGCACACCTCCTTGCCTTCTTAGAAAAAGCAAGAAAAGAATACCCTTTCAGGGAAGTCCATCCGATCCTTTTTGAAAGTATCAAAGAATTTTGCGCCCGTCCCGGCAAACGCATTCGCCCTTTGCTGATGGCGCTAAGCTATCAAGGCTATAGCAAAAAGAACGCGCTCCCCAAAAATCTCTACACCTCCTGCGGATGTTTAGAACTGCTCCATAACTTTATGCTCATCCATGATGACATCATTGATTGCTCGGATTTGCGCCGAGGGAAACCAACGCTGCATAAAATTCTTGCGCAAACGATTCCTACAAAAGAACGTGAAAAACTCGGCTCTGACCTGGCCATCGTCGCCGGAGACATTGTCTACGCACTCGCGATTGATGCCTTTTTAACGATCGAGGAAGACCCCTTTCGTAAAGAAAATGCATTAAAATATTTTATCCAAACAGCTGGCTTCACGGCCATGGGAGAATTTATTGATATTATCCATGGATTTCAAAAGGTTCAAGACATCAAAGAGCGTGATGTTTTTCTAAACTACAGTCTGAAAACAGCGCGCTACACCTTTGAATGCCCTTTGATGATCGGCGCCATGCTCGCCGGTGCTCCGAAAGCAGACCTCAAAACATTATCCTCGATGGGGCTGATGATCGGCCAAGGATTCCAAATCCAAGATGATATTATTGGAATATTTTCCACGGAAAAGAAAATTGGAAAATCGATTCTTAGCGACATCGCGGAGTTTAAAAAGACGATCCTTGTCTGCCACGCCTATCGCACCTTGCGCGGAAAAAAGAAGCAAGAATTTATCAAAATTTTCCAGAAACCAAAAAAATCTTACGACGACTTGGTTAAAATCCGCCATATTTTTGTTAAATCAGGAAGCCTGGCCTACAGTCTGGAAAAAGTTGGATCCCTTTTGGCAAAATCACATCACGCGCTTGATTCCCTTGCAATAACGCCAAAGATCAAAACAGCCCTCTGGCAAGCCTTGGATCTGCTTTTTCGTCAGAGTCGCATTGTTGCACAAACACAAAAAATCGACGTATAATAAATATGGATTCAGAAAAAAAAATTTATTGTCCAAGATGTGAAAGCCCGCACACGGATTTAATTTCCTATGTTTATCACTGTATTGAATCAAAGAATGCCGGAAAAAAACTTTTTGTGGATGGATTTGATACAGAATTAAACAAAAAGCGAGAGATTCCCGAAGAAAAACGCAAAATCCTTCTTAAGACCTTAAAGCCTCCTCAAGAAGCGAAGATCTCGTTCCCGGCGGCAACAGTAGCCCTCATGTCCTTTTTAGTGTCCTGGCTTGTGGTGGGATCCGTCCTGATTACCCGGATTGGAGAACGGCTTTATTTCTACTTAACCATGACGTTTATCATTATCCTGGCATATCCTTTTTATTCAACGATGAACCTCATCATCCAGCAGGTCCGGGATAATTATGCGCGCTATAAAGAACAAAAAGGCGTTTGGATTAAAAAACGCTATTGCTATGATTGCGAATGCATCTTTACTTATGATCCTCCTGCCAAAAAATAACTCTCTAAATCAAATACCCGCAAAGTTCATCCAAGACAAGGCGCCCCTTTAATGTGGTCGCTAAAAAACCATTCTTAGATTCAAAAAAACCATTATGAATAAATCGGGCGATCTGTTTGCGCTGTCTTACGGAAATTGGGCAATCAAAACGCTTCTGAAGTTTTTCAATTGAAACCCCCTGATTCATACGCAATCCAAACAACACAGCTTCGGTCAACCTACGCTGAGGGCTTAATGATTCACGCCCTTCAACAGCCTTTTCATTGGCTTTCATCTCCTTCAAATAAGAATAAAGCTTTCCATGATTCCAGAACCGCTTGCCGTCCACGTGAGAATGTGCACCCATTCCAAGCCCAATATAATTTTGGCATTCCCAATAAAGAATATTGTGAAAAGATTCTTTACCGGTTTTTGCAAAATTACTGATTTCATACTGATAAAAACCTTCTTTTTCAAGATCTTCAATAATGGTTTGATAAAATTTTGCCATCTTGTGATTATCCGGAAGAGAAAGCTTGAGCCGATGAAATAAACTATTATTTTCAACAGAAAGGTTATAGATCGAAAGGTGCTCGCTTTGGAGCCTTGTCAATGCACTTATATCTTTCATCAACTGTTGACGTGTTTGCCCGGGAAAGCCAAACATCATATCAAGATTGATATTGGAAAATCCGGCCTGCCTTAACGCATCAAAGCATTCTTGAATATCTTTTACCTGATGCGTCCGCCCTAAAAATTTTAAATAGGCAGAATGCATGGTCTGCGCGCCAATGCTGATACGATTAAACCCTAAACGATGTAATAATTTTGCCTTGGCAGCATCAATGGAATCAGGATTGGTTTCGATCGACCATTCATGATTATCCTCAACTTTAAAATTCTTTCGGATCATGGCACACAAACGCTCTAATTGCGCATGGCTTAATAACGTCGGGGTACCACCGCCAATATAAACAGTCTCGATCATATTCCCCCGATATTGGGCCGCCTCGGCAGAAAGTGCATCAAGATACTCATCCGTGCGGCGATCTTTAGCCACACAAACCGCAAAGGAGCAAAAAAAACATTTCTTCTGGCAAAATGGGATATGGATATAAAGCCCGGTTCGGGCTTGCGCGTTGACTTTGTTCTTAAGGGCGGTCTTTTTCATGACTTCTTATTTTACTTCTCTTAAGTTAAAAAACAATAAAAGTAATGCTCGCTGTTTTTGACAGTCAAAAGTCGCTTGAACGATTGCAAAAAAGAAAGGGCAGAATGAATATTCTGCCCTTTTAAGATCCACTTTAAAACTTTTTAATTAGATTTTGCCGGTTCGCTTGCGCTTTGATTCTTCTTTTTCTTTCGGCGCAACTTTTTTCTCTTCGGCTTTACCCTTTAATTTGGAATATCTCTCTGGCATATGATATTTCATCCAGCCTTCAGAATAGAGCTTTAGCCATTCATCCGTGGCGCGCTCGAGGCCGATACTGTAACCGGCTTTTTGGCTTTCGATCCACAAATGTTTATTGATCTCTTCCATGACGCGTTTATCCTTAAGAAGATCCCTTAGCTCTGCAATGTTCATACATCCTCCTTAATAGGGGTTTCCATAAATTGAATTTCTAATAAAAAATATCTTATACTTCGGTAACCATCATAATTAAAAACCAAAAAAAATTCAATAGATATTAATTCATTTTTAAATGAGAGCTTACGCTGCCGATGTCCCTTGAGTAACGTACCTTAATTACCCGAATTCCCGCCAGAGGCGGGTCCGCTTCAGGCGGATACCCTCATCCAGGCGATAGCGAAGAGCAGAACAAACAAACGGCTCATCAAAGTAATCTTTGATAAAGAGCAAGATCCTCTAATGAAAAACAGGCAAAAATAACTTTCTCGATCATCGGACATCTTTCTAAATTTTCTTGAACGCTGGCGATGGCGATGGACGCGGCGCGTTCTTTGGGAAAACGGTAAACACCTGTGCTAATGCACGGGAACGCAATGGATTTCAATTGATGTTCAGCGGCCAGTTGCAGGCTCTTTTGATAGCAGCTTTTCAGCAAATCATCTTCGCCTTTTTTGCCGCCGCCCCAAACAGGCCCGACAGCATGAATAACAAATTTCGCTGACAAGCGATACCCCTTGGTGATTTTGGCATCTCCGGTCTTACAGCCTTTGAGCGTGCGGCATTCTTCCAAAAGCTGCGGCCCAGCCGCGCGATGGATCGCGCCATCTACCCCGCCTCCGCCTAAGAGTGAACAGTTTGCGGCATTGACGATCGCATCCACTTTCAGTGTCGTGATGTCGCCTTGAAGGACTTCGAGTTTGGGCATGAGGTTTCCTTGGGTCAAATCATTTGAAATTCAAGGAAAGAATAGCACTGAGTGGATATTGTGTCAAATCAAGGTTTGGACAATAGCGCCATTGGCTGAAGCGGTGACGTTTCATCGTTTTGAGCGCTGTCTTGATTTTTAGGCGCGCCTTCATCTTTCAACCCCAACAATCCATAAAAATCCGTAATCGGCGTAACGTTAATGATAACAGGCACAAAACCTTCAAAGTTATCGGGAATAGTAAAAATAGCATCTGGTATCTGGTCGTTAGTATTTAGTGGTTGGGTTTCATTTTGACTTTTGATTTTTGAATTTTGAATTTCTATATTCATATTCTGCTCGTTAAAGTCAATACCGCCTCTATTAAAATCTTTCCCTGAGTCTGCCGAAGGGTCAATATCGCCAAGCACGCTTGTGATATTCAGCGGCTCTAATTTCATAAATAACGTTGTCGCCATAGGCCTCTTGCCGTCTTTTTCTTCCCCTTGTTCATACTCTAAATAAACAGGCATCTTTTTCATCTTAAGCCCTAAAAAGCTAAAAGCATCACCATATTTTTTCAGATTCCCATCAGCCCGCCTCTGGTCTTCGTTCGTCAAATAATTAGGGCCTTCTTTTCGCCAACCATCATAATTACGCATAATAGCGTCCCAATCTTCATTTGTAATATTCTCCTGAATGATTTTCATCTTTAAAATTTTACTCTTCGCTCCAGAAGGATCAGCATAAAGCTCAATGTCGATGTGCGCATTCTTATCGCCACCTCTTGTAACAGCATTGGTCATCAAATGATATCCCAAGCCATCCACAAAATCATAAAAAGTAACTCTCTCTTCAGAAGAAAAAGAGCCTTCACGAACCTTGCTCCAAAAATCTTCAATGGCCAGACGGCCAATTCCGCTTGCTATAAGCTCAGGTTGCATACCTTCCAAAGAAAATACAGACTTATCGGCATTGCTAAAGGGGATTATTGAACTATCAATGTCGCCTTTTTGCTTTGCCCCCGGCGCTGTTTCCAGATTGAGGGCCTCAAGCTCTTTCGTCTCTTGCGGCACAATGCGTTTCTGGTAAGACGTTAAATTCTCATTGTCAATGCCATCCTGGCGCAGCGTTTCAAATTTGATACCGCGCTTCTTCATCGCAGGCTCGATCTCGTTGATCCATGTTTTTCGAATTAAAGATTGCAGGCTCTTGACCTCTGTCACTCCAAAACGATCAAGAAAACGAAGATGCAGCACATCGCTCTCGGATCGGGGAGAAAAACCAATGATTTTTCCTTTAGCGTTATACAATGTTTTTGTTTTAAACTGGGCTGTCGAGAATTCAATAATCACAGGAACATTAAAATGATCCGCCATATACTGGGCTGTTTCACAGATCAAATTGAAAAGCTGTGTAAAGCTGTTTTGCCGGGCAAGCATGCTGGTGTTTTCCATGACAAGGATTTTCTGTCCACCTTCTTGACGATAAAACAATTCAAAAAAGGACATGCCTTGTCCTTCAGCGCTTTTCCTGAATTTAACAAATGGAAGCGCATCAAGAAGGGCAAGCGAAGGTTTCCCGTCAATGACCTCGAGTCTGCCGCGAACAATGGATTTGCCCATGGTAGGCGATTCATAACTCTGATGCTGACCAAAGAGATCAAAAAATTCCCTGGCCGCATTGTTCGGTAGCGGAAAAGAGGCACCCGACAAGGAAAAAGTCGATAGGGCCTGATCGAGCGTTTCGATATCTTTTTTCGGCAAAATAAAATCCTTTTGCGAAACCGTAAACTCTGGAAGCTCTGCCCTAAATTTAAAGGATATGCCCTGTTCAATTAATAACTCATACAAGGTCTCCTGAGCCTCTTGTGCCGAACGAATCTCTTTGTCTTCAATCATGAACTTTAAAGCACTCACGGCTTCAATTACTTTTTCTTCGGTCAGTGCGGAAGAGGAAGCTTTCGCAACCGTCATGGCGCTAAAATTTTTAGCATTATGGGAATAAATTTTTCGTTTTAACACATAATTCTTCTCCCATCGTTTTTGTCCGCCTGCTTTCGCCTTGAGGTCGTCTATAGCCATGCGAAGGCTATATTGATCATTTCCAGCTTGAGATGAATCATAACCGCCTAAAATAGCCTTAGGACTATTTTTATTAAGCACATGGGCTATCACCTTGCCGTGAATATCGTTATATATCCCAATGTTCCCAAGGATAATGGGATCAACGCCTCTGGCAAAATTATTATAAATACGCGCAAACATTTTTGGATCTAAAAGAGTATTCAAATCATCTTCGATCAAGATAATTTTCTCACGTTCTTCCGGTTGATAACGAATCATTTCGCCCTCGCCTAAATGCGTCACGCTCATGCCCATATCTTTTTCAATGGTTGCTTTTGCTTGTCGAATTAATATGCTGTTGTTATCGATCCCGACAATTCTCTTGGCACCCAAGCGCAAAGCCACAAGCCCTAAAACCCCATTGCCAGAGCCATAATCCCAAGCAACCTTGCCGTTAAAATCCTCGTTAAGCATTAATGCAATGATCGGAATAAGGTGAAAAAGATACGTTAACCTCCCATGGACAACAACGGCTTTTTGAGTTACAAAATCCTTTACCTCATCCGGGACATCCAGGTCGTCAGAAAGGATCACAACGCCCCCGACTCGCAAAAAGCGGGCATCTTTATCCCAAACAACATCAACATTGTTAATCCGTTCTCCCGTGATCATCGTTAAAGGGGCGATATCTTTATTGGCCTCGATCATTTTCGCCTGAAAACTTTCTGCTTCGGCGACGGAAAGCGTTGAGCTGATTTTTTTGTTCACAAGCAGCTTATCTCTGAGCTCGATGACAAAACAATATCTATCGTGTTTCTTGGTGAAAAATAATTCGGTCCCAACCTTTTGATAAAATTTCGCCACGCGCGCATTATCTGTAAATGCAATAAAATACTTATAGCCCTTCTCTCGAGCCTCTTGATAAATCTTCCTGAAAAGCGTAATCCCTTGGCCTTGGTATTTTCTTAAAACATAACCCTCGCCTAAATAAAACTTATCTTCATGTCCTGCTTCCTTCCTGTAGCGTGATTTTTTAATCAACTGCATCTTTATTTTTAACCACATAAGATAAAACCCTTTTGAAAGAATCGGGCCGCCTCTCATATATCCAACAACTTTTTTTGTCCCTTTTATTCTCGCGAGATAAATAATAGAGTTTTTGGCCTTAAAAAATTGCTCGATTGTCTTCTCCATCTTTCGCCACTCTTTTAGAAAATAATCTTTGGATATGACCGCTGGGAACTCTTGATTTTTTATTTTTTCCCATGGCGCATCAACAAGATCCTCAAAGTACATTGCCAAAATATCATCCTTAACAGAATCCCAATCCTCGCTAGAGGCTGGTTCGATAACAATCTGCCCCGATTTAACATCGGGTTGATTACGAAGGGCTTCCCTGACTGAGGGCAGTTCCCGCCCTAGCACATCCCAAAAAGTCAAACCTGAGGACAACGAGCTTGACGAACTAACAAGTTTTTTTAAGTCTTCAGCATTTTTCTCAAATCCCTCAAAAACCCATGGCTCGTTACCGCTTTTGTAACCAGGGGTTATTGAATCGCTGTTTACTTTTTGACCATACTTACCCGCCGCAATTTTTCCAATTTCTTCGTCGCTTAATATTTCATTTTCTTTTGCGATTAACTTTAAATCCTGAACAATAAAAGAAGATGGATCCAGGTCTTTCCCTTCCAGGCCATATCTTGTGACGGTATCCGTATTTTGTGTCGTTTCAACGGTGTTAAAAATTTCGCCAGTAGCGGCATCCATGCCGATAGTGCGCGCTTCTGTCGTTTGAGGCTCTCGATAAATATCTCGGACGCCATTTTCTTTTAACGACCCTTCGATATAGTCTTTATACCCTTCCGCCCCCCATCCTCCTATGAGGTTTACCTTGAGAACGCTCTCTGCAAAGTCTTTGGTGCCGGAAAACTTTTTCATCTTTTCGATAACAACATTCACAAAATCAAAAGAAGGCAAATACGGCAAATGAGCAAGAAATCCTGCCTTGCTATGCGGATCCCACACCGTAATGATGAAGCATGGGCCAGCCGGCTCCGTAAAAATAATTGGATTGACAGAATTTCCGTCCACAAAACCATACTGGCTCGTAAATACCTTCACCGAACTCTTTACAGATACAATTTTCTCCTTTCTTGCCGATAAATCGCCGGCTTTGACATCTGACGACGCCTTTAAAGTCTTAGCTACCGAAGCGATTAAAGGATTTTTCGCAAGTCTTTCATCCAGCGGCTTGTTTTGCGCAATATTGTTTTTAACTCCATTGATTATGTGCCTTAGTTGCGCTATGCCGCCAAACCCTGTCTCGGTCATGCTAAGACCTGGGAGATCATATGGCTTTAGTTTCGGGCCTTTCAAGCTATCGTCATGGTGCAGATATCGATGCGCCAATATCAAGTCCCTGTTCGCTAAAAGACCAAACTCTTCCTTCTTTATGTAAGCATGAAGCAGGAGATTCCAGTCCCCGCCGAAATCTGTATCCGTCATACATTGAACAACTTTATTTAACCCGATATAAAAATCCGCTTCAGCGGCACGCATTTCTCCCGGCAGGTACATGATCTTGGAAAATATCTCCTTGCGTTTTGTAAAAACTGACAGGCTATCGATTAAATTCTTTTTCGCCCTAAGCATTTTGGCGCCTGCTCCTTCAGACAACATAAAATCAAGATTTTTTGATATCAAAACACTTGTCAGCTCATCTGAACCGATCACATTGCTTGCGAAAAATTTTAAAAGACTAAAAATCTCATCTTTATTAAACCCAGCGTTTTGAAATGCATTAACAAAATTGATAACTGATCTTTGCAGATTGGCTCGTGCAAATTCTTTGGTCTTTTTTTCTACTTTTTCTAGATTGGCTTGTGCAATTTGCTCAATATCATTAAAATTTACGACTGGTTCTTGGCTTGCGCTAAAACCAAACAATGCTGTTATTGCACTCTCCTCAAAGAAAATCTTTCCATTCTTAACCTCTGCCACCAACTCAACTAAAGCCTTAACCGCAGAAATCTTTCTACGGTCTGCTGCCTTTTCTAAAACTGTTATCGCTTCGTCTTTCAGGGAATCATCACTGGTTTCCAGCACCACATCGCGTAGAAGCTGGCTAACAAAATCATTATCAGTCTTGATATCTTCTTGCAAAATATGCATAACGTGTTCTCTGATTGACGGCTCGGGCAACCCAAGAAGAATACTTCTTAGCTCATTCGCCGCTTCTTGGGCTTTATCAGATGCTGCCTGGGATATTTTTTCGTCATGAGACGTCACTAAGGATTCCAGGTATTTTTTATTTAATGTATCTCCCAGGGTTGTTATCCTGGCGAGCTCCTTATCAAGCGCTTGGCTCACAGCAGAAGGAGCAGGCGCTTCTTTAAGCATGGCGCTGATGATTTCTTTTTTCTGCGGATCTTGTGTCTGCTGACGAAAATCTTTCCCCGCCTGGATTATTGCATTATTTTTTTCTAATAGTAAGATTTGTACGCTTCGGACTACCTCTCTTTGGAGTATTTCTTCTCTTGCTGAAAACACCGTATTCCACAATATCCCGGCCGCAGGCTTATTGCTATGCCGCGCGAGCAAAACAAGCACGGGGACAATAATATTTCGCCGCTGGGAAATACTGATTTGTTCGCTGCCGCCAAGAAGGGCCTTTGTCATGTAAGGGACATACTGTCCTAAAAGGACTGCTGCCATCTCTATCCCCTTGCTGGCGCTAACATAAAGCTGCTGGATCATGTCAAACTTTACTTGATCAGATGAATCGTCAAACATATTTCTGAGACGAACAGCCGCCGATTTGGCACCTTCTGTGTCAGAAAAAGATCCCAAGGCTTTGATCAAATCTTCAATCTTTTTGTTTTCAATGATCGAAGAGGCGCCGGGACCCCGGGCTTTTGCGGGATCAGCTGACTTTGTAAAATGGAATTGTTCGATATAATTTTCAATTGAATCCGTCTTAAAATTAATATTGATGATAGGATCTGTTAAAAATACTCTTCTGGAAAAATAAAATGCCTTCATTTTCAATTCTTCATCGGTAATAGCGGTAAGGAATCTTTTAATAAAATCACGATTATAAGATATCTTCCCTGCTTTAAGATCTTTCCTAAAATCTTTCCTCCATGTCTTGGGATCCTTGTTTTCCTTATAATACGCACGAACAAATTTTTTGTATCCAAGCCTGTCCAATAGCCCTCCCAAAATTACTTTTGAGACATAAAATTCTTCTTTACCGCTATTTTTATAAAGGGCTTCCATGAGTATAATCTTTGAGAAAATTAATTTCGCGTAATTCCCGGAGCATAACATCCCTAAATATGCTTCAAGCTCCAAAGCAGCACCTCGCTTTAATTCGTCAGGGAGTTCTATCTTGCGAAACAAAGAGTTTAATTCTGGATCATGCTGAGATCTAAAATCATTCTGAAATCGCTCCTGATGAATAATCTCGTGAATTAAAACAAGTCTTGCCAGATCCATAGCCACGCTAACGCCAAGTTCCTGCGTGGACATTTTCGATAATACCGCGCTATCAATACTGCCCTCCAAAAAATTCCCTTTAGTAAAAAGGGAATCAAGTGTTTTCTGCGTATTTCGAATGATCGAACCCAAATAGATGCGAATCTCCGCCCCTCCCTCAAATGCCTCACCAAAAATTTTTCTATCCTCTTTGGAAAAAGTAACATTAACTTTCTTACCGCCGATCAAGATCTCTTGAGAATAAACAATAGAGTCTGGCGGAACCGGGGTAATCTCACTTGACTCGTTACTAATTTTTTCATCAACGATCAACAAAGGCTCTGAGGGAACAATGGTAGTTCCTAAAAATTCTCCATCAGGGACATCGCTCTCTTTTAAATTTTCTTCGTCAGGGAAAAAGGACGGGCCTTTGTCGTCTGGGATCAAGTTTTCAGGTACGTCATTTCCGCTCTGCAAGGCAATGTCCGGCAGATGGTTATTTTTAGGGCCTTCTCCTCTTCCTTGGGCTGAAGCGCTCAACGCTGACGCTGTCAGCATGACAGCGATCAGCATAACCGCCATGGCATTCTTAAAAGCCTGGATCATAGACCTTCCGACGCGAGGACTATTTGTTGCCTCAAAATTATTCTCATCAACTTTTAACGAAAACCCTCCCGCAAAATATTTTCTTGGAATAGCCTTCTTGGCATAAGGGTCATACTCGACCTTCATCATATTGCAGACACCCTGCTTGAAAGTATTGAGGTATCGGGAATAGATCTGGTCGACTTGTGAAGCGTTTGGCGTATCACGTGAAGCGTTTTGCGTTT
>Ga0172375_10001911_pt1 | contig 33125 bp, 35 predicted proteins | sample LakKiv1m_FD_114537 | JGI IMG/M metagenome (GOLD analysis project Ga0172375, IMG submission 114537) | Freshwater microbial communities from Kabuno Bay, South-Kivu, Congo - kab_092012_11.1m | ecosystem: Environmental > Aquatic > Freshwater > Lake | place: Democratic Republic of the Congo... | reverse complement strand
GAAGAAAAACAACTTCCTGTTAATCCTCTTTCGAGCAAACCTAGCAAGAAATGTAAATGTGGTTCTAATGAATTTGAAGCAGAGAAAGATATATTTGATACTTGGTTTACAAGTTCTATGACTCCTAGACTTGCTTGTGAATTAGTGGATAAGAAAATACAGGAGAAGATATTCCCTATGTCGCTTAGACCGCAGGCTCATGATATAATTACTTTTTGGCTTTTCAATACTGTCTTTAAAAGTAATATTCATTTTGGAAAAAATCCTTTTGAAGATGTGGTTATTTCTGGCTTTGTTACTCTTGGTGGAGAAAAAATGAGCAAGAGTAAGGGAAATGTAGTGGATCCTAGAATAGTCCTTGCTAATTATGGTGCAGATGCTATGAGATACTGGGCCGCGAGTTCTAAACTTGGAGAGGATTTGGACTATCAGGAGAAGGATTTGATTACAGGTAAAAAATTAGTTACTAAACTTTGGAATGCTAGTAAATTCCTTTTTATGAATCTCGGCGAGTATTCTGGAAAGAATAAAAAACCAAAGAAATTAGAAAAAATTGACGAATTATTTTTGAATGAGTTGAATAAAACTATTGAAGCATCCACTAAATCGTTTGAGGGTTATGAATATTCTAAATCTAAGCTTGAAGTTGATAATTTATTTTGGAAGAATTTTTGCGATAATTATATGGAGATAGTTAAGTATAGAATTTATAATGGTAGTGAGGAAGAAAAAGAAAGTGCAAAATATGTTCTTTATAATTCTCTTCTTACTATACTAAAATTAATGGCCCCGATAATTCCTTTTATAACAGAAGAAATATATCAAAAATATTTTAAAGATAATGAAAAAGATAAGAGTATACATGTTTCTAATTGGCCTGAAAAGTTTGAATTGAAAAAAGAAAAGGGTAAGGAAGATGATAAAATCTGGAATAAGTTTATAGAAATTCTTGAAAAGGTTAGAAAAGTTAAGTCTGAAGCTAAGAAAAGTATGAAGGCAGAAATAATCTTGAGCTTGGGTAAGGAAGATAAAAAACTACTTGAAGAATGTTTGAATGATTTGAAGGCAGTATGTTGCGCTAAGGAAATTAAGGAAGGCGAGTTTAAGGTAGAGTTCGTTTAAGGTAGAGTTTGTAGTTAGCATAAGGTATTTAAATAAAGAGGCAATTTGATATATAAGATAAAAATGAGGGTAAAAAATAAATTAATCTTTTTAGGAATAGCAATCTTATTTATTCTTAATTTAAGTTTTTCTTTTGCAGCAACTTTAGATGCTACAAATCTATCTATTGTTAAGGCTAGAGCTTCTACATGTTTGAATGAATCTCAAGAAACTATGAATTTTCTTATAGCAGAGGGTTTTAATGTAATGAAAGTTAATGATACTTTAAAAGAGGCTATATCTTCTTTTGATGCTCAGACCTTACTTCAGTCTAGAAAAAGACCTTACGATTATAATTTAGTTGTAGAGAAATGCGATGCTATTTTAAAAATTCACGAAGATGCTCTTGATTCTAGAGATCAGCTTGAAACTCTTCTGAAATTTTATAACGAGTCTATAACTTCTAATATGAATGCTTCAAGCGCAGATAAAATTATAGAATCAATAAATGCAGAAATAGAAGATGAGAGATATGAAAACGTAGATAATTTAATTCAACAGGCTTATTCAAAAATAACTGAAATACAATCATCGTATACAGCCTTAAATATTTTTTATAGTGCTACTGCAAGAGGATTTAAAGCTATTTTCTTAAGAAATTGGAAAGTTGTTTTGGCAGTAATAATTATCTTGTTTATACTTTTTATAACCTATAGAATAAAAATTGCAAAATATTTACTTACAAAAAAAATGGAGGGTTTAAAGAATAGAAAAAAAACTATTAAAGAATTAGTTATGAAAACTCAAGAAGATTATTTTCAATTGGGTAAAATTCCTGAAGGTACATACAATATAAAAACTAAAAAATATGCAGAATTAATAAGGGATATAGATAGACAAATTCCATTATTACAGGAGGAATTATCCAAATTCGGATCTAAAAAATGAAAGCACCAAAATTAGAAAAAATGCCTAAACAAGAAAAGAAAAAATTTTTATCCATGGATTTAGCAGAAAGAATGATTAGAGTAGAGCAAAATGTATCTTCGGCATTTAATAAATCTGTGCCCTATAATCAAACAGAATACTATAAAAGTATGAGCTCTACTGAAAAAGAACAGTTTGAGCAATTTCTTAAAAATAAGACAAAGAAAAAATTCCTCTCTATTTTTGGATTAATTATTCCATTAATAGGCTTATTTTTCTTTAGTACTTCTTTTACCGGAAATGTTATAAAAGAAAGTATAGGCGAGTCTTCTTTTAATTATCTTTTTTTAGGATTGGGAATTTTTATTGGTCTAATGATAGCAATTCTTTTATATAGTTTTTATAGAAAAAAAAGTAGAGACAAAATATTTAATTCACATGCAAGTATTATAAATAATATTTTTGTTGAAAAAGGTTCTACTAAATCAACGAGAAAGGTTTTTAAACAATAATTGTTTAGGTATAATATGAAAAAAAAGAGGAATGATAAAAAACAGGCTGAGGAACACTATCTTAAAACTTATATTCCTGGATTTGATGATTTAACTGTGCAGGGCGTGCCTACGGGATCAGCCACACTTATTGAGGGTGGACCTGGAAGTGGTAAGACTATTTTTATGCTTAGTCTTGCTAAAACTATGTGCGAAAGAGGAAAAAAAGTTTTATACATGAGTTTTGAAGAACCAGAATATAGATTAAAAACGCACATGGAAGCTTTTGGAGCAAATGTTGCTGAATATGAGAAAAAAGGTTTACTATATATTAAAAGATTTAATGCCTTGGATATTGCTAGAAGCGTTGAGGCATTATTAAGCGAGGCTAAAAAAGAATTGTTAATTGAAGTTCAGCCTGTTTTGATTCCTCAAAATTTCCAGCCAGATATTGTTTTGATAGATTCCTTAACTAGTATAGGTAGTGCTTTCTCGGGAGAAGAATCTAGATTTAGAATATACATGGAGCAATTATTTAGGTATCTTGAGAGCCATAAGATTACTTCTTTCCTTGTTAGAGAAACAGCTTCGCCTACTCATGTAGGAAATACTTTTTCAGAAAAAGGAGAAGCAGTCAGTTTTCTTTCAGATGGAATTATAGCTCTGTATAATGTTTATTATAAGGGTAGTGAAAGAAAACGAGCAATAGAAATTGTAAAAATGAGAGGAGTAGAAATTAATAGAAAAATAGTAGAATACGATATTAAGGCTAGTAAGGGTATAGTTGTGTATCCTAATAAACTTTTAAAGGGAAATTATATTCTTACTTAATAATCGTCTTAATTTTTGATAAATTCTTTAATTCGCATAGTTTATAAATCCTCGATGTTTCTTAAAAATATGCCTGAAAAAATAGACCTTCATCCATTCAATAAAGAAGAATTGCAAGAAGTTGTAGAGGAGCTTTTAGAAATTAGGGGCAGGCATACAGAACTTGTCTCTGTTTTAGTTCCTGCAGGCGCTAATCTTAATGTTGTTATAGATCAACTAGATTCTGAAAAATCTACAGCGCGAAATATTAAAAGTTCTACAACAAGAAAAAATGTTATAGAAGCTCTGGATAGGGCCACAAGACAGCTTAGAATGTTGGGGCAACAAACTCCAAAAAATGGTGTAGCTATTTATTCCGGAAATGTCTCCCAAGTAGAAGGGCAGGAAGATATGAGAATTTGGACTATTGTTCCTCCCGAAGAACTTAATATGAGGCTGTATAGATGTGACCAAATATTTATTCTAGATCCATTGAAAGACATGTTGCAGGTTAAAGAAGTTTATGGCTTATTTGTTATAGAAAGACAAGAGGCTACTATTGGATTATTAGAAGGAAAGAAAATAAAAATTCTTCAACATTTAGATTCGGGTGTTCCAGGTAAGACTAGGGCTGGCGGACAGTGTTTAAGTCCTGATACGCTTATAATGAAAAGTAATGGAGAGTTAATCCCTATAGAAGAAACTCATAATCCTCTTTTGGTATTATCTGAAAATTTTAATAAGGAAGAATCTGAAGAAACACCTATAATCACTAAATGGGAAAATAATAAAGAGCTATTCAAAATTACAACAGAATATCCTAAATTTGAAATCAAATCTTCTAAAGATCATTTATTTTTTGTAAGAACGGAGGAAGGTATAGTCGAAAAGGCACTTTCAGAGTTAAAGCCTGAAGATTTTTTAATTTTACCTGAAAAGATTAATTTAAATTTAGAGGATCAAAAAATAAATTTTTTACCGGTTATTAAGCAAAAATTTAATTTTAAAAAGATAATTATTCCCGAAGTTGTAACTCCCAAAATTGCAAGAATTTTTGGATATTATCTAGGTGATGGTAATTATGAACAAGATAGGATCATCTTTTCTGAGCAAAGAGAAGAAGTAGCTTTATATTATAAATCTTTAATAGAGGGTTTATTTGGAATAGGGGTAAAAATTAATTTTAGAAAAGAAAAAGGTTATTATCAATTAAGAGTGCATAGTAGAGCTTTAGCACAATTATTTGCAATGTTTTTTGGAGTTGAAAGAAAAACTCTTGATGGGAAAATACCCAAAATTATTCTCATGTCCTCTGATAAAAGTTTAGCTTCTTTTATGGCGGGTTTTTTTGATGCAGAGGGTTATGTTTCTAATAATAGGGTAGCCTTTGGAGTTAACAATAATGTCTTAGCTAAACAAATTCAATTTGCATTACTTCGGCTAGGAATTATATCTTCTATAAATGAATATGATAATAGAAGAAATCCTTACTCAGACAATATTCGATATACTTTGGCTATAGACGATTTAGAATCTCTGAAGATTTTTAAAGATCTTATTGGTTTTGCTGCAAAAGAAAAACAAGTAAAGGTAGATATTTTAATAAAAAATAGAAGTAATAGGAATAAAGTAAGGCAATTAACTGTTACTGGAAAAGAGATTGCTAGGATTATTAGAAATTCTGGGTTGAATACAACTCAATTTAATTGTCCTAGCTTTTTTGTTAATCAAAGGGAAATTAGTAAGGAAGTTTTCAAAAGAAATATCTTAGATAAAATAAAAAACCATGAACTGAAAAAAAGATTAGAACTTTTTTATAATTCTAATTTGATTATTGCTAAGATAGCAAAAATTGAATCTCTTGGGCAAAATAGAACGATAGATATAGAAACAAAGAATCATAATTTCCTTGCTAATGGTATTATAGTTCATAATTCGTCTCAGCGTTATGAGAGAATCGTAGAAGGAAAAGCTAAGGACTTTTATAGAGAATGCGCAGAGACTCTGAAGAAACATTTTTTTGGTATTAAAAATTTAAGCGGAATAATTATTGGCGGGCCCATGCCTACTAAGGATGATTTTCTTAAGGAGGGTTTACTTATTACTGCTCTTAAGGAAAAAATAATAGGTATGAAAGATATAGGTTATGCTAATGAATATGGTATTGAATTACTTGTTGAAGCTAGTCAAGATTTATTGGCTCAGCAAGAGATAACTAAAGAAAAGAAACTTATGGAAACTTTCTTTGATATGCTTGGGAAGCAGAAAGATAAAACAACATATGGTTTAGAAGCTACTAAGAAAGCATTAGAGATGGCTGCAGTTGATATTTTATTTTTAAGTAAAAAATTAGATAAAGCGATTAGTAAGGAGCTTACTCTTAAGGCCTCTGAGACAGGAGTTGAAAAGATAGAACATATTTCTGTCGAAACAGAAGAAGGTATGCAGTTTTTTAATCTTTCAGGTATAGGTGCTATTTTGAGATATAAACTTGTATGATTAAGTAAATTATAATTAGAAACGAGGAAAATGGAATTAACAGCAGAAACACAAAAAGAGATAGATAATGCGGAAGAAAAGAAAAATCTTAAGAAAATAGAGGCAGCTTTGTTTATTTCTGCTAGATTCTTAACTGTTCAGGAGCTTGTAGAACTTACAGATATTAATCCCTTATTGCTTAGAGAGTTACTTGAAAAAATTAAGGAGCAGTATATAGAGAGAGATTCTAGTTTAGAAATACTTCACAAAGATGAATTATGGAAAATGGATATTAAGCAAGAATATTTTGAGATGATTAATAAGCTTGCGACAGGAAGTGCAGAGTTTACAAAAGCTGAACAAGAAACATTGGCTATTATAGCCTATAAACAACCAGTTAAACAATCAGTTATAATAAAGATAAGAGGAAATAAGGCCTATGATCATATAAAGCATTTTGTAGATATTGGGTTGCTTAGATCTAAAAGAGTTGGTCATACTTCTGAATTAAGCATGACTGAACAGTTTTATGATTATTTTCATTTAGAAAAGAAAGAAGTTTCTAAAAAAGGCAAGAAAGATAACGAAAGTGAAGAACTGGAATTAAAGGAGAGTTAAAATGGATTTTTTGTCTATAGTTTATTTGTCTTATATGTTTGTTTCTTTTTATTTACTTATACTTACTTTATTGTTGTATTTTAAGAATAGAAAAGAATTATTTGAAATTCCAAAACTTACAAAGCATTATTCTGTTTCTATTATGATTCCGGCTTATAATGAAGAAGATAGTATTGCTGGAACAGTTGAATCTGTATATGCTCTTGATTATCCCAGGGATAAACTTCAGATTATTGCTGTAAATGACGGTAGTAAGGATAATACTATTTCTATTTTAAATAAACTCAAATTAAAATATCCCTCGCTGCAAATATTAGACAAGAAAAATTCCGGGAAAGCAGATAGTTTAAATCAGGCTCTTAAATTATGTACTGGAGAGATTGTTGTGGTTGTTGATGCAGATTCTTATCCTAATCCCGATTCTTTGAATAAAACGGTTGGTTTTTTTGATGATGATTTAGTTGGTGCTGCAACAGTTGCTTGTATACCTCGAAACAAAAAAACTTTTTTAGAAAGATTACAAGTTATTGAATATAAGGTTATTGCATTCACTAGAAAAATACTGGGGTTTATAGATTCCATATATGTTATTCCGGGGCCTCTTGGAATGTATAGGAAAAAAGCAATTTTGGGTATTGGTGGTTTTGATACAAAAAATATTACAGAGGATATAGAGGCTACTTGGCATTTGGCTAAAGATGGTTGGAAAATAAGAATGTGTTTAGCAGGCACTGTTACAACTATTGTTCCTAACAAGGTTAAACCTTGGTATACCCAAAGGAGGAGGTGGTCTTTAGGAGGTTTGCAATGTTTACAGAAATATTATAGGTATATATTTAGTCACGGAATGTTTGGTTATTTTATAATACCTTTTTTCTTCTTAGGATTTTTGTTAGGTTTAACAGGCATATTTATATTTCTTTATATACTTATAAGGAAAATCTTTATGTATTTTTTTCTTGTTCTTTATAGTGTTAATATTGGTGTTCCCATAATATATCTTAATGAACTTTATTTTACGCCAAGCGTTTTGAATTATTTTGGAATTATTTTATTCTTACTGTTTTTCTTTTTTAGTTTTTTTGTTTTAAGGATTATCAAAGATGAACTTCTCGAAAAACAGAAATTTTTTGATTTAGTATTTTATATGGTGGTATATTTACTTATTTATCCATTTGTGTTAATTACTTCAATAGTACATTTTATAAAGGGAAAACGAGTATGGAGATAAAATGGAAGTGCAGAATAAAAGAGTTTTTTGGCAAGCACTTATTATAGCTTTGGCTATTTTTGCTTTTGGAATTTTATTGGGATATATGATGGAATCCTTTAGAGTTAATAAAATACTTACGTTATATCAACAGTCGGAGTTAGATATGTTGGATGTTAAAATACAATCAGATATATTTGGAGCAGAGAATATTAACTGTAATCAGAGTTATATAGAATTATTGAGTTTTGCGGATAGGGTTTATGAACAAGCAAATTTACTCTCCAGATATGAAGAATCTAGTAGGCTTCAAGAAGGTTTAAAAGTTCAACATAAAAAATATGACTTGCTTAGAACCATGTTGTGGGTAAATGCATTAAATGTTCAGGAAAAATGTTCAAAGAAGGATTTTCATATAGTAGTATATTTTTATGAATATCTTTCAGAAGATCAGGAAATAAAGGGTATGCAAGAAGCTTTTGCTAAGAAATTATCCGCACTTAAAAATTTATATGGAGAGAAGGTTCTTCTTATACCTCTGGCTGGAAATATGGATTCTAACTCTCTAAGTTATTTAATGCAGACCTATAATGTTTATTCTCTTCCAAGTGTACTTGTAGATCAAAAGTTTGTTCTTGATAGTACAGAGGATATAAAGAATATAGAAACTTTCTTTAAATAACTCATAATATATTCTTGAGTATAATAATGGCTTTAAATGCTTAGAACATGGGTTTTTTATGGAAAAATGTTCCAGGTGTGGAAGAAATGAAGAAGAGGTAAGGCTCTTTGATGGTTTTTATGTTAATGAAGATATAAAGATTTGTGAAAAATGTTCTCTTTTGGCTAATATCCCTATAATTAAAAGACCTAGTGCAGAACAGCTTAAAGCCTCTGAAAAAGGTTATGCTGTCAGGGAGAGGCTTAGTTTTTTAGCAGGTTTAAGAAAAGAAGAAAAGAAAGAAAAGCTTATTTCTGAAGATATGAAAAAGCTTCAAGAAAAACCAGAGTTAGAAAAGCCAGAAGATTTAGTATTCAAACTTGTGGATAATTTTCATTGGATTATACAAACTTCTAGGAGAAGGAAAGGATTTAGTCTTAATCAGCTTGCAGAGGCCATAGGTGAAAGTGAAAGTGCTTTGAAAATGCTTGAAAGGGGAATAGTTCCAACTAAAGCACTTGGTTTGATAGAAAAGATAGAGCAATTTTTGAAAATCTCCTTAATAAAAAAAGAATATTATGATCTAGTAAGAAAAGAGGCTGCTAAACCTGAAGTTAAAACAGTCATTATGGAAAGAAAAGTGCTTGATTCTCCTGAGAAAAATCCTCTGGGTTTGAAAAATTCTAGTGAACATATGACTCGTATGAGGTCAGAAGAAGCTAATGATATGGTTAAATCAGCAATATTGTTTGAGAAAAATGTTAAACTTAGATTTCGAGAAGAAGTTGAAGGTGTTCCTTTAAGGGCGAGTGATTTTAGAAGAGAGAATATGCGCGGAATAAACTTGGCGGAGGTTAAGAGAATGGAGGATAGCGCTGAAAAATATTTTGAGATTGAGAATATGAAGACTAGAAATGAGATTGGAAGAGAGCAGATAGAAGGTTTTGGACATGAAGATACAGATAAATTGAAGAGAAGAGTTTTTGCTAATGAGTCTTCTAAACCTAAAAATAAAACCCCCAGTATTTATGAGTTGATGAGGGCTAAAGAAGAGAGAGATAGGACAAGTTTAATTGGAAAAGATATTAAGTTTGAAAAAATAGAGGCTAGTGTTAAGCCAATAGAGGATATTCAAAAAATAGAAGAGCTTTCAAGAGTAGTTAGAAAGAAGAAAGGATTTTTTTCTAAAATTAAGGAATTTATTGGTTCTAGTGAAGAAGAAAAAGAAGAAACTCCTGAAAAAATAGATTTTGAAACAGGTAGAATTATACACTATAAATAAACTAGGTTAAAGTAAGCTTTATAAATGCCCATTTTCTGGATAGTTTATGGAAGTTAAAATAATCAAGGATGAGAAAGATCATTTAGTAGTAGAATTGGATAATCAGACAGTAGCAGAACTCTTAAGAGTATACTTGAATAAAGAGGATGCTGTTGAGATGGCTGTATGGAAGAGAGAAAACGCATATAAACCTGTTATTTTAGAGATTAAGACAAGTGGAAAAGCTGCTAAGAAGGTTCTTGAAGATGCTGCTGAAGCTGTTGAGAAAGAGACTGAAAAATATATAGAAGATTTCAAGAAAGCTTTGAAGTAATTTTTCTTTTATCTATATTCTACTAATTAAAAATTTTTATTAATGTTAATCACGCTTTGTTTGAGCTTTGCATACTTATCATAGTTGGTTGTTTGTAGGTTTTTATTGGGCGCGAGAAGCCCAAACTAAACTTTAATTATTGAATAATCTGAATTAGGATTAGTAGGATAGTTTTATTGAAGGTTTTATTGAGTCCACTACAATAATACTTATAATCTTAATTTTTCTTTATTAATTATGGAAACTAAAGAAGACTCACGTAACAAAATTTCCGCAGGAAATTATGACTTGAATAGGTTTCTTTTTGGAGGTTATGATAAGGAGATTATAACTACTATATATGGGCCTGCGGGAAGTGGGAAAACAAATATAAGCATGATGGCTGCTGTTAGTCAGGCAAAGAAAGGAAATAAAGTTATATTTATAGATACAGAAGGTGGATTTTCTATTGAAAGATTTAGACAAATAGGTAATTTTTCTAAGGAAGAGGATTGGAAGAAAGCTTTGGAGAATATACTTATATTAAAACCTGTTAATTTTGAAGAGCAGTGGAAAGCATTTGGAGAATTGTTGAAAGAATTGAAGAATGATAGAGAAAAGAAAATAAGTTTGATTATTGTTGATGGTATGACTATGCTTTATAGACTTGAACTTGCTGAATGTAATCATGATAGGCAGAAAATTCAGGAAATTAATTCTAAACTTGCTAGGCAAATGAGACTTTTAGCAGAGATAGCAAGAAAGGAAAATATACCTGTTCTTATTACTAATCAGGTTTATTCTGAATTTCTTAGCGAGCAGGATTTACAGGCTGGTAAGGAAAAGCAAGTTAGTATGGTTGGTGGAGATATTTTGAAGTATTGGAGTAAATGTATTATTGAAATTAAAAATGAAAGAGGTAAGAGAAGCCTGATAATTAAGAAGCATAGGAGTATAGGTGAAAAGAAACTTGATTTTGATATAGTTGATGCGGGAATTAGAAAGAGGGGTTGGATTTAAATTATTCCTTACTTTCTTCTTCTGTTTCTTCATTTTCTGCAGAAGAATTTTCTTCTGGAGATTGATTTGACTGTTGTTTTTCTAACCTACTTGGACATTGAGGATTAAAACAGAATATCCAAGGCCTCTTGCCTTTTTGAAGAGACATCATTAAAGGAAAAGAACATTTATCACATAACTTTTGTTTTCCCTCACTTTCTAATTTCTTTATCATTCCATAGGGTGGAAGAGAAAAAGTAGTTCTGCAGTCAGGATATTTGTTGCACGCTATGAAGTATTTTCTATTTTTAGGAGAGTATTTTATTGTAAGCATGCCTTGTTTACAACTTGGACAAAGAGAAATTTCATTATTCTTATTTTCAATTGCCCAGTTTTCTTTTTCTGCTTGAATAAGTTCCTGGCCTATTTTCATTTCTTTACTCTTGAAATCTGCCGAAATATCTATTAAGTGAGTACTAGCTTTTTTTAGTATTGTTCTTTCCCTTTCTTCTAGGTCCTTCTTTGTTTCTTGTAGATGTTCCATATCTTTTTCTATATCTCTTGTTAGTTTTTCATCTATGATAATAGGCGAATATTTAGTTAGAGTGTCTATAAGATTTATTCCAAGGGGGGTGGCTTTTATGGCTTTATTGTCTGTAACATAGTTTCTGTCGTATAAGGTTTCTATTATACTCGCCCTAGTGGCTTTGGTTCCTAGATTTCTTTTTTCTAATTCAGATATTATTGAGGCTGCTGAAAATCTTCTTGGGGGCTTTGTTTCATCTTTTTCTATATTCACTTTTAGAATATTGGCTTTTCCATTCATGTCTCTTAGTTCTTTTTCTACGAGTTTTGGCTCGTATACTTCTGTCCAACCAGGACTTGTTATTTGCATTCCTTTTTCTCGGAATAATAAATTTTTCTTTGTCTTTTCATCTATGGCTGTAGCAGTTATAGTTTTATTTTCTATAGTTGCATTTTCACAGAAACAGGATATGAATCTTTTAACTATAAGTTCATAAATTTTCTTTTCTTCACCATCAATATTTTCATATTCTCCTGTAGGATATATGGATGGATGAGCAGGATCTGATTTTTTACCTTCTGTAGGTTTAGCTCTTGTTGCTTTCTCTATTTCTGACTTAAAGTATTTAGAAAGTCTTTTTAGTATATTTCTTGGATTTATAGCATCGGGAATTTTTTGAGAAGAAGTTCTAGGATAGGATATTAATCCTGCTAGGTATAATTGTTGGGCTATTTGAAGTGTTCTTGAAGGTGTTATGGAGAAAAATTTGTAGGCTTCTGTTTGAAGAGTTGTGAGATCAAAAGGAAAAGGTGGGAATAATGTTTGAGTATGCTTTTCTGTTGAAACATCGCAGTCTTTTTTATTTAAATTTTCAAATTTTCCAAGTTCTTTTTCTTCAAATATGTCTTTTATATGTCTTAATATGGCTTTATTAGACTTATCTTTTTTTTCTTCAACATCTATAAATATTTTCCAATAGGGCCTTGGTTTGAAAGTTTTAATTTCTTTTTCTTTGTCAACTATTAATTTTAGCGCAGGACCTTGAACTCTTCCTATGCTCATAATTCTGAATTTTCCTGTTGTTTTTATGCTTGACATTAAAGCTCTTGATAGATTTATACCATAATACCAATCAATAAAGTGTCTTGTTTCTCCTGCTATTGCTTGTCCCCAGTCTATGGTTGGATGTATATCCTTATAGGCTTGGTTTAGTTCGTCTGTTGTTAATGAGGAGAACTTCATTCTTTTAGCATCTTTCTGGTTTGCTATAAATCTGACTATATTATAACCTATTACTTCTCCTTCTACGTCATAATCTGTAGCCACTACTACTTCTTTTGCTCTTTTAACTAATTTGGATAGTAAAGAATAATATTTTCTTGTGAAATCTTTTTTTCTAACCTGATAATTTGGTTTCCAAGATATTTCAAAAATAGGATAATCACTCCCTTTTTTATCCTGCGAAAGAGAAAATAAATGACCTACTGCACAGGCAACTATTATTCTTTCTGAATTTTTTTCAAATTCATAGTAGGGAATTCCTCCATCTGCTAACTTTCTTGCTCTTCCTTCTGATAAAGCCGCAGAGATTTTAGCTGCTGCCTGTGGTTTTTCTGTAATAATCAGTATTGAATTTCCTTCTAATTTTTCTATTTTGGGAGTATGAACTTTTTCTATTACTGTTCTCTTGGCTTTTGTTTTTCTACTTCTAGGACTTTTTTCAACTTTTTTTATTGTTCTTCCTCTCTCTTGCTCTTGTCTATCTTCTCTTTCACTCTTTTTAGGAGTCTCTATGGTTTCTATTTGTTCTCTTGTTAGTCTTGGCTTAGCTGCTATTTCTACTGTTTGTCTTGGTGCTACTAAAGGAATAAAATCTTTTCTTTCTTCATCTGCTTTTTGCTTTTCATTTCTAAATATTTTTTTAACATTGTCTCTTGTAGGTATGTCTTCTATTTCAATGTTATTTTCGTCGTGTTTTTTTTGCATTAAATCTCAATAATTTTTCCTCTTCTTCCTACATTTATAACTTTTGTTTTGCCTATTTTTTCTTCCACGCCCTCTAATTCGTGAATATGGCCTGATATAAAAATATCTGGTTGAAATTCTTCTATTGCTGCTCTAAGTGCATCATTTCCGGCAAAACCACTCAATTCGCTTTTTGTTCCTGCTGCATGAAGATGAGATACTAGTATTTTTTTCTCTAGGTCTTTTATTTTTTCATGTTCTTTTTTTAACTTTCTAAAAACCCTTTCATCATCAGGATATAAAGACCAGTTTGCACTGCCTATTCCAAATAAACCAACATTTCCATATTTAAGATAGTGATTTTCTATGTTTTTTATACCGTACATTTTTGAGATAGTTTGTGCGTCTGCTGTGCTTTCCCAGTTTCCAGGAACAAAGAAAACTGTCTTGCCTTTTTCTATAAATGGTTTTATTATGTTTTTTGTTTGAACCATGCCAGTCATATCGCCTGTTAATATAACTAGATCTACATTCTCTCTTTCTGCTTTATCAGCGAGTTCTTTGGATATTTTCGAGTCTCCATGGAAATCTCCTGCTGCTAGAATTCTTAATTTTTCACCCTTATTTTTTTCTTGTTTTTGCATATAATTTATTAGAAATGATAGTTTTTATAGGTTTATCTTTAGGATTTTTAATTTTTTATTTATTTTCCGAAATTTCTTTTTCTTGAATTAAAATTTTCTAGACAAGATATTAAATCTTCTTTTGTGAATTCTGGCCATAATTTTTCTAGGAATATCCATTCACTATAGGCTGACTGCCATGGAAGAAAGTTACTTGTTCTTATGGAATTACCTGTTCTTATTATTAGTTCTGGCTCACTTGAAAGCCATAGGTTTTTAGTTATATCCTCTTCTTTTACTTCTTTTATTCCTTGTTTTAATAATTTATTAAATGCATGAACTAATTCTAATCTTCCACCATAGGCAAAACAGAAATTTAAAATATAGTTATTATAATTTTTAGTTTTTTCTTCTAATTCTAGGGCTTTTTTTCTTATTTCTTCTGGAACTAAATTTAATTCGCCTATAAATTTAATTTTTACCTTATTATCATGTATTTCTTTGCTATCTTTAAATTTTTCAAACCATTTTTTGAATAAGTCAAATAAGTGGTCTAGTTCTTGTTTATCTCTTTTTAGATTTTCTGTTGAGAGTATGTATGCTGTTATTTCTTTTACTCCAAGATCTCTTGTCCATTCTAGAAATTTTTCAAAGTTATCTGCGCCAGAATCATGACCTTTCCAGGATTCTTTTCCTTTTTGTTTTGCAAATCTTCTATTTCCATCCAGAATTATTGCTATATGATTTAGTTTAGTTTCTTGGTCTGTCATGCTAAACCTATAAAGAAGGGGTTTTTAAGATTTACGTATTAATAATATCTTAATTCTTTTAGACCTTTTATTCTTTTTTCATATCTTTCTCTTACTTCTTTAGGCCAATTTTTTGGATCTAGACCTCTTTGAGCTAAAAATGCTACTATTATTCTTTGGAATGAAGTTCCGCAACAGCCACTCCATAATATTTGTCCAGATTTACCTTTAACATTAAATGCAGTAGGATATTTTTCCCCATTAGAAGAAGCGTTTTGAACTTCGAGCCATTCTTTACTTCTATCGCCTCTATATGGTAGATAGATATCTAAATCAAAGGTTCCTGTTTCGGCTGTTCCTGCTTCTGTTTTCATTCCCGCATGGGCCATCCACCAGGGAGTAACTCTTGCTACTTTCATTTCTAAATCAAGAATTTCATCGTAGAATTTTATAAAAGAGTCTTTCAATTTTTTCCAAGTATCTACCACTTGTTCTTTTGTTCCTACAAACAATGTTTCTACTCTGTTGAATTCTTCTACTCTATCTAATCCATGAGTTCCGCCAGATTCATTTCTGTATGTTGGACCTGACCAGTCATAGATAAGTAGTGGGAGAGTTTCTTCATCTATAATCTTATTATAAAGATATATCCAAAAAGGAGGGCATTGAGCATAAGACATTATTCCTACGCAATCTGTTTTTTCTTTAATCTTTTCAGTAGGAATATTTCCAGTTATAGCATAAATATCTGAGATCTCTTGCCAATATTCAGGAGAAGAATTTTTAGGAACACTTACAAAATATGCGTTAGGGTATACATTTTTTGCATGGCCTGATTTCATAGGGACTGCCCAAGGTTCAAACTTTGGAAAAGTCATTTCATAAAATTTAAGTTTATTGTAAACATTTTCTATATAAAGCTCTTTCATAACATTCATTAAAGCTGTGAATTCTCTACCATAAACATACTGACCCTTTGCTTCTGTTCTTCTTATCCAATTTTTATTTTCTAATTCTACTGCAGGATCCTTGTTATAGGTTAATTTTCTTTCTTTTCCTTCCCAAACATATTCTCTAAATTCATCTTTGCCCTCATAGTTCATCATTTTTATTTTATCTTTTAGAAGTTTTAGAGATTTTTCTACATAATGCTCTTTTATCCAGTCTATGGCCATGTCTTTGTAAACGAGAATTATTTTTTTACCTTCTATCTTAAGGTTATTTACAAAAGGTAGTGTAACTGCTTTTTTAGGAGATTCTTCAAGCTCATCGGTTATTTCATAATTTGCTATTTTGAACTCTTTAACACCCATTTTGAATTCTTTTCCAATATTTTCTCTTATCTGTTTTTCTAATTGAACTACAAAATCTGTTGCTGTTAAAGAGTCTGAAGAAGCTTCTATGGTCATATCTTCCTCTGCAGATTTTAGAGTATAGTTAAATTTGTTTTTTTGCTTAGTTATTTTTTCTTCTAGAATAGCTATTATTTTCTTTACTTTTTCATCTATTTCTTTAGTAAGTTTTTTGCTGAACTTTATATTGAACGTTATTTTATACATTTTTTTGTTTATAGAATTTTGAAGAAATATTTCGCTTCAAAACTCTATTGAGTTTTGAATTTAGTACGAACTAGAACTGTTGCTTGAACTTGAGCTCATGTTCGTTTTTATCATAGTTCTTAAATATATTTCTAGTTTATAAATGTTTTGAAGTCTTTTGAACGCTAAAATAACATATCTTCTATAGAATATAAATGCTTTAAATATGCGATTATTTAGATTTATTATGGATATTACTAAAGAAAGAGATTATAATGAACTACTTGTTAGAATGGAAACTCTTAAACAAAGAGGGCTTTTAGTTGTTGTTGGAAGAGCATTTGCTATTGCTTCAAGACAAGAATCTAAAGACTTAAGAAAAATGAAAGTAGGCGATAGAGGTTATAGAAAAGTTAATTTTTTAGATGCTTTTACTGCTAATATTGCTAATGCTTTTAGGAATCCTGTTCATGCTTCAACTCTTGAATCTGAAGCTGAAAAATATGGTCTTCCTTCTGCTTTGTATATGTCTCAAGAAGATTTAAGAAGAAATATTTCCGGTAAAAATTTAGATGCAGATTATCTGGATCTTTCTCAACTTTGTGCTTTGTGTTTCGATGGTTATGAAAATTCAGGAAGATTAATGGAAGAAACATTAAGAGAAAGTACTAGTGAAGATGCAGAGTCTAGAATCAAAGATACTTTGGTTAATTGGTATAAAAAAAATTATACTTGGTAATTAATTTCTAGAAATAAAAAATAAATTCACTACTGATTGGTTGGATTTTTTTACAGAAAGATTTATAAGCAGATTTAATTCAAAGATATTATAGTTTTAGAAGCGATAATAAATCACCTCAAAAAATCACCCAATGAAAGATAATTTCGACATATTTTTTAGAAGAAAACCTGCATTAATGCTTGTTGCTTTGGGTAAAATTTCTAAGGCAAGATATGGAAGTATATTGGCTAAGGAAGTTGATTGCACTTATTCTCATGCTGTTAAAATTCTTCAATCACTTCAAGACTTAGGACTTGTTGTTTTTGAGAAACAAGGAAGAATAAAACTTATAAAATTGACAAAAAAAGGGAAAGATATTGCTGATTCTATTGATTTAATAAAGAGAACACTTTCTGGTTAATTGTAATATGAATCTTGATTGGATTTTTCCTGAAGCTCAAAGAATGGCCAATAATGTTGTTTCTTCTATGACTGGGATGGGTAAACTTGAGCAGTGGATTGAAAGTTGTGAAGAAAGAAATCGTAAAGGCCCATTTATACAAGGATATGTTCATAGGGATTTAGTTAGAGATTTTAATATTTTAGCTAGACAAAATCCTGAAGAGGTTAGAAAAACTTTGATGGAATTTACAGATGATTACAATCAGCGATTAGAGGAATTTTCTTCATCTTACCCTAAAACACTTAAAGTTATTTGGGAAAACTATAGAAGATATAGTGGAATTGTTCGTAGTTTTCCAACAATGGGTGAGAATATTCAATGTGCTCTAAACTTTGGTGAGGTAGAAGAAGAACATAGAGGTATATTTGAAGAGTTTATAGACATAGCTAATTCAGATGAAATTCTTGTTGAAGAATATCTTGGTTGGTTATATCAGGCTCTTATTTCGGATTCAGAAGATTTTCATGATGCAGGAGTTAGTTCTGCTCTTATTCCTGATTTGACTTTAGTAAAACATGATTTGGACTTTATGCATTGTTTAGGCAGATATCATTTTCTTCGTAATGGAAAAGAAGTTTTATCTATATGGGATTTAAGCTCTAAAGAAGTACCGAGGTTTGCTTATAGTTAATTTTTTTATAACATAGATTTATTAAGTTAAATTTTTTTTATTTGTAATATGAAGCGAACTTTTAAATTTGAGCAAGTTTTACAATTAGAAGATAAATTAGAACGTTTATTAGACCAAAAAACAGCTTCTTTTGATGTGGAGTCTACTCACAAATTGAGTGATAGAATAAGAGAACTTTCAGCAGATTATAGAAGACTAACAGGAAAGCATTATGTAAGATTAAGTGAAAGACAAGAGCCTTCTTATCCAGGTATATAAATTTCCTTAAACAATAAGCTTATTAAATCAAATTTTCTCATAATAATTATCAGGGGTCTGTAGCTCAGTCCGGTTAGAGTACTACACTCTTATTATTTAGGAGTAATGTAGGTGCCCAGGGTTCAAATCCCTGCAGACCCATTTTATTTTAAAATGATAGGTAAAAAAGAAATAATAAAGGTTCTTGAAATTATTAAAAAAAGTCAGGAGGGTGTTCGTAAGACTACGCTTAATAGAGAGGCTAAAGATAGTAAGAATTTTACTCCTTATCAAACACTCATATCTTGTTTACTTTCGCTTAGGGCTAAAGATGAAGTTACAGAAATAATTTCTGAAGAATTATTTAAAATTGCAGATAATCCTTCTGATATGTTAAGGTTGAGTGATAAAGAACTGAAGAAGATAATATTCTCATCAGGACATTATAATAAAAAAGCAGAGGCTATTAAACATGTTTCTAAGGAAATACTTGAAAAGTTTAGTGGAGAGGTTCCTTCTAGTTTTGAGGAATTAATAAATATAAAACATATAGGGCCTAAGACTGCTAATTTAGTTTTAAGTTTTTGTTTTAATCAAAAGAAAATTGTTGTGGATACGCATGTTCATAGAATTCCCAATAGGCTTGGGTGGGTGAAGACTAAAAATCCTGAAGAAACAGAAAAAGAACTTGAAAAAATTCTTCCTGATAAATATTGGACAGAGGTTAATGGTATATGGGTTTTATTCGGCAAGACGATTTGTCTTCCTGTTTCGCCTTTGTGTTCAAAATGCCCTATTAGGGCATTTTGTCGTAGGGTTGGTGTGGTTAGGAGTAGGTGAGGTTAAGTTACTATTTCTGTAGATCTTGCAGCATAACGACTTTTTGCTTGTAATGCCATTGTTAAATCAAGCCATTCGTCCCTAATTCTTTTTGCTACTTTATGTCTTCCTAATGCATCTAAATTATCTGCTTGTTCTTTTCTACTATCTAAATAATTTTGAATTTCATCTGGATTATGTAAAATGAGGTGTAGCAATTCTTTTCCTGTTTTAGTATATACTTGTCTATAGTCTCTTGGCATATTTATTAGGTAAAAAATAAGTTTATAAGAATTGTTATAGTTTGGTGATACCTTCTACTCGAATACTCTCAGCCATATTCTATAATTTTAATTAGGGTTAATGATATTCTCTACTCGAATATTATATTTATACTATTTATCTAGCTCTTTCTGCACGCTCATAGGCAGAATCTATTTCTCTTCTTAGATTATATATCTCTTTTTCGGAAATTTTCCTTCTTAATCTTTGAAGTACAGAATCCATATCTTCTCTCGGCATATTCCTAACTAATGAGGGGAGTCTCGCAAAAAAGCTTTGGGCATTAGGACATTTAGCTAATTGAATTACTAATTCTTCTTTAGCTCTTTCTGGATAGTTGTGTCTTATTGCATCAAACCATACCCACGGATATTTTGCTTTTACTTGTTCTTCATTTTCTAGTTCTTCTAGAGTGTATAGGGGTGGTTTAGCTCTTCCAAATATTTGTAGTAATTCTGCTCTTTTTTGTACTTGTTCTTCACACCAAGCAGGAAGAGCATAGGAAGACTTGATCGCTTTTCCTACTTCTTGGTCAAGATGAAAATCTAATTCTTTCGTAAAAAACATTAATCTGGAAAAAGCAGGTTGAGACATTTGATTTAAAAATAGAGTTAGTTCTTTAACAGCTTGTCTATATTCTTCTCTGTCAAAACCTATTTTTTCAAAATGAGCATAAACATCTCTTCCATTTTTTATGGCGCATGAAAGTGCCAAATATTCTGGAACAGCCGCATGCGTGCCTACTTCTGCGTCTGTTCCTATTACTTTTAATAATGTTTCTGTTGCTTTTCTCATAATAAACCTTATTTAAATTACTTTAAAAGAATTATTATACTTTAATATAGACATGCTTTACTAAATGTTAAGGATATTCTCTTCGCTCGCACCACTGCTATACTATTTTTAAGATACTTCAGTGATACTTTCTTCTCGAATACCTTTAACTAAGAATATTTTTAAGATAAGTTAGTGGTATTCTCGCCACGTATGCTTGCACTTGCAACAGCGGAAGAATCTAGTTTCAGCTTCGTCTCCTGAACGAGTTTGAGAGGTCCAGAAATAAGCTTCTTTATGACCACATTTAGGACATACGGCAGAAGTTACTGGCATAGTATTAGAATCTTTTTCTTTTAGAACAGCAGTTTGTTTTATTTCTTTCATTTCTTCTGTGGATTCTATTTTAACTTTTCCCTTAGCAACATAATTACATTTCATACATCCATAATTCTTTCTTTTTTCAACAAGAACTGATCCACACTTAGGGCAAAATTCCATTTAATTGGTTGATAACTGGAGTTTTTAAATGTTTTTAATAACTTCTTTTAAACTTTAAAGCATACTTAATTGTAAAATATAGAACTAAGACTATAATTATGCTCCAAACTAAATTCTTAATTATTAGGGTTATTAGAATAAGCATCCAAATTTTTAGATAACCCACATAGGGTATTTTTGCTATAGCAACACCAACAATTTGACTTTCTTTTATGTTGGTTTCATCTATACCTTTGGAGTCTGGCCTTATACCTATTTGTTCTGCATTATGGTCTCCTTTTGTTTGAAGAGGATTTAGTGAGACTATCCTGTGAATTATTGGGTGAGCAGAACCTCCATTGAAAATAAGAACGTCTCCTATTTTTAGATTTTCAGTTTTTTTTCCAAAGATAATCATTATGTCTCCTTTTCTAAATCCGTTTTTGAATTTAAATTCAGAAAATTGTTCTTTTGTTATATTCTTATTTTCGTACCAACTTCCACATTCTTGCCAGTATTCGTTTAAATTAAAAAATTTTGAATTTGAAAAAGTTTTTCCACATAGGTCATAATTAGCTCCTGAGGTAATGACTGAATTATGGTCCATGCTACTAGATTCTACTATTGCTAGGGGAAGAGAGGTTCCAAATATTAAAGAGAGCGCTGGAAAGAAAATTAATTTTATTACTACGAAGATAATTATTAAAAATACTACATAACTTAACCAAGAATCAGAATTCCATAACCAATTCCAAAACTCTTGTATTTTATTTTCTTTTTTAAGCATATATAGTTTATAACATGGCAAGGTTTTTAAATCCTTATTATGTTCTCCTTTTACTTTTAAAAGATGGACCCATTTTCAGAACGAGATATAATTGAATCATTGAAGAGTATGGCTACTTCTCTTAGAAATATAGATAGAAAACTAGATGATATAACTAATGCGATTAGAGAGTCTAATGTGGAATTATTTGGAGAAGAAACTGAAGAGGATTCTACAGAAGGATTAAATGATCCAACTATAAAGTTTGAGGTTGCTGAAGATGATTCTGTTGGGGAAGGAAAGTTCGAAGAGGATTCTGAAGAAGGAGAAGGCGAGCAATCAGAAGAGATAAGGGAGAAAGAAGGATTTTAATTTTATTTTTTAATCTGTTTTTAACAATGGAAACATCAAAAATTCTGCGGAATTTTTGTGGTTTCCATCTCCTGCTGGAGAATGGAAAGATTTAAATAGTATACATTATGTATATACACAGATAAGTATACATTTGAAGTATATAACATCCTTTCAATTCCCTGCCATCTAAAAAATGGCAGGTAATTTTTAAATAATAAAACAAGGAAAAAATAAAACAAAATAAATAGCTCAAAAATACTAAAAACCGTACCGGTTTGAATACAGGCAATTTTTGAGATTCAGAAAACTTCGTTTTCTGACTGTTTATTTTTTTAAAAAAATAAAACAAAATAAACATGGCAGATATATTCGATAATCAAATTTTATGCAGAAAGTGCAGTAAGGCTATGAAACCCGTTTTAGTCTCTAGGAATGGATTTAATCTTCGAGCAGTAAAATGCGATAAGTGTGGAGAATTAATTGTTCATCCCGCAGATAAACAAGAATATGAAAATTTTATGAGACTTAAGGAGAAAGAGTTTAATGTTAAGATGAGAATGGTTGGAAATAGTTATGCTGTAAGTATACCCAGAGAGATAGTTGATTTTATGCAAGAACAGGAAAAGATAATGAATAACATGGTGAGAATGTGTTTTGATGGCGCAGGAAGTTTAAGCTTAAGATTTAATACTCCTGAAAATGAAGAGTCTAATATGAATAAAAATTCAAGAGTTGTAAGTGCAAGAGAAGTTAGAATAGTTAAAAATGGAAAGCCTGTTCTTCACGCAAGGCAAATTAGAGATTCTGTTAATCCCCAAAATAATAAGACAAAGATATTTAAAGCAAACCAATTAAATTCTGAAGAAGAGGATTTATAATGGTTAAAGAAGATAAAGTTTCTGGAAATGTTAAATTAAGGGTAGTTGAGGCGTTGCAGGATGATGCTTACAAGGGAATTGCTAGAGTAGATACAGAAATTATGAAAGAATTAGGAATAAAGAGAGGAGATATCATTTTAATTAAGGGCGGAAAAGAAACAGTGGCCATTGCTGATAGGGCTTATCCTGCAGATGTAGGCGAGGGAACAATAAGAATAGATGGAATTTTAAGAAGAAATGCAAAGACAGGAGTAGGAGAAAGTGTTTTTGTTAAAAAAGCAGATATTAAAGAAGCTAAGAAAGTTCTCATAGCTCCTGCTCAAAAAGGAATTATGGTGCAGGCAGATCCTGATACCTTAAGAAATGGACTTTTAGGAAGAGCTGTAATCAAGGGAGATATCCTTGTTTTAGGCGGAGTTAATAAAGGTCAGAGAAGAGATCCTTTCGGAGAAGATGATCCTTTCGGAGGAGATGATATTTTTGGCAGTATTATGAAAGAATTAGGTCAAATGGGTATGATGAGTGGAATGGGCTTTGGTGGAGGAATACAGCAGGTAAAGTTTGTTGTTGCTAATACAAATCCTAATGGGTCTGTAATAATCACTGAAAATACAGAAGTTCAATTATCTAATAAAGCTATAGACGTTTCTGAGGATACTGGAACAAATTTAGAGATTACTTACGAAGATATAGGCGGTTTAAGGGATGAAGTAAGAAAAATACGAGAGATGGTTGAACTTCCATTAAAGCATCCAGAAATATTCGATAGGTTAGGAATAGAGCCTCCAAAAGGAGTTTTATTATATGGGCCTCCTGGAACAGGTAAGACACTTTTAGCTAAAGCTGTTGCTAATGAGACTCAAGCAAATTTTATAGAGTTTAATACCTCTGAAGTTAATTCTGCTTTGCATGGTCAAACAGAAAAAAATATTGCAGCAATTTTTGAAAGTGCAGAAAAAAATGCACCCAGTATTATATTTATAGACGAATTAGATTCTATTGCTTTTAAAAGAGAGGATAGGGGGGCTAATGAATTCTTGAATACTGCTGTAATGGCTTTGCTTAAACATATGGATGGTTTGAAGAGTAGAAAAAATGTGATAGTTATAGGTGCAACGAATAGAATTGACTCTATTGATCCTGCTTTGAGAAGACCGGGAAGATTTGATAGAGAAATAGAAATAGGAGTTCCTGATAAAGAAGGTAGATTAGCCATATTAAAAATTCATACAAGAAATATTCCTTTATCTAAAGATGTAGATTTAAATGAATTTGCTTCTGTTACACATGGTTTTGTTGGAGCAGATATAGCTTCTTTAGTTAAGGAAGCTGCAATAAATGTTATTAGAAGAATTTATCCAGATATTAATTGGAAAAAAGATGAACCTCCCAGCAAGGAAATTTTAGATAAGCTAGTTATTACGCAGCGAGACTTCAAAGAAGCATTAAGGTTTGTTAGCCCTAGTGCCATGAGAGAAGTTTTAGTTGAAACTCCTACAATTCGTTGGAGTGATGTTGGCGGAATAGAGGAAGTAAAAAGAGATCTGCAGGAAGCTGTAGAATTACCTATCAAAAAACCAGAAGTTTTTACTAGACTAGGAATTAGACCTCCTAGGGGGTTACTTTTATATGGGCCTCCTGGAACAGGTAAGACTTTATTAGCTCAGGCTGTAGCTACAGAATCTGAAGCTAATTTTATTTCTGTAAAAGGGCCTGAACTTATTAGTAAGTGGGTTGGAGAAAGTGAAAAGGCTATTAGAAGGGTTTTTGAAAAAGCTAGGCAGGTAGCTCCATGCATCATATTTTTTGATGAAGTAGATTCTATTGCAGGTAAGCGTGGAGCAGAAGAAAATGGTTCTGGTGGAAAGGGTTATAATAATATTCTTAATCAGTTGCTTGTTGAAATGGACGGACTTGAGCCTTTAGAAGGAGTTACAGTAATTGCTGCAACCAATAGGCCGGACATACTTGATCCAGCATTACTCAGGCCAGGAAGATTTGACAGAATATTATATGTTCCTATTCCTGATAAAAAAGCAAGAAAAATAATTATTGAAATTCATTCCAAGGGTATGCCTTTAGAACATATAGATAAAGATAATTTAGCAGAGGAAACAGAGGGATATACTGGTGCAGATATAGAAGCTTTATTTAGAGAATCTGCTATGATTGCTCTTAGGGAAGATCTTGAAACTAAAAAAATAACTAAGAAACATATAGAGAAAGCTATGGAAAAAGTTCCTCCTTCTGTTTCTAAATCTCAATCTGAAAAGTATAAACAAATTGAAAAAGATTATTTGAAGAGTGCTAAATCTTCTTTGCCTGGAAAAGGCGAAGGGCCTAATTATTTAGGTTAGAAAATTATATAAACTTGCAAAATTTATAGAATATATGCCTAAACAAATAGCAGTTTTAAAAGAGGAGACTGTTTTTAAGATTCATACAGATTTAGATGTTAATAATTCTGTTTATGTTACCCAACTTTTATTTGAGTATGTTTCGCAAGGTAAAATTTCTTTTGAAATGAATTCTAAGAAAGGTTCTATAGTAAGTGAGTTTGTTGTTAATGTTTTAGGTGGATTATTTAGTGCTGTTATTTATGATTTGGTTAAGAAAATTTATAATCGCTTGAAAGAAGAAAGACATAGAGGAAGAGAAATTAAGCCTGTTTATATTTTCCTTCCAGATAGGCAGTATATTCTTACTGGTAAAGAAGAAGATATTTTACCTAAAGAATGATCTTTTTATAAATCTTACTCGCACAAAATTTCAACCTTGTCATCATGAATTATCAAACTTGTTTCTGCTTGGCTTACTGGAGAATGAGATTTTTCTATTAATTGGTTAAATTCTTCTATTATGCCTGCTCTCTTTAAATTTGAGATTGCTACTATTGCCCTTATTCCAAATTTCTTTTCTAATTCTCTTTGTGAGAAAGGAAGAGTTTTTTTATGCTTAAATATAAACTCTAAAACTTCTCTTGCAAAATTATCTCTTACTTGTTGATTCGGATTAGCTAAGTGATATATTGTTCCTCCTTGGCCTTCATATATTGCTCCGCTTGCGCTATTTAAAGTTGCAAAAGGTTCTATTGCAAATGCTCCTTCTCCTAACTCCTTTGTTGAAGAATTATCATAGTTTGGAATAGTTAATCCAGCATGAATATTAAATTCGTCTAAAGAGTGGCCTGATAAATTTACTATTGGAGAAAATCCCTGTTTAGTTATCTCTTTGTTTATTACTGCACCTATTTCTCCTAGTTTGGTTTTGTCTTTATTTTTTTTTACTATCTCTAATGCTTGTTTTAGAGCATTTTCCGAGGCTTCTATTAATTTGAAGTATTTTTTTTCAGGAGTTAAATCTACAGAAAAGGCTATATCGCAAATACAGCCTTCAACATGAACTCCTATGTCTATATTTAATAGTCCTGTTGCTAGGGTTTCATCCCTTAAACTAGGAGTATAATGAGCTGCTATGTCGTCTATGCTTAAATTAACAGGAAAGGCCACTTCTCCTCCCAGTTCTTGAATTTTGCTTTCAATTTTTTCTGCTAATTCAACCATTTTCATGTTTGGTTTTATAATTGTCTTAGCATATTCTATTACTTGTTTTGCTATTTTTCCTGCTTGGAGATAATTTTCATAATTATTAGTAATTTCATTTTCTTCTGTTTGTTTAGCAAGTTTCGGCTTCTCATTTTTTTTATTCAAACTTAAATTATCTTTGGAACTAGAAGTAGTTTTAGCATTTTTGCCTATTTTACTTGTTGTTGCGCCTGAATAATCTTTTTCTGTCATGTCTATTCTTAGAATTCTGGGTTTTTAAGTTAGGAGGTTACCAATCAGGGTCTTCTGTAGGACTTGTTCTTCTTATTTCTTTGTATAGTTTCTCTTCTAATTCTCTTGTAACTCTTATTTGTCTTTCTTCTTCTACACACTCGTCAAATGTTGGAAATACTTTTATTCCAAAGGTTCTAGGATCAGTTCCTTGAAGGGTCATTTGATAACATAAATAATTGGTAAACCAGCAATTGAAAAAGCCTCCTATACGGTCTCCTAATGTTCTTTGGTTTATAGTTCTTGGAGTCTCTGCTTCAGGTCTTGAGGCGTCTGAATTCGGTCTAGGATTATCATCATATACACATGTGGGGTTTATTACTTGCATTTTTTATTTATTCATTTTCCCCTTTTAAATTTTATGCTTATTTAAAGTATATTAGAATCCTTGTTCAAGAGCTTTTAAGTGATTTGCTTTTCTCTGCTCAACTTCTTGCATTCTTGTTTCTTTTTCTTGTTGATGTTTACTGCTTAAGCCTTCTATATCTGGGATATTCAAGTAATCTTTTAGGAGCCTTGGGAGGTAAAGAGCTCTATTTTTTATTGCTTCATATAAACTTTTCATATTTCTTTTAGTTAAACTTGGTTTTTAAGAATTTTCAATATTGAAAATATTCTTGTTTATCTCAATCTTCTTTCTTTAGGCATATAATTTGAGATAATGTCGCTTGTGAGTTTTCCTGTGCCTATGAATTCAGACCTGTGCCTTATTATTTTAAAGCCTCTTGTTTCATTTTTGAATTTCTCCTTGTCTTCTTCTTTTAATATAATATCCTTGCCCTTTAGGAATTCTTCTGCTTGACTATCATTTATGTCTAGAATGTTTTTAGTAATCTGGTCTTTTAGAGCTGAAATAGCATCAAAACTTAGTCTTAAATTTTCATCTCCCTCATAGTGATGAAGAAGATACATACCTATTAGTTCTACTCCTATTTTTTCTTGCAAGTCTATGAGTTCTTCTTTTGATAAGCTTCCTGAGTAGGCGCGTATTTTTTCTTTTCCGCTTCTTACCAGTAGGAAAGGAAGTTTTTTTATTCCATAGTATTCAAGTTTTTCAATTATTTTTTCCTTGTCTGACTTGAATATAAACTGAAGTCTATTATTTCTATATTCAATGTTGTTTTGGTTTTGTGGTTTCATGTTGTTTGTCTGTATTTTATAGCTTTAATTTGTTCTACTATACCACTAATTTCTTGCTCTAATCTATCTCCCCTAATTCTCCTGAGAACATCGCTGCATGCTTTAAGTGCGGTTCTTCTTACGAATCTATAGTATTGTATTGAATTCACTCTTGAAGCACGTTCTACTTTCCCTAAGCCACTATATAGTCTTGATATTTCTACCATTTAATATTCATCCTCCAAAATTTCTTCTTGATTTTCTTCTTTTTTATTCTCTAGTTTTCTAATTTTGCAAAGAAAAAAGCCTTCTGTATCATTATCCTGAGGATATACTCTGTGGGCTTTTTTCATCTCATTTGAGAATTTCTTGTTTTTCCATTCTGTTAATCCTGGTCTTGTCTTTAATGGAAGATTATCTATTGTTTCTATTTTTATATTAAAATTGTCAAGAGCAAATTGTATGACCTCTTCATTCTCTTCTGGCGAATGAGTGCATGTTGAGTAAATCATTTCTCCATTCTCTTTTAGGCATTCTAGGGCTGAAGTTATTAGTGCTTTTTGCTGTCTTGAGAATATGTCAAGCATTTTTTCATTCCAGCTTAGGAAAGTTCTTGGGCTTGATCTGAGAGTTCCTTCTCCTGAACAAGGAGCATCTACTAGAATTTTATCAACATTAAATTTCATATTTTTTAATCTATAACCTAGTTTTACTCCGTCTTTTCTTGTTATTATTGTGTTTGAAACTCCACATTTTTCTAGATTTGAGGCTAGTATGGTCATTCTTCCCATGTTGCTTTCGTTTGCTATTATGTTTCCTTTGTTATTCATTACTGCTGCTGCTTGGGTTGTCTTTGAGCCTGGAGCTGCGCATAGGTCTATAAAAGAATCACTCTCACTTAATTTTAGAGCTATAATAGGCATCATGCTACTGGCCTCTTGAACATAGTATTCTCCAAGCAAATGTTCTTTTGCTCTTCCAAGTTCTCCTGGTTTTAGATTATTTTCATTTTCTATGAGAAGTATTTCTGTATTGTGTTTGAATTTTTGAGATATTTTCCAGTTGTGGTTTTTTTCAAGTTTTTCTTTAAGTTCTTTAGGAGTTATTTTAAGGGTATTGCATCTAATCCAGTTTAAAGGTTCTTGATGAACTATGTTCCAAAATTCTTGCTTATCTTTTTCATCGCTTCCTGAAAGTTCAAGAATTTTGTTCATTCTTTCTTCAAATTCAGGTTTGGGGTTGAATTTGAAGGTTTTTTTTGTTTCGTGATTTATTTTTTCTTGTGTATTTTGCATGAATTATAAAGAAAGAAGGAGTTTTTAAATTAAACTTAGGGTAGATAAATACTAATTTATTTTTCATTGTATTTTTAAATTAACTAAATATATAATTAGCATGAAGCTATATTTATTTAATAGAACTTTTGGAAAGGATCATCCAAGTGTTCCTGTAATGTTAGAAATTCCTACTGAGGGCGGCATGTTTACAGAACATCTTACTTCTAGTCCTAGAAAAGGTATTGGAGATTTAAATTTACTTGCTGATGATTTAGTTTCTGCTGTCCGAGTTGAATTAGGCTATTTACCTGCTCAGGGTATAGCTTTAAATTTTCTTAGGCCTTTTGGAGATTATTGGGATATTTTTTATAGTGATTCAAGGCCCTTACTCAAAAGTCAAGCAAGAGAATTTGAAGGAGCTTTGTTGGGTAAACTTAGAATACGATGGGTTTGCGATGAGGAGTGTATAGTTTAAATTTTCAGAACAGCGTCTTCTGTTTACTTCCCTGAAGAATATCCTGGAAGTTTAGGCCTATTGTTTCAAGAATTGTTCTTGCTATTGGCTCTATTTGCTTTTCTATATAATGTTCATAATCAATTTTATGTTTTAATTTTTGAATAGGCTCGGGACCATCTAGAGTCATGTAGTATTGTATTATGTTGCTGTCTAAATTGTCTAGTTTTCTTGCTGCTTTAACATGAGGCGGAGTGGTTTTAGTGTATTCTTGAAGTTCTTTTCTTATGGACTTCCTGTAAATTAGTTTTGAATCAAGTTTTCCTGCTTTTAACTGTTTAATTAAATCTTTTATATAGTTTACAGGATTTTCATTTTTGAATACTTTTAATAATAATTCTTTTTGAAAATCCTGAGCAACTTCTGTCCAATCTCCTCTTATTGCTTCTAATCCGACTATATCTAATATTTCTTTTCCATTTTCTTCTATGAGGCCTGCGTATCTTTTCTTTGCGCCCTTTATTTCTTCCTCTTTTTCTTCTACTTCTTTATTTTTATCTGACTTTTTTTCATGCTTTCTTAGTTGAGGCATTAATAATGCTAGATATACTTTATCAAATTCTAAATCTAGATAGGATTTTCTGTTATAGTTTTCTTTTACATACTTTTCATAGAAATTATCTATGCTATTTGATATTTCTTCTCCTATCTTTTCTGCCTTTTCTTTACTTGAATTTGTGTGAGCGAAAATACTATCTGTATCTGAGTATAGAACTTCGTAACCCTTTTTTTCTATTTCCTTTGCTGTTAGTTTTATTATTTCTTGGCCAAAATTAGTTATGGCATTTGCCATTTTTAAGTTAAAATATCTGCAATTTGGTGAGGCAAGAACTCCGAAAAAAGATTGTCCACAGAAGTTTAATTTAGTATTTCTTCCAGCTAAAATTGTATGATGTGGTGGAACTTCTATACATGAGACATTGCCATCAAAATCTTCATAGGACATGTTTCTCTTTGGAGAAACATAAGGCCTTATACCTCTTTTTCTATTTATTTGTACTCTATACATAGTGTAATTTTCTCCTTTATATTTGAAATTATCCTTATAAACAAATCCATAAAATCCTAAATGGTGTAAAATTCTAAGAAAATCTCTAGCTAATCTTGGTGAATTTGTTGAATATCTCTCCCCATTTTTATTACCATCACCAAGCATCATAGAATCAAAAAGTTTTTCTAATAATTCCGGTTCTAATTTATATATCCAATTAGGAATTTTTTTAGAGTTGCTTCCAAGCCCACACTCTTTTTCTAGAATATTTGCTAAAATATGGTTATTTACACTTATACCATTAAATTGCTTACAATATTTTAGACCCATTCTTTTTAATAAATTTTCTATTTTATCCTTATTCTTTTTTATTTTTTGATTAATCATAACTACTTTCGTTATACCTCTCCATGAAATCTTATTCTCATAATGTTTTGGTTTTGAAGTATAAACATGTCCTTCAGACAAGTACCAACCCATAAACTCTAGCCATTCTTCTATATTGTATTTAGTATTGATGGAACTATGTTTTTTTCCTGCTTGTAGCTTTTCTCCTTTTTTCGCATATGTAATATTATACTTAGCACAGAAATCCTCTAAATTTATTTTTTCTATTTTTTTCCCACTAATTTTTATACGTTTTGGTAACCAGAAATCTTTTCTATTTTTTAATAACTCTTGAGCTTCTTTCCATTCGTAACCTTTACCATAATCAATTAAGAATCTATGATTTGGAGTTACTAAGTAATCTACAACACTGGTTTTAATTTTAATCATTTTACCTCTATAAGGATAAAAAAATTTCTTGGTTATATCTTTTAATTCTATATTTCCGTTTAAATCTATAGAATAAACTTTTTCTCCTACTTCCACTTCTTCTATTTTTTTTAAACCATTTTCTGTCAAGACTTCCGTATCTGGGGAAAAGCAGTTCATCATTATCTTAACTGCATAGCTTGATAACTCGCGTTTTTCTTTCTTGGCTTTTTCTCTTGCCTGATGAAGTCTTTCTATTATTCCTGGAAGTATACCGTCTGTATTTTTGAAATAGGCTTTATTTGGAGATTCAATTGTGTTTTTTTCTTTTTCTTCAAGGAAACTTGCAGGGTCTATGTTAAAGGTTTTTATTATTGAAGGATATAGTGATTTGAAATCTAGAACTACAACATTATTGTATAATCCTGGTTTTGGAGTCATTACAAAACCTCCTTTTATTCTCTGCTCTTTTTCTGTGAATTTTGTTGTTGGAGATACTAGGGATTTTTTTCTAGCTTCTCTTATGTATAATGAATCAAAAGAAGCTATTGAGGCTCCTAATCTATCTAGAGGCATGCCTGTTAGTTCACTTCTTTCTATTGCTAACTCAATCATTTTACTTTTCTCAAGAATTTCATATACTAGCATAGAATCATTTAAATTGTAATCTGCAAGCTTTTGTTGATTTTCTTTATTTCCTTTGTAAAGTTCTTCTATTTCTTTATGTCTTTCTTTGCCTTTTATTAATTTTGATTTGCCTATTATTTGTTGAGATACTTCTTCTAGAGTGTAGGATTCTAATTTTATGTTTTTTATGCTTGGAGCTTCTTGTATGAAGGGGTCTTTTATGAAATTTAAGCCATCTAAAACTAATCTTCCTGGAATGTCCATTTTAGAGCTCTTTAGGAAGTTTGTTTCTAATCTTAATCTACAATTGTCATTTGTTCTTCCTAAATCAAATTTTATTTTATGTTTTTCAAATAAATTTTTTAGGTAAGCAAAATCAAAGTCTATGACATTCCAGCCAGTAATTATGTCTGGGTCTAGTTCTATTAGTGATTTTTTGAATTTTTCTAGACACTCTTCTTCATCTTTACAACTTATTACATTATCAAGCTTATTTTCTGTAATCATGAAAACTTTCTTGAAATTACTTGAGTATATACTTAAGCAATAAAGAGAATTATCGCTTGAGGATTCTATGTCTATAGAGGCTAGTTTTAATTTTATATTTTGTATTGCTTCAAAGTTTCCTGATCTTATTTCAGGATTTTTGTATACTCTATTTACTTTTTCTGAAGTTTCATATTCTCCTGAGAGATTTATGCTTCCTAGAATATTGTTATCTATTATGAATCTATATTGGGGTTTTATATCTGCTTCATAGGTGTCTATTTCATTTTCATGAAGAATTTTTGTTATTTTGTTCATGTGTTCTTGATTTGATGGAAGAATTTTTATTACTTTTTCATTTTGGAAGTTTGTTAAACTTGTCTTTTCTGATTTGAAGTTTAGCTCTTTATTTTCCTTGAGAATTTTTTCAGCTCTTTTTTCTTGGTCCTCTTTTATGAAGAAATATGGTTGGAAAGGAATTAATGCTACGAAACTTTCGTTATTTTCAAGTCTTCCAAATAGTTGAACATAGTCCTTTTCGTCAATTGTAGTGTAGTCTGGGTAAACTATAAAGCCTTTCATGTTTCTTTCTTCTTTTTCTCCTAGCCTAATTAGGGCTTTGGCATTTATAAAAGTAGTGAGCTGAGAAATAATTTAATATTTAGAGGGTTTTTCTTTAATGTAATTCTTAATGTCTTTTTTCCCCTTACAGATTCATAGTTCCAATCTTTTTCTGCAGGAAGTTTTGTTGCTCTTAAATCTCTCCCTTGTCTTTCTATAGCTTTCCAATATGCTCTTTCCGTATCAGCTTTATCTCTCCCTTGTCTTTCTATAGCTTTCCAAT
>Ga0172375_10001910_pt1 | contig 33125 bp, 20 predicted proteins | sample LakKiv1m_FD_114537 | JGI IMG/M metagenome (GOLD analysis project Ga0172375, IMG submission 114537) | Freshwater microbial communities from Kabuno Bay, South-Kivu, Congo - kab_092012_11.1m | ecosystem: Environmental > Aquatic > Freshwater > Lake | place: Democratic Republic of the Congo... | reverse complement strand
TGGATAGCGCCTATGAACGTTTTAAAAGAAGCGATATTCAAAAAAGCGCATACGAGAAATTCTGCATCGAGCAGAAGGACTGGCTGGATGATTATGCGCAGTTTGTTGTGGCTAAAAAATATCACTCCGGCATTGCCTGGGGCGGGTGGGAAAAGAGTCTGCGTGAGCGGCAGGCAAAGGCCCTGAAGAGAATAAATACGGATTTTCGCGATTCAGTAGAGCGGGAAAAATATCTGCAGTACCTTTTCTTTAAACAATGGCGTGAGCTTAAAGCATACTGCAATGAGCGGGGCATTGCGCTCATCGGGGATATTCCGATATATGTAAGCTATGACAGCGCGGATGTCTGGACCAATACGGATATATTCAAGCTGACAGATGACCGGAAGCCGGAATACGTTGCCGGCGTTCCGCCTGACTACTTCAGCCGGACCGGACAGCTCTGGGGCAATCCGGTCTACTGCTGGGACGCGCTTAAGAAAACAAAGTTCAGCTGGTGGCTGAAGCGCATTGACCATAATCTGCAGCTGTTTGATGTATTGCGCATCGATCACTTCCGGGGCTTTGTAGCATACTGGGAAGTGCCTGCGTCCGAAACAACCGCCGTGAACGGCGCCTGGGTTGAAGCCCCGGCCGCAGCATTCTTTTCCAGTCTGAAAAACAGATTTCCGGATGTGCATATCATAGCAGAGGATCTGGGAATAATTACCCCTGATGTGAAGCAGGTCATGGAAGATTGCGCATTCCCGGGAATGAAAGTACTGCAGTTTGCCTTCAGCGAGGATTTGCCGGAACACCCCTATCTGCCGCACAATTTCCGGCGCAACTGCATCGTTTACACGGGAACCCATGATAATAATACCAGTAGGGGATGGTTTGAACACGAGGCATCTCAAGATGACCGGCAGCGCCTGTTCCGTTATTGCGGCAGGGAACTGTCAGGCGCCGAGGTCCCTGCAGAGCTTATCCGCCTGGCAATGATGTCCCCGGCCAATGTGGTCATTATTCCGACGCAGGATATCCTGGCGCTCGGAGAGAGCGCGCGCATGAACCGCCCTTCAACCGCGAGCGGCAACTGGGAGTGGCGTCTGCTGCCGGAACAGCTGAATGAATCTGCCGGAGATTTCCTGAAGCAGTTTACCCATATCTACGGAAGAGAATAGAAAATGGACACGGTAATAATGATACAGCTAAAAATAAAATATGAAACCACAGGGGACACCGAGATATTCTCTGTGGTCTCAAAAGAATGAACGGTAAAGAAATACTCGCCGCTGTTCTGCAGCATAGAAGGGGTAGTGACACGGAAGTTTTTGAGCACAGCTGGGAATAAATAATAATTCAGAGGGCACAGAGGAAGCTAACTGACTTTTTATTGACGTATCGAAAAATATTGTTTTCTCTGAGTTCTCAGCGGTTAATTTTTGAAAATGCCATAATAATCGCAAGGAGGAGCACATGATTATTAAAAAGATTTTATTAATTTCCCTGCTGTTTGTCGCTGTAATCGGCGCGGGTGCAGCCGCTGCCGAGCAGAAGAAAGAATATTACAAAAATGGTAAATTAAAAGCGGAATGGTTTGAGACAAATGGTAAGATGGACGGTGTCAGAAAAGAGTTCTATATGGATGGCACCTTAAGCAAGGAAGAAACCTATGTAAAGGGCAGGCCGCATGGCATTGCGCGGGAATATAACCCGAAGGGCCAGCTGAGCTTTGAAGCACACTATACGAACGGCATGAAGGACGGAATTGTGCGGACGTTTTATGAGAGCGGCCAGATATTCTCCGAGGAGGAATACAAGGATGGTGTCCTTGACGGGATTTCTAAACGGTACTATACGGGAGGAATCGTCCAGTACCTGAACGTCTTTAAAAACGGCCAGAAAGTGAGCACCAAGGCTTATGAAAAGAACGGCACATTAAAATATGATAAAAGCTATCCCTATGTGGGCGATTAAGGGTTTGCTGTGACCGGTGCATGCCTCCATTTCAGGTGGTTTCCTGCAGATACCGGGTAAACTCTGTTTCATGGTCTTCCTCGTCCGCAAGCACGCTTTTGAGCAGGGAGCACACTTCGGGACAGCTGACGAACTGCTCAATCTGGAGCGCGTAGCGCTGCCGGGCCGCCTGTTCAAGAGCAATATCCGCGCGCAGCATCTGCACAATATCACCGCTCCGGTCAGTGCCCCATTCCCCGAGCTGCACCGTCCCGCCGTATTTTTCAATAAGGTCTGAAAAGAACAGAATGTGCGACATTTCATCCAGCGCCGCGGATTTAAACGATTCGGCCAGAACAGAATTTTTCTTTCTGGCCAGTATGCGGTGACAGATGTATTGAAGCGTCGCACGAAACTCCTCATTCATATTTCGGTTGAGCGCTTCCAAAAGTTCCTTCCGGTACTGATCATTTTTAAAAATATTCAAAATTCCACTACGCTCCTTATATGTGAAGCTCCACGCCCACAGGTCCGGGCTTTCCGGCAATTAATTATTTCATTTAGATGCCTGCCGTTTTATTCCCGCTTACAAGGCGGACCTTTCCTAACAGGATGCCGGTAAATCTTATTGATTTTATTGTGTGGGATAATTATGATGATTACCATACGCAAGTTTCAAGGAAAATGGGCATACACTTATAATTGTTATCAGTGGAAACGGTTATGAAACTGCTGTTTTTATGTGACTATTATTTCCCCTATATTGGAGGGGCTGAAATCGTTAACCGTGCGATTGCTGAATACTTTGCGGATAAATTTGATGTTACCGTTGTATCAAAATGCTTCAGGGGACTCAACGATAAAAGAACTCAGATAAACAAGGTAAACATATTCCGCACCGCAGATGTCCCTCGCATGCTTCACAGCATTACGGCATACCTGAGTGCTTCACAGTTTGCAAAAAATGCGGACATAATTTTGTCAGCAACCTATGCATCAGGCTTGGCCGGTAACTGGCTGTCACGTCGGTACAATAAAAAATCATTGTTGCTGGTCCATGAAATATTAGGAGAAAATTGGAAATTTATCAAGAACAACCATTTCCTGTACTCCTGGTATGAACGATATATTGTTACTCGCTCTTTTGATCACTATATAGCAGTCAGTAACTATACCGAGAAAAAGCTCATTGCGTATGGAATCCCTGGCAATAGAGTAAGCGTCATTTATAATGGGATTGATGAACACAGATTTTGCCCTCGCCCGATCGCACGTGAACTGCGCAAAAAACTTGTCGGCGACGCAGAGTTTGTGTATCTGTTCTATGGGAGACCGCGCGGATACAAGGGACTGGAGTATCTTCTGCGCGCTGTCTCTGGTATTGCAGAGGCCATCCCAGGCAGCAAATTAGTATTGATACTCGGGTTAGATCCCCAATCAGAATATAAAAGAACGATACGCCTTATAGATCAATTATCCATTAAAGACAAAGTAGTACTGCTTAAACCGGTACCGCCGGAGCAGTTGCCCGACTACATCAATCTTGCAGATACTGTTGTCGTGCCGTCCCTTTCCGAGGGTTTTGGCTATGCAGCGGCTGAGAGCTGCATGCTGGGAAAATCTGTTGTGGTAACCAATGCTGGATCACTCCCTGAAGTTGTTTTTGGCCGGGTGGTTATGATTGAGAAAGCAGATGTTCAGGCCATTATTAAAGGAGTAATACAGTCTCACCGGGGAGAATGGACTATTATGCCACAAAAATGTTTTCGCTGGGAAGATTCATTAAAACAATATGAAAAGGTCATACAATCACTGTGCTCCACGAAGAGCTGAATAGCACTATTGCCGGGAGTTATTTATGGCGCATAGATCGCGCATTTTATCAAGAAACAAGTCCTGTGAAAAAAGTTGCGCACGCTCTTCGCACGCACTGCGCATGTGTAATGCACGTGCGGGGGTGAGAGCAGAAACCGCATCGATTATTTCCTCCCTGTTGATTTCCGGGGAGAGCAGCATCCCTGTTTCCCCGTGCACTACGGTTTCCATTAAGCCTCCTTCGCGCACTCCAATAACCGGTTTTCCGGCAGCCATGGATTCAACGGGCGACATGCCGAAATCCTCATCCCTGGGTATGTAAATAGTAGCGATTGCATTACCGGTAAGGTCCCTCAGTTTTTCTTCTGTAACAAGTCCAGTAAACAGAATATTTTCACGCTTACCGGCTAGTTTCTTTAAGCGTGCATAATCGTTACCTTCTGATGTCACGATGAGCTTTTTATCCGGCATCCTTATGAATGCCTCAATAATAAGGTCAACCCGTTTTAATACATCAAGACGCGCAGTGGAAAGATAATAATCTGCCTGTCCGCGCCAGATAAAGCTATCAGTATCACACGGGGGGTATACAACGAGTGCATCTTTCCCCAGGTAGGTGTGTATACGGGCACGCACATTTTCAGAATTTGCGATAATGATATCCATAGATGCAATGGCCGCTTCATACAGAGGTTTCAGATATCCAATAAACCATCCCAGAAGAGGCCGCTGCAAAAATGGCAAACGCGAGCTATAGAAATCCCGCTGGTCGTAAATGAAGCGGGGAGGGGTATGACAATAATAAACATTACTGCCGCGTTGATGGTTAATCATTGCAAGTGGACTATAAAAACCGCTATAAATGGCCTGACGATAGTTATTCAAAAAGGACGTTTTGTTTCGAAAAGCATGCATAAGCCTGAGCTGTCTTAATAGAGGAATCCGGGAAGCACTTTGAAGGTCATACTGTCTGTTGCAAAAGTGTGCATTTTGGAAAAAAGGGTGAAGGGATGCTTTGAAACCATAACAGAGATCAGCATGGTATGCCTCGGAAAGAGTAAGGCAAAGCCTACCGCCGCCTTCTGCGGTCTCAAAATAATCATGCAGAATAATCTGGTCGGAAAATGCATTGTCAGTGGTTGAGAAAGTCACCATAGCATCCCTAACGCAGGAAAGCAGAAGCGCAAAGCATACTAATTTTCTTGTATTTAATCAGGCTGATAGCTATCTTCAAGGTCGAATCTATCATATTGAATATTGGAGCGCAAGTATCCCCCTGTTTTTGTGTAGAGAGCTTATAATCTGTCCGGTCTTGTAGCACATAAACTGTCCGGTTTAAAGTCACCGCAGGAGGTGACGTATGAAGCGGACAAAAGTGCTAGAGGAGATACGGCAGATGAGATTTGAAGAGGCATATGAAGGATGGCAGGAAGGACGGCTGAGTCAGGAAGAGGCGGCGCGGATATTAGGGATCTGTGATCGCAGTTTCAGACGGTATCGAGATCGTTATGAAGAACAGGGAATGGAAGGGCTGTTAGACAAACGGCTGAACCAGGCATCACATCGGCGAGCGCCGGTGGATGAAGTGATGGCACTGAGGGAACAGTACCGGGGAGGGTATGAAGGATGGAATGCGCGGCATTTTCACCGCTGGTATCGGCGGGAAGGTGGCAGGCGCAGTTACACCTGGGTAAAGCGGCAACTACAGGAAGCTCAGTTGATTGTCCGGGGCAAACGCAAAGCAGCGCATCGGAAGCGCCGGGAGCGTAGAGCCGTGCCGGGGATGATGCTGCATCAGGACGGCAGCCGGCATGAATGGGTAGCCGGGCAGCAGTGGGATTTGATTGTTACCATGGATGATGCTACCAATGAGCATTACAGCATGTTTTTTGTTACAGAGGAATCAACGGCAAGCAGTTTTGCCGGGGTCGAGGAAACGATAGTAAAGAAAGGGTTGTTTTGCTCGCTGTATACCGATCGGGGGAGTCATTACTGGCATACCCCTGAAGCGGGAGGCCGGGTGGACAAGGTCAATCTGACGCAGTTCGGGCGGGCCATGAAACAGCTCAATATCAGCATGATACCAGCATACTCCCCTGAGGCGCGAGGCAGATCAGAGCGCATGTTTCGTACCCACCAGGACCGGCTGCCCAAGGAACTTCTCAAGCAGGGCATACAAACACGGGAGGCAGCAAACCGGTATCTGAAAAAAAGCTACCTGCCCCGCTTCAATGCCGAGTTTAGCCGTCCGGCGCGGGAGACGGGAACGGCCTTTGTTCCCTACATCGGCACTGAGCTTACGGATATTCTGTGTGAGCAGTATGACCGAACGGTCGGCAACGACAACTGTGTGCATTTTGACAACCATACACTGCAAATACCCGCTGACCACTATCGGTTTAACTATGTTAAGACAACCGTGCGGGTGCACCGGTATCGCGAGGGGACGCTTGCGGTTTTTCATGGCCCCCGCAAGTTGGCAACCTATGATCAGCAGGGAAAGATTATCGCAGGGTCTAAAAAGAAAGTTACCGTGTAAGTCCACTCCACGGTATTACCGCAGAAGGGATGCCTCCGCTCCGCTTCGGTATCCCTTATATAGCTGATTAGAGAAGTGGACAGATCATGTGCTATAAAACCGGACATTTCTATTTGCTTTTAACAGTATCCCCCTGTTTTTGCATGAATAATACTTGACATCCGTGATGTTTTTACCTATTCAAAAACACAAACACGCTGATTTATCTGTTATATTTTGATTATATGCGTATGCAGTTCATTATTAAAACACTAAAACTATTAAAACAGAAACCGGCCTTATTGCTGCTTAACATATGTGCACTGAAATTGTTTGGATTTAAAACAACATTTTATCTTATTAAAAACAAAATAAATAATTATACAATGCCAAACCGGCCGGCACATTATGAATACAACCGTAACATTAATGTTAAAAAAGTATGTAAAGAGATAGAACGCTTTCCCTCACGTCCCCTGATTTTAATAATACTGCTGATGAACCAGAAGTGGCCGCAGCGTGTAGAGCGCTCTGTTCGAGCACTATTGCAGCAGCTTTATACTCGATGGGAACTCCTTATTATTGCTGACCGGGGAGCTGCAGAAGAAGTTAACGCCTATATAGCAGGTCTGGCGGATACCAGAATTTCAGTCATATCATCTCGCACGCAACCGGAGATGATAGATGCTGCAAATAACGCGATAGCCCGTGCCACAGCAGACTTGATCGGCCTGCTTGATGAGAACGATGAACTTACCGTTGATGCGCTCTACGCAGTTGTCAAAGAAGTGCATAAGACGAACGCAGAGTTAATTTACTCTGATAACGATTACATTAAAGAAAATAATGTGCTTAGCGAGCCTCAATATAAACCTGATTTTTCTCCAGATCTCCTGCTTTCATACAATTATATTGGAAATACCCTTTTTTTACAGCGCCAAACGCTCATTAATGCCGGAGGATTACAATCGGACTGTATGCCCTCGTATTGCTACGACCTGGCACTGCGGATTGCGGAACGTACAGATAAGATTTCTCATGTTGCCAGGTTTCTGTATCACAGAAATGCTCCGGATAATAAAGCAATTAGAAATGATTCAAATAAAGGATCATATTTTGATGCAGACAGGAGAGCATTGGAGTGTACACTCAAGCGGAGAGGAATAACCGGCACAGTACTTCACGGGGATTTTTACGGAACGTTTCGCTTGAAGCGGGTAATACAGGGAACACCGCTGGTAAGCATTATTATTCCATTCAGGGATGAGCCGGAACATCTTGAAAAATGTATTAATTCTATATTAATAAAATCTACCTATGACCATTGGGAAATCATAGGCATTGACAATGAAAGCGCGGAAGAAAAGACCAAGTGCATCATTGATTCATTAAAAAAGGGGGATGACAGAATAAAATTTTATTCTTATCAAAAACCTTTTAATTATGCAGCAATCAATAACTATGCTGTTACCAAGGCTCGCGGTGCACATATAGTTCTACTCAACAATGATATAGAAATTATAACACCGGATTGGATTGAGGCTCTCCTGGAGCATTCGCAGAGAAAAGAAGTTGGTGCAGTAGGCGCTAAACTGTACTATAAAAATAGATTAATTCAGCATGCCGGCGTAATCATCGGACTCGGCGGTATTGTCGGGCATATATATCGTTATTACCGTGATCAAAAAGAGACATTCAATTATAGACTATGCCTGGTACATAATGTTAGCGCGGTAACCGGTGCTCTTCTCATGATAAAAAAGGAACTCTATGAGAAGGTTAATGGTATGGATGAAAAACATTTTCCGGTTGGTTTGAACGACATTGATCTCTGCCTGCGTCTTCGTGAAGCCCTGTTGGTAAATGTGGTGACACCTTATTGTAGAGCCTATCATCATGAAGCAATTTCACGCGGGCCTGATGAAACAATCAGCAAGGTGCTGAGATTTTACCGCGAAGCAACCTATTTTAAAAAGAGACATGCAAGAATACTTATCGATGGTGACCCGTATTACAATAAAGATTTGCCAATCTTTACAAAAGGCCTTTATTAAAAAATGGTCTAAGGACGCCATATTATTTATGATTACAATCTGCAAGGCATGACCAGTGAAGGGAAGTAAGTTTGCTGTCGTTGTGTTCCCGCAACTAACAATTATATCGACGAAAAGAGTTATTGCGGTGCAAGTAAAAAAAACTGGGCTTCTTGTAAGCTAAAAAATCCCCCAGCATCTATACAAAGTAATTTACATGGGCTGGAAACCTTTATCTCTCATTATAGTCAGAGGACAGTATTTATTATTGCCTCTGGCACTCTTTTTGTTTAGTACTTACGCTTTTTTTCAACCCGTTTTATTGCCTCGATTTCATCCAGTTTCCATAGCAATAGTTTTATTGTGCCTTTTACAGCATCTTCTTAACAGAACTAAAATTACATTCTGCAGTACCGTTTGTTGGATTTTCGGCTATATAGTGCTCGGAGGAATAAGCATACTGTTACCTCCATCGTATCTTGCATCATCGACTATTTGGATTGATGCGGTTATATCGATTTCTATTGGCTTGTTAGTTTGGTCAGCATTCAGTACAGCAGACCAGAAAACAGAGAAAATATTTGAATGGTTTATATTTATACTATGCTTTTTGTTTGCAGTGGCAATTATACTACAAAATATTGACAAAGGTCGTTTCAGCCCACGTAACTTTGAATTTCTTTCCTGGATGACATTGCAACTGAACAGGTGGATACAAAAATATCAGGAAATATGGCTTCTATTGCTGACATGGGTTGGGATTGCGTATTTACCTTTTTCGAAAAAATGGAAAGGATTTATTGCAGGGTTAATGCTGTTGGCGTGCGGTTTAGCTTTATTTTCAGGATACTCTCAAGGGGCACAATTTGCTTATCTTGTATCCACTGTATTTTTTATTTGTGGTAATACAGCTAATAAATTCCTACAAAAAATATTAATTTTATTCGTCACGGGAATAGTGATAGCTATACCTGTCTGTTGGAGTATTTGGTCTTTCTATTCACAAGATGCAGATGCATATACTATAATATTAAATGCATGGAATCAGCAAAAATTATCTGCACGAGCTGTAATCTGGGATGACGCTATGCAGGTAATTTTGTACCATCCCTGGACCGGTTTTGGTTTTGGGGCTGCACATAACACAAACTTACCTTTATATCCCGGAAATCATCCCCATTCAGTTTCTTTATTGATCTTACTCGATCTCGGACTACTTGGCCTTGTTTTTTTCATTGGATTTTTATTCAATATAATATTAAAGATTTCACGAGCACAAGTCTCTCTATTTATAAAATTGGCAGCGGGTAGTTTGCTGCTGACGTGTGTTTTATTTTGGCAGGTTAGTTTTTCATTTTGGAATCTTGAATGTTTTCTATTGTTATGTATAAGCTGTGGATTGATGGGGTTGCGATTGCGAAACAAGGAAACTGAAAAGCCTACCCTGGCAGGTAGTGGTATAAAATATATTGATAATAAAAGAATGGTAGTCGTGCTATTACTTACTGGTAGTGTTGCTTTCGGAATTAATAATGTAAGGGAAGCGCAGCGTATTAATAAAATAATAAATACAGAGATATCTTTATCAAATGATTTATCTAAAATAAATATTGATGGACAAGCTTTTTTAATTAGCGATCAGAAGGGCGGTGTTCTAAGAATTATTCCAGGAGATTCTAATAAATTGACTTTTAGAGGATGGGCTGGGGATGTTTCAGAAGGGAGGAATGCTCAAGCGGTAATTATTTTTTATGGACAAGTAAAAATATGTATTACTATACCATATATTTATAATGCTGGTTTCGCAGATGCAATAAATAATACAGAACTTTTATTCTCCTTTTTCTCCTATGTGATTGATGATAAAAAACACTATTTAAATAATTTAGAGAAGATTAAAGGCGTGGCTTTGTTTGAAAATGAGGAAGCACGTTTTTTAAATGTACGCTTTTAATTAGGTAAACGATATTTGGAGTGATGCACGGTGATACATGCCATTAGTGAGCTTTTAATAGGATTCTATGACTTTGTAATTGCTCTTTTTAAGAGCAGGCAACTTATCTTAAAACTCGCACAGCAGGACTTTAAGGCTAATTATCTGGGATCATATCTCACTTTCATATGGGCATTTATCCACCCCTGCATCACGATAGTAATCTTTTATGTAGTATTCCAGATTGCGTTTACTGCAGGGCCTGTTGACAAGTATCCTTTTATTATTTGGCTGATGACCGGCATGATCCCCTGGTTCTTTTTTACTGAAAGCCTGACCAATGCGACAAATTCCATCATTGTTTATAGTTTTCTTGTTAAAAAGGTAGTCTTCAGGGTTAGTATCCTTCCTATTATTAAAATATTATCAGCGCTTGTAGTCCATCTCTTTTTTATTATACTGATAGTACTCGTTTCCTTTCTAAATGGTTATTACCCAACAATATATAATCTTCAGGTAGTTTATTATTTATGTTCCACGATGATACTGGTATGCGGACTGTCCTGGATTACGTCATCTTTGACGGTTTTTATAAAAGATACCGGCCAGATAGTCGCCATGTTTCTGCAAATCGGCTTTTGGGTGACACCCATTTTCTGGAACATTAAGACGGTTCCGGAAAAGTATCACACGTTGATTTCCATCAACCCTGCATTTTACATAATTGTAGGATACCGGGAAAGTTTTATGTCTCAGACATGGTTTTGGGAGCATCCAGAGCAGGCACTCTATTTCTGGAGTTTTACGTTATTTGTTTTTGTGATCGGATCAATTTTATTTTTAAAGCTCAGACCCCACTTCGCTGATGTTCTATAGCTAATTGCTTTTTAATGCGTGGCATGACTGACGTACGCCTATCCAAAACGATAAATTAATGTGGTATTTTTCATATGAAAACCGAACTATCAGCTGATGTAACCCATTTAATACAAACTTCTCAACAAGAAGCTTCGGATATCTCTCTAAGGGTGGAAAATCTAACTAAAATTTACCGGCTTTATGATAAGCATGTAGATCGTCTTAAAGAATCAATTAATCCTTTCAAGAAAAAATATCACCGGGATTTTTATGCGCTTAATAATGTAAGCTTTGAGGTAAGAAAGGGCGAAACAGTAGGCATTATCGGAAGAAACGGCTCGGGGAAGTCCACGCTTTTAAAAATTATAACAGGTGTTCTAACACCAACGAGCGGCGGCGTTAAGGTGAACGGCACGACTGCAGCACTACTTGAACTCGGAACCGGGTTTAACCCGGAGCTGTCGGGGATAGAGAATGTTTATTTCAGCGGCACTATAATGGGTTTTAAAAAAGAAGATATTGACAATAAACTTGACGCTATTTTATCGTTTGCTGACATCGGAGAATATGTGTATCAGCCTGTTAAAACCTATTCAAGCGGGATGTACGTACGCCTCGCATTTGCAGCGGCGATAAATGTGGATCCTGACATCCTGATCATCGATGAAGCTCTTTCTGTTGGAGATGAGCGCTTTCAGCGAAAGTGCTTTTCCCGCATCGAAGCCATCCGTGCCAATGGCGCGACAATCCTGTTTGTGTCCCATTCAGGAGGAACCATCATAGAACTCTGCGACCACGCAGTGCTGATGGACGCAGGTGAGAAGCTGGCCGTTGGAGAGCCCAAGAAAATCGTGGGGCGCTACCAAAAACTGCTTTATGCACCTGCAGACAAACAAGCAGCCATTCGGGAGCATATTCGCCTGGGAGATGAACACGTTGCGGTACCTGTCAGTACGGTAAAAGACATGAAGTACGAAAAGCACGCACTGATTGAGAACACGCAGGAGCTGCAAGAAAGTTTTGACCCAAATTTAAAACCTGTCAGCACCATTGAGTACGAATCTCATGGTGTCTATATTGAGTTGCCCATCGTGTTGACGTTGGCGGGTGAACAGGTTAACAACCTGGTTCGAGGGAGGACTTATCGATACGCTTACACCGTTAAGTTTACCAGGAGCGCCAGCAATGTTCGCTTTGGCATGCTCATAAAAACCACATCGGGTCTAGAGCTCGGAGGTGGTGCATCAGCCAATTCCCCCAGAGATGCCCTCACCTACGTTGATGCTGGATCGACCTATCGAGTAGAATTTCATTTTCATTGCATACTAAATCCGGGCGTATATTTCCTGAATGCTGGTGTGCTTGGGGATGTGTCCGGCAGTGAAACCTTTCTGCACCGCTGGATTGATGTTGCTATGTTCACGGTACAGCCTGTTACAGAAAACCTCGCGACGGGATTCGTTGATTTTAGTTGTTTTCCAGAACTTGCATTACAACATGCACAAGATAGTAGTGAAGAGAAATGGTAGAGAAGAATAAATTGATTGTTGTACTCGGCATGCACCGCAGTGGCACGAGTGCGATTACACGCGGACTCAAGGTGATCGGCGTGGAGCTGGGTGACAACCTGTTGAATCCTGTTGCCGAAGACAATAAGACGGGGTACTGGGAAGACTTCGATATTCAAACGCTGAACATTGAGATGTTAAGCGTTATAGAAAACGATTGGCACTATCTTACCCCCATTCAAGCCACCGATATCGAAGTTTTACGTGAGAAAGGCTACTTCCTTCGTGCGGTTGAGTTGTTGCGTCAGAAAATGGATGATGCACCTGTTTTTGGGTTCAAAGACCCGCGCGTGGCAAAGCTATTTTTGTTTTGGAAAGAGGTTTTTAGTCAATTTCAATTGGATGTCAGTTATGTCCTGACTCTGCGCCACCCCCTCAGCGTGGCCAAGTCTTTGGCCAAGCGAAATGGTTTTGATACAGAAAAAAGCTATCTCCTGTGGTTGGGGCATGTCATCGCGAGTTTATCAGGAACCGTTGGGGAAAAGTGCGTTCTTATTGATTATGACCGTCTGATGCAGTCACCGGATTTTGAGCTGAATCGGATTGCAAAACAGCTTGATTTAGAAATTAGACCAGCCGAGTTAAAAATCTACAAAAGTGAATTTCTTAATGACGGGCTGCGGCATACCCTCTACGATCTGAATGCATTATTACTGGATAAAGCCTGTCCCCCCCTTGTACGGGAAATCTACGTTACACTGCTGGACGTGGCGTTGGATAAAAAAAAGATTGACGATTCATCGTTACAGAAGAAAGTAAATATCTGGGCAAATGAATTTGGACGCCTTAAATCAACTTTAGCGATAGTTGACAGGCTTTCTATAAAAAATATGGCTGTCACACACTCTGTAGTTGAACGTGAAGGGCAGATTGCCAGCCTAAATCACACTATTATTGCGTATGAAGGGCAGCTCGCCAGCATCAACCAAGTCGTGCTGGAGCGTGAACAGCAGATCGCTAGCCTAAATCACACCCTCACTGAGCGTGATGGGCAGATCGCCAGCCTCAGTCACAACCTTACTGAGCTTGATGAGCAGATCGCCAGCCTCAGTCACAACCTTACTGAGCTTGATGAGCAGATTGCCCGCCTCAGTCACACCCTCACTGAGCGTGATCGGCAGATTACCCGCCTCAGTGATAAGGCAAGGAATATAGAAATGGATTTGACGATCAAGAATCAGCAAATCGTGGTATTGCAAAATGAAAATGCTTCAACACATCGAAAAATTGCTTCGCTGAATTCGAGTTATTCCTGGCGCTTAACGTGGCCTTTAAGGGTAGTAGGCGCGTTCCTTAAAAAAGCTTTTAATAATTTTGACGCAGCATGGTATCTAAAACAAAATCCGGATGTTGCAATGAGCGGGCTAGATCCTTATGAGCATTATGTGAAATTTGGCAAGGCAGAAGGTCGACAGCCAGCACCTGATCTCATCCTGCCCCCCAATATCACTAAAGCGCAGTACATAGTACGAATTGCTCGTCGTTCTATAAGGCGAAGCGTTTTTGGTATAATCGGTTTTTGTTATCGCTGTTTGCCGTTTTCACCAAGACAACGAAAATTGATAGAAGAGTTTTGTTTCAAACATTTATCACTATTTTATCGCGGGGTGCCGTCCTATGAATTTTGGCTGTCACGCAGGGCAACAGGTGCACCACATTTTTTAAGCAATAATGACTTTGTGCTTGAAGGGGTAGATTGGAGTCTGATGCTCCCGGAAACTGCTACCCAATCATCGCAGGAAACAGTTCCTCAAAGTGTGGTTGATATCGTTATTCCTGTCTATCGCAGCTTGGAACAAACACGGCGTTGTATTAACAGCGTACTTAACTCAACAGTGAGGACACCATTTCGCCTCATCGCGATTAACGATGCGAGTCCTGATGTTGAGGTGGCTGAATATCTGCGGAGCTTGCCTTCTTCTCAACGCGTAATTGTTGTTGAGAATGCCGCGAACCTAGGTTTTACGGCAACGGTGAACCGAGGGATGACGTGGTCCGACAAAAATGATGTTTTACTCTTGAATAGTGATGCGGAAGTTGCCAACGATTGGCTGGATAAATTAAAAGCGCAGGCTTATTCAGGTCCAAGGGTTGGCAGCGTGACCCCTTTTTCAAACAATGCCACGATTTGCAATTACCCGACATTGGATGGAATGAAGGAATTGCCGGCTGGCGAAAGCGTGGGAAGTTTGGATGCAGCATTTGCAAGTGCAAACATGGGACGGAACATCGAGATCCCGACAGCGGTCGGTTTCTGTATGTACATTCGCAGGGATTGCTTAAACGAAGTTGGTTTGTTTGATGTGGAAACCTTTGGCAAGGGTTATGGAGAGGAAAACGATTTCTGTTTGAGAGCAACCATTAGGGGATGGAAACATTTGCTCGCTGCCGACACGTTCGTTTGTCATGCTGGAGAAGTTAGCTTTAAAGAGGGAAGTAATCATGGAAAAGAACGGGGAATGAAAATTCTGCGTAATCGTTACCCCAATTATGAGGCTGACGTAGCAAAGCATGTTGCGAAGAATGAGGCATATCCACTGAGAGTTGCTGCCACTGCTGCGCGTTTCAGGCAGAGTAATGTTCCGGTAGTGCTGCACGTACTTCACCCGTATGGTGGAGGTACTGAAAAACATGTAGAAGAGTTATGCAGGAATCATTACAGCAAAGCAAAACTGCTGATAATGACCCCCCCGTTTCTGGAAACCGGGGAAACAGCATTACGGATTCATTCAGCAGATCCTGTTGACGCACTGGACATTCATTTGCCGGTATCAAACCTGGATTTGGATTATCTGGCATCGCTAATCCAGTCATTTGGGGTGTCGCTGGTACATATTCATCATGTGCTTGGCTACCCGTTTAATCTCCAGTATCTGGTTGAAAAGCTCGGGGTACCCTTTTACTTAACGATTCATGATTACACGTTGATTTGTCCTCGCATCAACTTGATGCCACTCGGGCAAAAATATTGCGGCGAACCGGAACCAAGTACCTGTAATCAGTGCCTTTCGGCGGATTACCCTCACGGGGCGGGTGACATTGTCTGGTGGCGTGAAGGCCATGCCTGGCTTTTTAATGATGCTTCAGCCGTTATATGTCCGAGCAATGATGTCGCACAGCGTTGCCGGCGATATTTCCCTGAAGCCGTTTACCGTGTAGTGGCACATGAGAAAGCCCCCGGCGACAGCTATTTAGATATTAACGTGCCGGTATTAAATAAAAATGAACAGCTGCGAGTCGCAATTCTCGGAGTTCTTGCGAGGCACAAAGGCTTAGAATTAATTGCTGAAACATTATTGATCGCGGATAAAAATAAAGCCCCACTTCAATTCCAGCTGATTGGATATGCAGAAAGTGTTCTGCCCGCTGTCTCAAAGACTATGTTTTCACAAACGGGTTATTATAAAGATGACGAATTGATACAAAGAATAAATAAATTTGATCCCCACTTGATTTTATTTCCATCATGTTGTCCGGAAACCTACAGTTATACATTGACTGCAGCAATGAAAAACAAACGCCCCGTTATGGTTTCTAGTTTAGGCGCACTTCCTGAGAGAGTGGCATTACGTCCATGGACATGGTTAATGGATTGGAATATTTCAGCTACCCGGCTTGTTGATATGTTGTGTGAGGTGCGGGCTGAAAATTATTGCACACGAACGGGACCTGTCCCCCCCCGAAAAAATGAATCAAATGGATCAGCAGCGGTAGAAAGCAGAGAGTTTTATGAGCGCTATTATCTATCTGCCGGCAAAGATATTGCGGCTAAGGGATTTATCGATATTCGATCGCCGGGCAGGATAACGGCCCTGGTACTGATTGAAAATGTCGGCGCACAGCCAAGTCCATGTGCTTATATTCGATTAATTCTGCCTTTGATCCGGGAAAAAAGTGATAAAATTAATTTTCGCTGGATAACCACTGAACAGGTGACGCACTACGCGGCTGATGTGCTGATCTGTCATCGGACGGCGGTTACGTCGATTGCTGCTATTGACCAGATAACTGCCCATTGTCAGGTAAATAATATTCGGATTGTGTATGACCTTGATGATTTGTTATTAACACTACCTGAGGATCATCCTGAGCACAAAAATTATGCGTCGAAATCTGCGGCAATTTTCCGTTGGTTAATTGAAGCCGATGAAGTATGGGTTTCCACTGAAACTTTGCGGCAGCACATTTGCCAGATAAATCCACTTACGTATGTCGTCCCGAACTATATAGACGACAAGTTGTGGATAAAGTCAAAAACGTCAGAGGTTAAGCGCGAGCAGAATGATCAAGTGCGATTATTGTATATGGGTACACAAACACATAGTGCTGACTTTGAACTGGTCAGAAAAGTACTGAAAGCACTAAAACAAGAATTCTCCAGGAGCATTGAAATTAACTTGATTGGTATATCTCCAAATACCATCCGCGAGCAATGGTGTAATACTATAACGCCGCCGCACGCAGTAGGTAGCGGATATCCGTCTTTTGTTAATTGGATATGCAATGGAGCTACTTTTGATATTGGCATTGCGCCATTGGTTGATAACGAATTTAATCGCTGCAAAAGCGCAATAAAATATCTGGATTACAGCGCGCTTGGATTGGCTACGGTCGCTTCTGATTTAAATGGCTATGCATTGATTCGTAATGGGGAAAATGGTTTTAGAGTAAAGAATACGGATAAAATGTGGCACGAAGCACTCAGAACACTGATTCTCGATTCAGCCCTCCGCAGCAAAATTCAGCTTGCGGCTCAGCATGAGATTTATGAGAAGTATGGTTATGGGAGTGTGGCTGGGTGTAGAACCGAACTTTTAACGTCTTTGCTATCTGAAGATGTAACTAAGGGTGAGAATACTCATGCGGTTATTTCAAGAGAGATCGCGCAGAATCCAGCGCAACCCACTATGACGGTGGAACGAAACACGATTGCTTCCGCATTTTTAACGGGTGTAGGCATAGAGGTGGGTGCGCTTCATAATCCTTTACCGATTTCGAATGGTGCTTGTGTGCGGTATGTTGATCGCATGGATAAATCCGGGCTTTACCAGCAGTATCCTGAACTTAGACAGCACAATCTTGTTGATGTGGATTTTGTAGATAATGGCGAAACGTTATTGACTTTTACTGAAAACAGTCAAGACTTTATTATCGCCAACCACTTTCTTGAACATTGTGAAGACCCTATTGCGACCTTAAAAGCCTTCTTTAGAGTATTGCGAAATGGGGGGGTTGTATTCCTGGCATTGCCGGACAAACGCTTTACTTTTGACAGGAATCGTCAGAGAACGAGTTTGTCTCACCTGATTCGAGATCATTTAGACGGACCAGTCACCAGTCAGTTTGAACATTATTGCGAATGGCCTGAGTTTGTGGAGCCGCATTTTGGCAGAGTCTACGCAACCACGGAAGAAGTTGAACATCGTGCCCGGGAGCTGATGAGCCAAAATTACAGCATTCATTACCATGTTTGGGAGTCTGTCGATGTGTATGAGATGTTGCGGAATTGCGCGGATGAGCAGGGCATACCAATGGCGATCGAATATTTTCTTTCCAAGGATAACGAGATGATTATCATCTTGAGAAAGAAAGCCTGAACTCATAAAGCTTAATGCCAATATCCTGAATTCATTAATTACTTTTTTCTCGATCGGGCTTTACGTGAAGGCTGCTGTGGTTTTCTCTATCGGGTCCATCATTGGAATACTGTACAACTTATTCTCTCACTGCAGGGTCATTCAACTCTAAACTCTAAAATCTATAATCTCTGAACAGGTAAATTACATGCCGCAACAAAACGATAAATATGTACTTAAAGAATATCCAGAATGCATAGTTCTGGACACTACGTATCGATGTATCCTCAAATGCAAGATGTGTCATCAGAGTAGCGCCAGTTACAGGATACCCGAGAATCCAGATGTGAGTTTCGAACTCGTTGAAAGCCTGATTCCCTTGCTCAAGCACGCTAAGACCGTTTACTTGCTGGAAATGGGGATCCCCTTATGCATCCACGCATCTATGACATTGTGTCCCTAATCAAGAAAGAGTGCCTGGACACACAGGTGGCATTCACTTCGAACGGTACGCTGCTAACCGAAAACAATATAAACAAACTGATCAATGCAAAACTTGATGTCATATCAATCTCGATGGACGGCCCCAAAATGGAGAGTGGCAACCAGGACAGCGAACGGACAGCAATGAACATGCGGGAAATTGCCGCCATAAAAATGCGGCGTGTGTTACGTATCCAATCATTACCTCTGGCATGGTGATGGGCAAGGATAACGAGAATGAACTGCTCCCTTTGATTAACTTTGCCATCGATGTAGAAGCGACGGGTTTAACTCTCGAACCGTTGCGGATCGTTGCACCTAATCCGAAATGGGATGCCTATATTCGTGCCAACAACATCTACGACCACTTGGGAACAATTGCTTCGATCCTTCGGGCCGCAAATGAGTTAGCCTGAGAACACAAGATAAACTTATAAGCCTCTTATATTGTAGGTATCTAATATGGCGCAAGAGTGACATGCAATTTAAGATAGTTAATATCCAGATGGATAGGATAAATATTCACGTGCTCGGCTGGACAGTAAGCCAATCTGAACACCTTTGAGGTTGTTCCGGATAGCATTTGGCATTCTTTTCACGCTTTGTAGAATTGCGCAGGCAGCTAGATTATGAAACTTACGATGCAATGTGTCGCTCCTGGCCGCAGGTGAAAAATATCGCCGATGTGCAACCTGAGAGTAAATCGCTGCACGGACATTTCGCCTAGTTGGTGAGGATGTACTGGATGACGATGGCAGACCCTTGATGGTCAACAAAATGGTTGCTGGGATGAATGATACAGTCGATAGAATGAGAGGCCGGATTCATTTGACCGGCTGGGCTTGCGATGTGGCTGTATCAAAACTAGCTGGTGTAATCGTCGTCTTTTTCAATAACAGGGCAATTACAGCAGTCGTTCCATGAATGGAACGTGCGTATGTAGTCCAACACTTTGGAAAGCAGTAACTCACCGTGAGCGGGTTTAGCTTAGACATCCCGAAGCCCTTGTCGGGTGAGAAGGTGAGAATTTACACGCTTGACTTGAACAGTTAAATCGGTATAATTTTTTGTTCAGACATAGATACATAGATTTCAATGCCGTCAGGAAATTGGCCGCCCGCCTGTACTGCACACCAATGAATACAGCTAACATATAAAAGGCATAGAGAAAGCTGAAGTATGACCATCGAAGAACTCACTATCATCATTCCTGCATTAAACGAGGAATTGAGCATTGCTGACATGATTCAAAAATTAAGAGCGAAGTTTTCTGGCGCCGAAATTCTCGTAATCGATGATGGGTCAACGGACAGAACTGGTGAAGACGCCTTGCGTGCGGGCGCGAAAGTGATCAGACGGGAAAAGACCATGGGATATGGTGCTGCGTTGAGCACCGGGGTCCAGCATACCGAACGACCCTACGTACTTTTTTGCGATGCAGATGGCCAGCATTCAGTTGATGACGTAGAGAAATTGATTGCGGCAGCTGATGATGTAGACATGGTTATTGGAGCCAGAACAACTGCGTCACATGTTCAGTCATCCCGACGGCCCGGAAAGTGGATACTAAAGCATTTCGCAAACTTTCTTGCGGGTTGTGACATTCCAGATATAAACTCAGGCTTACGCCTGATAAAGCGTGAAATTATCCAAAAGTACCTTCATTTAATGCCGGCCGGATTTTCTTTTTCAACTACAAGCACATTTGCGATATTGAAAAGCAATCACACAATAAAGTGGGTGCCCATCACTGTACTTGAACGGAAGGGACAGAGTACAGTTCGCCAGTTTAGACATGGACCGCAAACCATGATGCTTATGCTTCGATTGACGGTCCTATTTGAACCATTGAAGGTCTTTCTTTCAGTTGATGCGGTGCTCTTGGTCCTTACCGTTGGATTGTTTATAAAAGACCTCATGACAAGACCCTGGATCGGACTCGGCGCGTCAACGGTAATACTATTTATCACAACGCTGATGGTGTTTCTATTCGGCCTAGTGTGCGACCAGGTAGCTGCCATACGACGGGAAATGCATGAGTGATGCATACTTGCCGCAATTCTTGAAGGACTGTCCGATCTGCGGACATACTGCGTGTATACGGCCTTGGTGCGTCAGGGATGGGTATCGAGTCACGCGTTGTCTTAACTGTGGATGTGGAGCAGTTGATCCTCAGCCGACACGAGAGACGGTGCTTGGAATATATTCGCAGGAGTATTTCCAGCGAGGACGAAAGTACGCGCGGTCGTGCACGGGGACTTGTCCGGATGATATCAGCAATAATGACGCAATAAAAGTTGAGCTTCTGCTTAAGCACAGGGCCCAAGGGAGATTATTGGATATCGGTTGCGCACTCGGTGATTTTATGATTGCAGCTAACAAAGTCGGTTTCGACGTGCACGGCCTGGAAGTGTCGGAAGCCGCTGCAACTGAGGCCAGGAGGATTTTCGGCGAAAGGGTGGCCCACACTGATATAACTGCCGCTGAGTTCCCTCCCGACTCATTCGATGTGCTGACAATGTGGGACGTCATTGAACATCTGGCTGATCCTCAACGGGCACTTGAAAAAGTGCGAATGCTATTACGCGTTGGGGGGATTCTTGTAATCAGCACTGGAAATGCCGCATCCCTATGGGCGCGTTTGACGGGCCGATTCTGGCCGCTTCTGACGCCGCCGCAACATCTTTTCTTCTATACGCCAGAGGGACTCGCTCAGTTACTTCAAATAAATGGTTTCGTCATGGTAAAAGTTTTGCACTTCCCCAGGACAGTGAAACTTGGATTTCTTCTTCTAAAGGCCCAAGAGGCCTTTGGACCAGTTGTTGCACCAATTCAGAAACTTGTCCGATCCATGGGGTACGAAGATAAATGCCTGACAATCAACATGCATGACGTTATGACCTGCGTTGCGGTTCGGACGAAATAAACAGATAGCATCGCTGTGTTCGATAAAAAAATGGAAACGCTATCTGGCCTGTTTATGGTTACTTATTTACCGTCTATTGCGAAATGTTCAGGCATGTTATTACGCCTTATGACAGGACAGAAAACAGTCCAAAGATCGTTTTCGAGCTCTTCCGTCCGTTTACAGAGAATCGGCAAGCAAAAGGCGAATCGAAAGAACAGATCTATTCAACGTCAATCTTGGCGGTAAGTGGCAGAGCAACGAACAGTGATGTTCTCATCGGAGCAAATGCAAACAGCACATTAAGAGAAGGTCACAATATGTACAAAATGTTCAAATCATACCCTTTTATTGTGAGTGCCGCACTCTATGCCTCATTTCTTTTCTCTTTTTTATTTGTAGTTTGGCTCCTGCTTAGCTCCAACAGTTCTGCCACCGGCAATTACCTTACACTAGATATTGAATATTTTGGATCGCCTGCAAGCGATTTGGTCCAATTCTACATCAATGACCAGGGTATGCCTAATAAGCCATACCAGATAAAGATGCAGTCGCCAGGCCGCCATAAGATTGCTATAAAACTTATGGATACACGGCTCACAAAAATGCGACTGGATCCAATCTCTACTAAGGACCGTGAGTTCAAAATTCACAGGTTAACAATTGAGAAAAGAGACAATCGCGGAGTAAGTTACTCATACATTGACATCAGCAACCCTGATTGTGTTTTCACTCACGACATAGCACCGCTTCCCGATGGGCGTATGCGCGCATCGGGAAATTATCCAATGATTAATTTCGTTCTGGACGAGACTCTTCCACAGGCAAAGGGTAGTATTCTATCTGCATCTGAAATAGGATCCTTCGCCGCCGTTCTGTTTATGTTTGTATTGTGGTGGTCGCTGTTTCTTTTCTGGAAACGGCGCGCTCTTGAGGATCAAAAAGCAAATCTAACAAATAATACATTCCTTTTACCTTTCAGTAAATTACAATTCTTAATTGCAACACTCGCCGGGGTCTTCTTTTTTATGTTTGTATGCTTCTGCAAACCATCATACGCGCCATCTTCCATCATAATTTACGGGCTATCACCAGAAATGCAAAATATACGATGTTCATGGGATTCGGGTGATGGGTTCTCTCTGCGCGATTCGATGGTACGCACTATCGAGAAAGGAACAGTTGAATTTACTCTCCCACTCATCCGCGTGGATAGGGTTACTTTTGACAAGCCTTTGCCTTCAACGGCATCTCTTTCCCTATTTGTTAGAGCAAAGGAGAAGAAATTAAACCGGAATAATGGAAACGATACAACAATCTCTATAAACCATGCGGACCGTGCGAATCCGAATATTATTCAAGTAAGCGTGCAGATCGTCGCATCGTTTATTGTCTTTCTATCTATCTTGGCAGCTACTCGCCTGTTTAGTCACAGCCGTGAACTTGCTCTATGGATTGCTAGCGAGCACCGATACGTATTTTTCATCGTTTCATGCTTCTCTCTTCCTTTCTTTATCTTTTGGCTCGTAGGGCAATGGCCAGGGGCAATGACAAACGACTCAGTATTCATTTGGAATGTGACTAAGACATTTTCTTTTACAGCCGCCCATCCCACGCTGAACGCATTATTCTTTCTCTTTGCTCAACAATTCTATGACAGCCCAGCGACCGTCGCACTCATTCAGATTCTGTTATTCGCAGGACTTCTTGCATACATTCTGCACTTTCTTTACTGCTGTAAAGTGCCCCTGCTCCTGTTGACCTGTTTTGCGGTTCCGCCGCTCATCGCTGTGCCGATTGGTCTTTATAATATTATGCTATGGAAGGATATTCCCTTCATGCTGTCGATCGTATTCTGGGGATTCTTTCTTTATAAAAATTATCTTATCAGTCAGATGACGGGGCAGAGGCTTATAAAAACTGGGTGGGAAATGTTCTTTCTGGGTGTCTCTCTGCTGGGATTCCTATTTCGCCATGGCGGAGGGGTGTGCATATTTCTTGTCATAATTTGTCTGGTTATATCCCGCATTTTCGAATGGAAGACCACCGCAAGGATTTCAGTTATCTGTGCAGTAGTTTATCTTATGTTTACACAGATATTACCCATGGCCCTTCGTGAAAACAGCGAATCGCTCCCATTTTATAATGCATATACCATGCTAAACCCTATGGGGGCACTTTATATTAACGGGTACTACACGCCGACCCGGACAGAAGACATACAAGCGTTAAAGAAGTTTATACCTTCTGAGGACAACCTCAAAGCCTATTTCCCATGCTATGTCTATCCCATTGCAAATAAAGGCACACAATCAGACATAGGTTCGAATGATGCTGATCGGATCGTAAAAACTGTTTTTAAGGCTGCACTTCTTAACCCCGGAATATTTCTGGCAGACCGTATTGCAATATTCTTTTCATCCTTGAACGAAATGCGGATTGGCATATATGCATTGACGTACTCCAATATACTCCGTACCAGCGACCTTTCAGTCTCCTATCCCGAATCTATTAACATTCAATATTTGCAGATACCTGCGATAATGCCGCGTTTGGCCGAGATGCAGGAAAAACTAATAGCAGCCAGCCACAGAGTTTCAACTCTATTTTGCGAGAAACACATAATATGGAATGCTACAGGTCAGTTTTTTCTTCTTATCGGTGTCCTGCTACTTGGTCGGTGGCTTCCAGCCTCTGCGCTCTATAGTCTTTTTGTACTATCATTCTCAGCTGTTACCTTTCTTACTATTTGCGTCAATCAATTCCGCTATATATACTATATCTATGTTGGAGGCTTGTTTATCCTTCCCATGGTATTGGCTGAGATCATACAGATAAGACGGCTCAAGAACGATCCGCATAGTGATTGCATCTTAAACCTGCCAAATGTACAGTCGTCCTGCTCGCAACTAACACCTTAATCAGAAAGCGATTAATATTATGTGCGGAATATTTGGTTTATTGACAAAAAGCGACTCGTCTTTTACCACCCCCACTTTTGAATGCATTTTTAATGATTTATTTCTATTATCGGAATCCCGCGGCAAAGAGGCTGCCGGCATAGCCTTGCGTTGTTCAGGCTCCATCAAAGTTATCAAAGCCCCCGTCTCTGCTCATCGATTGATTAAAACCGTTGAATACAAGAAATTATTTAACGAACTCCCTTCAGCCTCATCGATAGTTGCAATCGGGCATTCGCGACTGGTAACAAACGGCGCTCAAACGATCTATCATAATAATCAACCGGTCATAAAAGAGGGCATTGTTGGTATTCATAATGGCATTATAGTCAATACCGGGACTCTTTTTGAAAACACTCCCGGGATACGGCGGGAATACGATATTGATACGGAAATCATTCTTGCGCTCATCAAACATTTTCTCAACTGTAAACAAGCAACTCTTCCTGAAGCTATTCAGATGACGTTTGACGCTCTTGAAGGCAGCGCCTCAATAGCGCTATTGTTCAACGATTTCAATTATCTGGCCCTGGCCACTAACACTGGTTCCCTGTATATATGCAGGAATAAGGACAACACGGTTTTATTATTTGCCTCCGAGCGATACATATTGGAAACACTTAGTCAAAGAGCCTATTTGCGGAGGATACTCAAAAACAATTGCATCACACAAGTTAACGCGGGTACAAGTCTGCTTTTGGAACTATCTGATTTCCAGGACATTCAGTTTTCTCTAGACACCCGCGACGGGACCCCGGGCTCCCAAATCGAACACGATTCCGTGACCTCAAAACAAACTGAAAAAACGTCTTTAATTAAAGTTCCCATTACAAAAGACATCACTCCAATTTTGGAACCCTTTCGCCCTGCGGAACAACAAACTGAACCCAGGGTTACCGAGACAATTTCTTCAACAAAAGATTGTTTGCGTCATTATCATGAATGCCAGCAAAAAATAAAAAACCTCAAACGCTGCACGAAGTGCATTCTCCCTGAGACCATGCCTTTTATAGACTTCGATGAAAAAGGTGTATGTTATTATTGCCGAAATCATCAGTACATAGTCACGTCAGGTGCACCTGAACTGGAGACAGTTGTTAAATCCTATAGAAGAAAGGGTGGTTCGCCGGATTGTATTGTTGCTTTAAGTGGAGGTCGCGACAGTTGTTATGCTCTGCATTACGTTAAGACCGTCCTTAAGATGAATCCGATTGCGTTTTCCTATGATTGGGGAATGATCACAGATTTGGCCCGTCGAAATCAAGCAAGACTGTGCGGTAAACTTGGAGTTGAACATATTGTTGTTTCTGCTGACATCACTCAAAAACGAAAATATATACGTCAAAATGTCGCAGCCTGGTTGAAACGACCCGAACTAGGAATCATTCCCCTCTTTATGGCCGGAGACAAGCAATATTTCTATTATGCAAATCGTCTCAAGGACACAACAGGCATTAATCTTCTCATAATGGGCGAAAATCTTTATGAACGATCAAAATTCAAGACCGGATTTTGTAATCTGCTTGAGACGAACAAGTATTCTTACACGCTGTCGTATCTGGATACCCTGAAGTTGTCGTTTTACTACATGAAGCAGTACTTGCGAAATCCTTCGTATTTCAATTCTTCCTTGTTCGATACACTCTGGGCCTTTGCCTCTTTCTATTTCGAGTCGCACGATTATGTTAACCTGTATAAGTACATCTCGTGGCGAGAAGATGATATTATTACGACCTTGAAGAATGAATACAATTGGGAGACGTCGGACGATACTCAGTCAACATGGAGAATAGGAGACGGTACCGCCGCATTCTATAACTATATTTACTACACGGTCGCAGGTTTTACCGAGAATGACACATTTCGCAGCATGGAAGTCCGCGAAGGCATGCGTAACAGAGACGAGGCTCTGCGTCTAGCGCAAGTGGACAATCAACCAAGATGGGACTCTATTCAATGGTATTGTGACACTATCGGAATAGATATCAACAAGACCCTCAGCATTATTAATAACATTCCCAAAAGATATTAATCTTATATGAAAATAGTCCTCATTAATCCTCCCTTCATGGATGTTTATGGCGGCTTTAAAACAGCAGCCCAAATTGGCGCGGCTTACCCGCCGACCGGCCTGCTCTATGTAGCCTCATCAGCCATCAAAGCTAATCATGATGTATTGCTTATTGATATGGACGTCGAAAGACTTGGGCTCGACCAGGTTTTTCACAAAATTGAAGAATATCGGCCGGATGTTATTGCAGTTACCGCCACGACGCCTATTTACGCCAATGCGAAGAAGATCATAAAAGAAGTAAAGAGGCGTTGCTCTGCAATAACCGTACTGGGAGGAATTCATATTTCCATTTTGCTTGAGAAGGTCTTACAAGATCTTCCCGAGCTTGATTTTGGTGTTTATGGCGAAGGCGAACTGACATTTGTTGAGCTCCTGGCCTGCATTGGCAATAGTGCACCTTTTGAAAATGTTCGCAGCCTCATCTATCGTGACAGAGATGGCTCGATCAAGAAAACACCGCCTCGACCTATGCTCGATGATCTTGATAGCCTGCCTCCACCGGCGCGACAGCTCACGGCCAAACATCGCTATCTTTGGAGTGTTACCAATCAAGGTGTTAAGGAAATTGCTGTTGTTATCACAAAGAGAGGCTGCCCCTTTAATTGCCGTTTTTGCTCAGCACATTCGATGTTTACACATCGAGTGCGCTATCGTTCTGTAACCAATGTTGTTGATGAAATCGCCGATATCATTACCAGAAATGGAATCAGCCACATTTTGATTCTCGACGATACCCTAGTCATTAAACGCGATTGGATGGTTGATTTTTGTGATGAGATCAAAAAGTGCGGCCTTCATTTTACCTGGGAAGGCATGGCACGAGCAAACATCATAGACCTCGATATCCTGAAACTAATGAGTTCGATCGGGCTTGTCAGACTGTCTTTTGGCATCGAAAGCGGAGATCAGGACATTTTGAACCTGGAAAACAAGGGTGTTACGCTTGAACAATTGAGACAGGCGTACAAATGGGCAAAGGAATGCGGCATTGAAACAAGAGGGTCTGCAATTATCGGCCACCCGGGAGAAACACGGAGAAGCGCTCTAAAGACGATTCGTTTCTTGCGATCCATCAAGCATTTGGACCAGGCCTATATCAATATCATGGTTCCTTATCCCGGAACAGAAGTCTATGAGATTGCGAAGAAAGGAGAGCATGGCATGCGTCTGTTATGTGAGAATTTTGAAGAATACGTGCGCTATGACAATTCCGTCATCGAAGTGAATGATCTTGACAGAAAGACTTTGATTCGCTTTCAAAAATACGGCCTATTATATTTTTATCTAACACCAAGAAGAATTTTATATAATATTACTCGATCAGGGTTACGAATTGGTTTGTCCAATGCAAGTGCTTTTTTAAAGGGGATCTTACACCATAAGTCATGAACTGCTTTGAGCCGACCGACTTCAAAATCGCTGCGTATACCATAGACTTGTGTTCTACTATCTGGCGTGATGGTAATTCATTTTAAGCACAGCTCTATTTCATAAGATTAACGTAATAGTACACTGTCTATTTAGGCTTTATGAATAAAAATATGTCAGATATCGAAGTCCGCCAGAAAGAGTACTACAACACTATTGCAGGCAACTATGACCGGCATTTCGGAAGTCACTATGCAATAGAATACCGGCGCAATCTATATCATCGTTTCTTAAGAGACATTCCTCTTCGTGGCTCGCAGGTACTTGACGCAATGTGTGGTGGGGGCCAGAACACAGCAGCTTTACAGGGTTGTGAGTGCGAGATTGTCGGAATCGATTTATCTGAAGAGCAATGCGCTCATTATAGCCGTCGATTTCCTGAAAACAAAGTGTATTGTGCTTCAATGCTGGATACTGATTTTGCCGACTCGTCATTCGATTTCGTGATTTGTGAATCGCTTCATCATTTACATCCGTATGTCAACGATGGTATTCGTGAAATGCTGCGGGTGTTAAAGCCGGGTGGGTTCCTTTTGATATGGGAACCGTCTGCAGGATCATTCTTCGATTATCTGCGAAAACTCTGGTATAGGATGGATACAAAGTACTTCCAGGATAATGAGGCCTCTATCAATATTGATCACCTGCAGCGCGAGCATGACGTATCACTCAAACTTGAACGTCAATGCTATGGTGGCAATATTGCTTATCTGTTAGTTTTTGCATCTATGGCGTTCCGCATACCCCCAAGCTTTGTACCCTACTATGCTCCTCTTTTAATGCCGCTTGAGCGAACCTTATCGCTTTTTCAAACTCGGCTCACAAGTATTTGGGTACTGGCCCTATTTAAAAAACTGTAAAGAGTCAATGAGTTTCATCAACGACGTTTCTCGCTTTGAATGATGTTATTATTATTAATATTCATTACAGAGTCAAAACGACAGGATTTTCGGAAATTGATTGCAGCGTTGAACTGTTTAATCGATACCCCCTCGTCCTAAACAGTTGCGCGCGTTCGCGAGAAGTCAATTATCAGGGATACGAGTTTACCAGCATGGAGCAAACTTTATGAGTGGTCAGTCATCGTCAACTTCCGTATCTTTTGGCGATGCCCGCGATATCGGCACGCTCACTTCAAACACTTTGAGCCTCGCAGTATTAGCGTGCTCGGGCATTGTGACCAACTCTATGCTGGCACATGGGTTCGGGGTCAAGAGTGTTGGAGTTTTTAACCAACTTAGTGCCCTGCACATCGTTGCCGCGCAATTTGCTGCTTTTGGTATCCACCTGTCCTGCCTGCACTATTTGAGCGGGGAAACCATGGAGGTATCTTCCCTGGCTGGGGGGTGCCGATCTGCGATAGGTATTGTAGCGCTGACAGGTTTTCTGACGGGGCTGGTGCTGTTCTTTACTGCGGATCTCATTGAGCGACTGTTCAACAGCCCCGGCCTGGGCGCAGGTGTGCGTTGGGTCGCGCCCGCCGTTGCATTATTTGGATTAAACAAAGTCCTTCTTGCGATCCTTAATGCGAGAGATCGACTGCATTCGTGTGCATTTGTTCAAGCACTACGGCCACTTGTATGGCTCGCCGGAACTGCCGCACTGTCGTATTCTGGCAGCGCTGAACCTGCACAACTCGGTCAATTACTGCTATCGGGTGAACTGACGGCGACAGTTGCTGGTTTCGTGTTGCTTTCTCGCGTGCTGCGCAGTCGACACCATCCAGACATGTTAGGCAAGTGGGTTGGCCGACATACCAGTTTCGGTTTTCGTGCAATGCCAAGTAATATGATCATCGATCTAAACACCCGGATTGATGTTCTGGTGCTTGGGGTATTTGCCAGCGACGCAGTGGTAGGCGTTTACAGCTTTGCTGCTATGCTGGCAGAAGGAGTTTTTCAGATTGGCGTCCTCGTGCGCACGGTGATAACCCGCCGACTTGTCGACATTCTGTTGAGACGAGACCAATTCGGCCTAACTCTGCTGAAACGCCATGCCGGCCTCTGGAGCCTGTGGATGACACTCGCAGCCAGTGTGATTCTATTAGCAGGTTTCAGGCCGGCAGCCGTATTCCTCGCACTTGACCCGGCACTGCAGGATGGCTTCGTTGCGCTCTTCGTGCTTCTGTTTGGTGTGTCATTGTGCGCGAAGCATTCGCCGTTCTGGATGTCACTTGCCCTTGCTGGCCATCCCGCTGAGCATTCAAAACTGATGCTGGCTTTGTGCTGCTTAAACCTGGTGCTTAACCTGTCATTGATTCCTATCTTTGGTTTGACCGGTGCCGCAATCGGAACGGCCATAATGTTTGGCGCGTTCCCGCTCATGCTGCGCTGGACCGCTGGAAGAGTTTTGGACATAAAATTGTGATTTGCACTACTTACAGATACTTTTAAAAAACCTCAGCCCGCGTGTAGGTGTTCAAGGGAAGGTTATTTCTCAATGAACTGTTCCGATACTATATTGAGGCAGCAAGCAAAAAAATACAAAGTTGAGGCAATTGTTGCTTGGTGTGCGAGTTTCTTCATGATGCTGTTTGCGGTGTGGACAATAGCGCATCACGCCGCAACCTTTATGGGTATCCCATGGGAAATATTGAGTTTGGGAATCGCAATGAGCAGCATCCCTCTGATAGGGTTGACTGCCTGGGGTGCTTACCACTTTGCATGTTCATATGTCAAAGAAACCAGATATGTGGAATATCCAACAGTACTTAAGGATAAAGTGCTGTTGGGATTGTTTATCATAGTAGCAGCATTGTTGCTTGTTACCTCTACATATAGCTTGCGCCTTATAATTGTAGCGTTAAGCTTTTTGATCTTATATTGGAGAGTTCGTAATCAATGCGCGCCCTTGCCAGCAAACACCGGGAATGAGAATTGCCAGATTGTTCATAATGCAAACAGTAGTTATGTTATTCTGGTTATCCTTGTGTTTATTGCTGTCACTATTACTCTGATGGCCTATAGGTCAGATTTTGACGATGCTGAATATATTCAGATGGCAGCCCAGACTTTACGTTTTCCCAATCGTGCTCCACTTACTTTTGATACATCTCTGGGGTTTATGCTTGAGTCTTTCCGATTCGCTCCCTACAGGATCGATTCATACGAAACATTGGTTGCATTTATTACCACTTGGACAGGATTTGATCTTTTAACAGTTTACTATATTTTATTACCGGCACTTTCTGCTGCGCTAACTATAGGTGTAGCCTTTTTGTTTGTGAGATGGTTTCTGCCGCACAAACAAGCTGTTTTGGCAACAGGGATATTCCTCTTGATTATACTCGCATGGGGGGAATCACATGTTGCGTACGGCAACAGGGTATTTGTTAGGTTATACCAGGGGAAGGAGCTACTTATTGCCTTAACAACACCGATGACTTTAATTGCCGGACTTTTACTTCTGCGTCAACTGTCTATATGGCATTGGATGTTTCTGGTTCTAATACAGATTGCGACAATCGGTGTATCATCCACAGGTTTAGTTCTCGCTTTTATAACTACTGCGCTGGTTTTGGTGATGGCTGTGAAGCGTGATGTGAAGGCGACTGTACTTGCATTAATGGCAGTAGCCTCTACGCTTTTTTATCCGGCAATGATTGGTGCCTGGCTTACATTCTCAAGCAGTGCTGTTTCTTCAATCAATAAGATCGGAACATATCTTCCAATCAATGCGTCGCTTGGACTAAATGTAAGAGAGGCCTGTGCACTGCTGGCGCTTACATTTGGAGCCACAGCATTCAAGAAGGGTAAACCAATAAAAGAGTATGCGTTACTTACCGGGGCTACTATTTTCATTGTGTTGAATCCATTGATTTCCGAATTGTTGGCAGATCATTCTGCGCGAACTATGTCTTGGCGTTTGGCTTGGGCTGCACCTGTGCCGCTTTTGATGTCTATTGCTTTTACAGCTGCAATTACTCCTTTGTTTTCCAAACAGTACAAAAATAAAAAACATTTAATAGTTCCATTTTTCGCGCTTTCTTTGCTCGTCTTGTTTTTGGGAACAGCGCGCTGGACTACGATGGCATCTAACGACGTTACATGGCATTTCCCATCCGCAAAAGTTCCAGCTGAATACCATATGGCAAAAGAAATATCAGAAGTAATCAATAAAAATGCTTTGAACGGGACAATCCTTGCTGGGCACCGCATAGGTACTTGGTTGACAGTCGTTGCCCCTAACCTTAAACTTGTGATGCCTGGACACGGTTATCTGATAGCATTAAAAACGATTTTGCCACCGTCTGATTTTGAGGGGCGTATGAGACTCTTGGGTGCACTTGGTGGAGAAGTGGAAGATCAGACAGGTATTACAGAGCTGCTGCGGCTTTATAAGGTTTCTACAGTAGTAATCCCGAAGGGACTTCAAACAAAAAAGTTTATCGAATATTTGCATTCCCGGACAGATATTATTGTAAGGGAAATTTATCCTGCCGGTGGGCATCGTATTTTCCTCATATCCTACGGGGAGGAGAAGCAGAAAAGGGGGCAGTTTGAAGGCACCGGCAAAAGCCGGCAAGGAGTAGAAGTTGCAAGTCTTCAGCAGGGTAAAGGATAGCGATCAGCCATGAGAACCCAAATCACGTGTCGATCCTGCTTAGGGAGAGCGCGGCAAAGCACAAATAGGGACAGTTTTTTGTCCGAAGCAAGCAGATATTTAGTTACCGCAAGGTACATGAAGACCTCATTCAGGAGGATGGGTGCCTTTGCAGTGCGGAGATACTGTTACGCGTTTTGCAAGGTGGTTTTTCAACACGCCCCCGCTGTTCAAAATTTCAGTGGGTGCGTCCTGCCGGGCGCACATAAAAAAAAGGGAGAGGTTTTAACCTCTCCCTTTATCAAAAATAGCAGAAGACCACGGGCGTGAGCCCGTGGTCTTCTACTAGCATTATATTATTATTTAGGCCCCACAATCGTCCAGTCGGCAGGAATGGTGGGCAGGGTTGCGGCGCTTGAAATATTGCCGCTGCTCATGAACCACACTTCGTTATACCCGGTCACTGTATTACGCCATACCAGGTCACTTGTGCC
>Ga0172375_10001908_pt1 | contig 33169 bp, 45 predicted proteins | sample LakKiv1m_FD_114537 | JGI IMG/M metagenome (GOLD analysis project Ga0172375, IMG submission 114537) | Freshwater microbial communities from Kabuno Bay, South-Kivu, Congo - kab_092012_11.1m | ecosystem: Environmental > Aquatic > Freshwater > Lake | place: Democratic Republic of the Congo... | reverse complement strand
ATATTTTGTGCAGGCCGCAAATACGGGAATAAGTACCGTGGTCGACCCTTACGGCAGGTTCATAAAGAGAACAAGGCTTAACGAGCGGGCCGCCGTTATTTTCGGCATCCCTTCAGGTAGCGCCTCCCGATGACCACAGCGGCATGATCGTCGTAAGGCTCCCGCGGTACCAGCAGGGACCTTGGGAGCAGCCTCAGAAGCCCATTCGGCGGATGTTCTTCCCAGTAAAGCTTTCTCGCCTCCAGGGTCGAGCCTTTTTCATTGACAAAAACTATGGCGGCGCTGAGGTCCATCGATAAGATCTTCTTTTCTATCATCCGTCCGGGACCGCCGCTGCCTATCAAAAGGGTCCCGACCGAATATTTTTGGCAGAGAGGCAGTATCTCTTCCGCAAGCACAAGGGTCCTTACAACAACCTTTTCGACGACCGATCCCTCGCCGTCAAGGACCGCGATACCCGACCTGAACTTTCCCGGGTCTATTGACAGAATGGTTCCTTGCACGGCAGAGGCCTCCTTATTTTGATATCTTGAGGTCTATGTTGAGCGGGCCGGCAGAATAAGTGTCTTTGGCGACCTCAACGGAAAGGCTGACCTCTCTGTTCCTTGCCTTGATGCTTTTTGCCGTCTCAAATATCTTTGAGTACTGTATATTGCCTACAGAGCCGTCAGGGTTGGGGACCATGCCTTTCCCGATCGCGGTCTCGTTCACAAAGGCCAGGACCTCTTTGATCTTCTGCTCGACAGATGGCAGGGTCCCTTTTCCGTCGATCTGCGCGGTTGAAACGATCTCGCCGCCCTTAAAGATGAGTTTGTTCTCGAACAGCTCAAAATGGGCGGGGATGTCCTCGCCGAGTATCACGTTCCTGGCGGCAATTATCCTCACTATCGTGCTTCCGGGATGGTCCGATATATAGGCCACAGCCTCGTCGAGCTCCGTGCTCGGCATGACAAGATAATGTTTTTTTCCGCCGCCTATGTTGCTCTTAAGCGCGGCATCGGTCTCAAGGAGGATCCCCGACAGCTTTTGCCTGACAAGCTCCCTGTCGCCCCCGGTCTCGATCACGGTTGAAAGTATCACATCGTTAACTTTGAAGAGAAGAAGGCCGGACCTGGCTTTAGTTATTTCGCTGCTGAGGCTCTCTTTTGTCTTAATGAGGGAGGCGATCTCTTTTTTTGAGGCGTCTAGGGTCTTTTTCAGGGCCGCGATGTCGTCCAGAAGAGCATGCCTGTCTGCCTTGATCTTTTCAAGCTCAAGACTCCGCTCGTTTATCATTTTCTTAAGCCCCTCAAGCCCGAACAGGGCGGTCCTGACGTCGGCGGACGCCGCAAAAAGTATCATCCCTGTCATAAGAGCGATAAGGGAGCCGGTTATGACCGTTATCGCGGTTGCTGTGTGGCGGGGCCTAAGGCCGAGCACCGTGAGCCTTTTTTTGCCGATAGACCTGCCGACAGTATTGCCGATATAGGCTATCAGGCCGGAAACCATGATTATCACGGCCAGAGTCTGCAATGCGAACATGATCTATTGACCCGCCTTATACAATATCCATCCTCCGATGCCTGCCGTTACCACATTGGGCGTCCAGGCCGCAAGAAAAGGGGAAATGATCTCCATTTCACCCGCCGCCATGGCAAAGAACATCAGGACATAATAGACGAAAATAATTATAACACTTAACCCCAGGCCAATCGAGGAGGATCTTCTCGTCGGGTTCAGCCCCAGTGGGGCGCCCAGCAGGGCGAACACAAAACAGGCAAAAGGTATCGACATCTTCAGGTTAAGCTGGATCTGAAGGTCGGTAACGTTGGCCCCCATCTTTTTTTTGAGGTCTATGAACGACCTGAGCGAACTGAAGTTCATTTCTTCGGGCTTTTTATCCCCCATATAAAGGTCGGCCGGAGTGAACTTGATAGTGATGTACTGCTCGTCGAATTTTATCAGGTGCTTGTACTCCCCGTTGTCGGAAAGAAGATATGTGACGCCGTTCCTGAATATCCACTTGTCTTCCTTCCATTCCGCGGATTTGGCGTTGATGAGCTGGCTGAGCTGGCCGTCGTTGAATTCCTGGATGATGACGCCCTCCATAACATTACCTTTCATCTTTCTCGCGTAAAAGATCCTCTTCAGGCTCCCTTTTTCAAGCTCCGGCATGAAAACATTGTCCTGGATCCTGGGGGACCTGTCGATCTTGGTCTGCACAAGGAGCGCGGCCGAGGCCCTGCTGGCTTCGGGCACCACTATCTCGTAGAACGCCAGGGTGAGGAAGCTTATCATCAGCCCGGTCAGCAGCACCGGCACCATCAGGCGGTAGAGGCTGACGCCTCCGGCCCGGAAGGCAGTTATCTCTTTGTCGCTTGAGAGCCTGGCAAAAGAAAGGATGGCCGCCAGCAGCATCGCCATCGGGAAAATATAGACCATGACCGAAGGCAGCTTGAACAGGAACAGCTGGGCCGCGATATGGAAGGGCATGCCCATCAGAATGACCGCCCTGACAAGCTCGAACAGCACCATGCTGGCTGAAAGTATCAGAGTGAAGGCCGCTACACCGAAGATGAACGGGTCCATGAGCTCTTTGATGATATAGCGGTCGAGTATCTTTATCACAGCTTGAATTCTTCCCCGAGATAGGTCCTCTTGGCGGTCTCGTCGTTGGCGATGAAAGAGGAATCTCCCGAGACCAGTATCCTGCCTTTCTGGATTATGTAAGCGCGGTCGACGATGGCAAGGGTCTCCCTCACGTTGTGGTCGGTGATCAGGACCCCGAGCCCCTTATTCTTGAGATAGATGATGATCTTCTGGATCTCCGAAACGGTGATGGGGTCGATGCCGGTGAAGGGCTCGTCAAGGAGAAGGAACAACGGATCCATGGCAAGCGCGCGCGCGATCTCAACGCGCCTTGCCTCACCGCCGGAAAGCTGATAGCACCTGTTGCCGCGCAGATGCTTCACTCCCAGCTCGTCGAGAACGGCGTCAAGTTTTTTTGCGTAGTCCTCTTTTTTTACCTTTCCGGTCGCCTCCCACAGCATGAGTATATTCTCTTCGACGGTCAGTTTTTTAAAGATCGACTGCTCCTGCGGCAGGTAGCCGAGCCCCATCTGGGCCCTTTTGTGCATGGGCAGGTGGGTGATCTCGCTTCCCTCAAGGTAAACATGGCCGTTGTCGGGCCTGGCAAGGCCCACCACCATATAAAAAGAGGTGGTCTTGCCGGCGCCATTGGGGCCAAGGAGCCCCACAACCTCTCCCTGCTTCACGTCGATCGAGACTTCGTCAACGACCCTTTTACTGCCGTAGGATTTTACGAGCTTCTCGGCTTTGATCTGCATTTTTCCTCCTTAAAACTTTCTCAGGTCCTCAAGTTTTTTCAGCGCCGCGCCTGACCGGATAGAGCTGTCGGCGATAACAAGGCCATCTTTAATGTCCTTTGCTTTGCGACCGACCACGATCGCGGCGGCTGCGTTCAGCAGCACGATATCCCTTTTAGGGCCTTTTTCCTTTCCGGAAAGAATGTCAACGGCGGTTGCCGCGTTCTCACGCGAGCCGCCTCCGGACAGGTCCCGCATACTGCACTTTTTCAGGCCGAGCTGCTCCGGCTCAAGAAAAAATTCGTGTATCCTGCCGCCTGTGAGATGGGCTATCTTTGTCCTTTCCGACAGTGAGATCTCATCGATGCCGTCCATGCCGAACACCACCATGGCGGTCTCGCAGCCCTGGTCCATCAGCACCTGCGCCATCACAGTTGTCAGATGTTCGCCGTAAACGCCCATCAGCTGTCCTTTGGTGTTGGCGGGGTTGCTTACCGGGCCCAGGATGTTGAAGACGGTCCTTATCCCGATCTCTTTCCTTGTGGGGCCGGCGAACTTCATTGCCTGATGGAAAAGGGGGGCAAAGATGAAGCCGATGCCGATATTGTCGATCGCTTCCGCGACCTTTTCAGGCGGCATATCGATCTTTACGCCCAGAGCTTCCAGAAGGTCGGCGCTGCCGCATTTTGAAGACACGGCCCTGTTTCCGTGCTTTGCCACCGTAACGCCGGCCCCGGCCGCGACAAAAGCCGAGACAGTTGAAATATTAAAAGTGCCGGACACATCACCGCCGGTCCCGCACGTGTCCACAAAATATTCCGCCTTCAGTTTCAGAGGCGCTGCATGGGATCTCATCACTTTTGCGAACCCCGAGATCTCGCCCGCGGTCTCTCCTTTTATCCTGAGGGCGGTGATGAGCGAAGCTATCTGCGAGGGAGTTGCAGAGCCCGTCATTATTTCCTCCATGATGGACGAGGATTCGTCCTTTGAAAGGTCTTTGCCGTCAACAAGCTTTTTTATGCATTCCTGTATCATAATAGAGAAATTATAGCATGGGGAAAGATAAATCAGCTTTAAGCTCTAAGCTGTAAGCTTTAAGCCGTTCTAGCCCTTTTTCGGTATGAATTTCAGGTCCGCGGTCCTGTTTTTATACCGGATCCTTAAGGTTAGAGGGTATTCCAGCTTGAAATTCGGCATAAAACACAGGATCCCGTCCCTTTTATCCCTGGCCCAGACCGGCCTGAAGGAGAAATAGTTGTCCACGCCGTACTGTATTATTCCCACCAGCTTGTTCTTTGTGGGGGCATCGATGGCGCTCATGACCGTGTTCACTGAAGTGTTTATAAGCTGGTCCTGGATGGCGCCGCTGGAGGAACCTCCGGCCATCGTGTTCTTGACGGCCTGCAGCTCGTCTCTCGTGAGCAGCCTCACGCTCTTCATGTCCCTGCCGTCAAAAAGCTCTATCTTGTACTGTCCGCCTTCAACGTCTTTGGTCGTCAGGTTGATAAGCCGGATATTGAAGGCGATGATGTAATTATTGTATTCCAGGCCCGCTGCGGCGGCCCTGAAATTGTCCCCCGCATAGACCGCGTAGGTAAGCTTTTGACCCATATATTCCGAGGTCTTTCCCGGGAGGTTCGCCGGTTTGAGCTCCGTGACGTTGTAGGTGGCGACCTGTGCGCAGCCGAAGATCATCGGGATAAAGAACAGAATGAAGAGGTTTTTTTTCATGTCAATAATTTTACCACACGGAGGCCGATAAGTTAATCCTTATTATTCTTTTTTTCTTCAGGCGGAAGGGGATGGAACGACAGCGCCGCGCCGTTTATGCAATATCTTTTTCCCGTGGGAGGGGGGCCGTCGTTGAACACATGTCCCAGGTGGGCGTCGCACCTTGCGCACAGCACTTCGGTCCGCACCATCCAGAACGACCTGTCCTTCTTTTCCCTGATGTTGAGAGGGGAGACCGGCTTAAAATAACTCGGCCAGCCTGTTCCGGAATCGAATTTGGCCGATGACCTGAAAAGGTCCGTTCCGCACCTGACGCAGCTGTAAACGCCCCGTTCTTTTGTCCCCTTCAAAAGGCCGCAGGAAAAAGGCCTCTCGGTCCTGGCCAGAGTGGTGATCTCATACTGCAAAGGCGTGAGGACGGCCTTCCATTCCTCGTCAGTCCTGTAGACCCTGCTGACCTCCACCACCTTGTCGGTCTCGGCGTCGTAGACCTTTATCCTTTCCATTTCCATGGAGAACCCTCCGGTACAGGCAACGATCATGATAAGGCAGGCAAGGAAGAATTTCATTATATACAGTCCACTCTTCCCATTATATTACAATATTTTGTGATGTGATGTAGTCAGCCAACTTTCTATGGTCTGGTTTTTTGAGATCATAATAGTTATAATGGGGTCATCCATGAAAGAGCTTTTGCGCGGCACCTTCCGGGCGCTCAAATACAGGAACTATCGGCTTTTCTTTGCAGGACAGAGCATCTCTCTGATCGGGACCTGGATACAGATGCTTGCCGTCGGTTGGCTAGCTTTCAAGCTGACGGGTTCAGCTTTTATTCTCGGCTCCGTGGCATTCTCAAGCCAGATCCCGTCGTTCCTTCTTGCGCCTTTTGCGGGAGTGCTGGTTGACAGATGGAACAAGCAAAAAGTCCTGATCGCCACGCAGACAATTTCGCTTTTTCAGGCGCTGGCGCTATCTGTTCTGGTCCTGTCAGACAGGATAGAGATCTGGCATCTGTTTTTGCTGGGGGCGGTCCTCGGTCTTGTGAACTCGATCGACATGCCCGCAAGACAGTCGTTCGTGGTCCATATGGTCGACAGGTCAGATATTGGCAACGCCATCGCGCTCAATTCTTCAATGGTGAACAGCGCGAGACTAATCGGGCCTGCTGTGGCAGGCATCCTGATAGCATCTTTTGGCGAAGGCTACTGCTTTTTGATAAACACGCTGAGCTATATCGCTGTTATCATTTCACTTTTTCTGATGAAGGTCCCGAAGGAAAAAGAAGAGCGGCTAGCAAAGCCTTTTTTAAGAGAGCTCATGGAAGGCCTCTCTTATGCTTTTAATAATGAGGCGATAAGGGACCTGATCCTTCTTCTGGGAACGGTAAGCCTTGCGGGGATGCCTTATGCCGTCTTGATGCCGATATTCGCAAAGAACATTCTTCACGGCGGGCCGCAGACGCTTGGTTTTTTAATGTCCGGCGCGGGGATAGGCGCTCTTTTCGGAGGCCTTTTTCTTGCGTCGAGAAAGAGCATCGCCGGGCTTAACGGCATAATGAACATCGGGACAGCGCTTTTTGGGGCCGGGCTGATAGCATTTTCTGCATCAAAAGTATTCTGGCTGTCCCTTATTCTTATGCCTGTTGTTGGTTTTGGTATGCTGACGCAGATAGCGGCGAGCAACACGATACTTCAAACGATCGTTCCTGACGACAAAAGAGGCCGCATCATGAGCCTTTATGCGGTTTCGTTTTTGGGAATGGCACCGTTCGGCAGCATGCTTGCAGGGACACTGGCGCATAACTTTGGAGCGCCTGCGGCGGTGATGGTAAGCGGCGCGATCTGTTTACTTGCTTCGGCCGTCTTCTATATCAGGCTGCCTTACTTCAGAGCGGTCGTACGGCCGATATACATTGAAAAGGGCGTACTTCAGGCTCGGTCCTTACCAGTCCTCCGGAAGAGGGATGAAAATGCGGGTATTCTTCTCCTACACCAGTTCAACGTCCGCTGTCAGGCTTTTATAGAAATCGACGTATTTGTCCTTATCGGGGCCGGAGCGCAGAGCGATCGCGGAGCGCGGGTGCATGTTGAGGATCCCGGTTATCATATAAGGGATGATATAGCCCCATTCCACTTTTTCCCTGAGAGGAAGGAACTCTTTTTCTATCACCTCAAGCACCGGCTCAAGCTTGAACTTTGGGTTCTTCAGAAACGCCAGCAGAAGCTCAAGAGTGCAGTTGCCGGGGCCGCGGCCGATGCCGTATATCGAAGCATCGAGCCAGTTGGCGCCTTTACGGATCGCTTCGATCGTGTTCGCAAAAGCCAGCTGCCTGTTGTTGTGAGTGTGAATTCCGACCTCTATGCCTTTAGGGTTTAGATACTGCTTGTAAAGCTTAACAAGATGATGTATCTGCTCGGAAAAAAGAGCGCCGTAGCTGTCAACCACATAAACTGCCTTGACCGGAGTTCCCGCAAGCTGTGCCAGGCCTTCTTCAAGATCCGGCTGGAGAGCGGTGGAGATGGCCATAATGTTCACGGTGGTGTCGTAGCCTTTGGAAACGAAATGTTTGACGTATTCTATGGCTTTGTCTATGTCTTTGACGTAACAGGCAACGCGCATAAGGTCAACAACTCCGTCCTTTTTGTGGGGGACGCCGTCAAGCTCGACGCGGCCGATATCGACCATGGTGGCCACCTTTGCGCCGTTCTTGACTCCGGACGTCATCTCTTTTAAAAAGTCGTCTTCGCAGAACTTGCTGCGACCGAATTTTTTGGGATCATATTGTTTTTTGGAAAGCCGGTAGCCAAGCTCGCAATAATCAACGCCCGCAAGCGAGGCAGCAAGGTAGACGGCTTTGACAAACTTATCATCAAAAAGATGATTGTTGATCAGCCCGCCGTCGCGGATGGTGCAGTCAAGGACCTTTATTTCGGAGCGGTACATATACGTATTATATCTCAAATAACCCCGCACCGCACGCGGGGTTCATCATGTGCAGATCATTGACAAACAAAAGTGTTCGGATATAATAGTGCAACAGGAGAATGATATGCAGATGATGCCCGGGCTGTTGATAGCATCTGTTATCGCGTTGAACATATCCTTTGCTGGCAGAGGCCTTGCAGAGGGGACGCCGGGAATTATCGACAGACCTGATGCGGGACCGTCAAAAGAAATTAACGTCAAAGAGCTCAAGGAAAGATCGGAAGCCCTGATGAAAAGCATTTATCCGGTCTACGAGCATTTCAGCAGAGAGTCCACATCGAAAACCGATCTGGATAGGGCTCTTTTTCCAAAACATCTTCAAGCTGACCAGAATAAGAACGTCAGGCTGGTCGGGAAGAACATGACGACCCTGACCGTTGAAGACGTCAGAGGAAATGCCAGAGTGGCTGTTGATGAAATGGACCGCACCGGGCTGAATGAGATCGCGGAAACAGCGGTCACGCCGTTGAAATTCATAAGGAGAGTAGATGACAGGATATCCGTGAACGGCGAACCTGTCGAATTCATCCTTATGCCCGGCAGATGTTATCAGGTATCAGCGGTGGACAGGGATGACGGCTGTTATTCCTACTACATTATCTGGGACCTTGCCCCCGGCGATCAGACTATCCATTTAAACTGGACAGATCCGAACAGCCCTTACAATATACCTTTGCCAAGCATCAGAGTCCCTTCAGGGGAATACTGATTTGGTAGAAGATTTCTTAAAGATAGGATATAATATTTTCTGTAGGTATTCCCCTGTAGCTCCCCGCCTTCGCTAAAGCCTTGGCGGGGCAAGCAATCGGGAATATAGTTATTCCCCTGTAGCTCAATCGGTAGAGCACCTGGCTGTTAACCAGGGGGTTACTGGTTCGAATCCAGTCGGGGGAGTCAATGTTTTACTGCGAACCATCGCAGATAATGGGCGACTTGGAGGCGACGATAGTTGCCGACAAGTCGCCCCATTGTTTCTAATAGCTGATAATGATACTTCCGCCGGAGGTTCGCGAAGCGGACCGGAGGCGGCATCTACGCTCTCGGAATACAATATTTTGACTTCTATTGTCTCTTTCGAATAAATGACCTTTTCGATGTGCCTTTTCATTATTTCCCGTTTCTCATATTTACCCGGAAGCATAGAAGCATCAACGATATTTTGAAGGATTTTGACCAGATTTTCGGCGCAATAGCCGTTTTGTGGTGATCGCACCCCCTTTAGTTCGAGTCCAGCCGTCGGGTACGTCTTTTCGTTGTTCAGTCTGTAAATAAAGCTCTCAGCGAACTGTCTGTTCTGTGCCATCATATCAAGGTTCTTTATGATGAAAGCGTCGAGCCTGTCAGCACTTATCTGTCTTGTGCCGCATGCTGTGCAATCTCTCTTAAAGGTGCTTGAGCATCTGTAATAGAAATATCGCGCTTGGCGCTTTTTCTTGTGCTTATTGCTAAACACTGAAGACATTATCGAACCGCATTCTCTGCATTCGATCATTCCGGGAAACAGCGTGTTATTGAAAGCTTTGCCTTTTTTATCCCTATATTTGTGATATTGCTGTGTTTCATCAAATACTATTTGTTTTATTATCGGCTCATGCATGCCATCATAGATATTATCGTGATATTTTATCTTGCCGAGATAGATAACTCCCCGTTTCAGTATCCAGTCTATTTCAGATTTTGAAAATGTAATGCCTTTTCTGTACAATATATTCTTTTCTTTAAGCATGTTGTAGACATTTCCCACAGAATGAGTATCATTGAACGTTTTGAATAGTAATTTGACTGTCTTTGCTTCAGACGGGTGAATAACAAGCCTTTTATTCTCAAGCTTGTAGCCGTATGGAGCCGGGCCTCCATGCCAAAATCCTTTCTTTGCCCGTTCAAACATCTTATCTCTTGTTCTTTCGCTGATAAGTTCGCGCTCGAATTGCGCGAATGTCAGCATGATATTTCTCAAAAGCCTTCCAGACGGCGTTGAAGTATCGAATCTTTCTGTAACCGACACAAAGCTAACCTTGTTTTGCTCAAAAACTTCAATAAGCTGATAAAAATCTCTTGGAGATCTTGTTAATCTATCGATTTTATATGAGATAACCTCATTTATTTTTCCGTCTTGAATATCCCGGAGCATTTCCTGCAGCGCTGGCCGTTCAGTACTTGCTCCTGAATATCCCTGGTCAGAATAAGTGTTATAAACCTCGATATTGTCCTGGCTCTTAATGAAGGACTTTATCTTTAGTTCTTGTGCTTCGCACGAATTAAACTCGACCTCAGCCTGATTATCAGTAGAAACTCTTGTATATATTGCAGCTTTCATGATTATTTACCTCCTTTTATGGTAATTAAGTCTTTCAATTCTTTGATCAAAATGCTGTGGGGCTTAAATCTGCTTAATCTCTGAATATATTCCAGGAATCTTTCGCAGGAAACTTTTACTGAATTACTGCAGGGATTGTCAGGGTCACCGACAGGACAATAACAGCACGGATAGATTGGATAGATAGCCATACTAAATCACCTCCTCTCTATGAAATACTCGGCACTTGGGTATGAGCTCATCAGGCAGAGAAGCGCCGCCGCCGCCTTCGAACACGGTGCCGACCGCGTTGGCCGGAGAGCACATCCATGCTTTTACCCTGAAATCCCCGTAGCCGCCCGACGGACCGCCGGGGGAAAGGAGCACCTGCCTGTCCTCATCGTATTTGACAGCCTTTTTATCTTTCGCCGCGTAGACCGGAGCGCAGAGAATGATCACCGTCAATAAAACAGCTATATATTTCATAATAACCTCCCTTTGTTAATAATTATATTATTATCATATCTTTTGTCAATGTTTTACATTTTATCCTTTAATTATTTAATCCGCTAATTCTTTAATTGCTTTCCATCCTCATGCTATAATTGTCACTGTCTTATGAAACTCCGCGATACTATTATATTGATCTCCGGAACATTCCTTATCTTTTTTGTCCTGGGACTGGTGATTTTTTATAATATCCGCTATATTGACTTTGCATCGATACCTGAGACCGGTACGGGCCATCCGCTTCCTGCTCCCGAGATGATCGCCACTCTGGATACTGTAAAAGATCCCCGGGAGCCGGTCATGGCAGAAAAATATTTCACCTCGCCCAGCCGTGATTACAGGATCTCATTTAATCTCCTGCCGCAGGAAAGCGGAGCTCTTTCAAGGAACTATATTTACACTTTGGGCGAAGGGTACACGGAAAAATAATTTATGGCTGACAAACTGTTTGATACGTCCGGCAAAGAAATATACATCGCGGGATATCCGGTCTCCTGGTGGCTGAATAAATATGAGCTCCCCGTTCACCTTTACTATGCTCCCGTCATCAGGGATAATATCAGGGCCTTCAAGGATATCCTTAAAAGACTCTATCCGAACGGCCGCGTCTGTTTTGCCGCGAAAGCGAACACCCATCCCCTTGTCCTCAAGATTGCTAAAGAAGAAGGCTGCGGCGCCGACGTGGCGTCCTACAACGAAATGCGCTGTGCCCTCGAGTCAGGCATGAAGCCCGAGATGCTCGACCTCAACGGTAATTGCAAAGAGAATTTTCTTATAGAAGACGCTATAAATAAAGGCATGAACATTATCGCGGACTCGATCGAAGAAGCGGAAGTCGTCGAAGAGATCGCCAGCAGGAAGAAAAAGAAATGCAGGATGCTCCTGCGCGTCAGCGGCTATGACCTGGAACATGTGACCGACGACAGCGTGTTTACCGCCGGCAAATGGACCAAGTTCGGAACTGCCATCGAACTTGTCCCGCATTTCATAAGAACTATAGACAGGTTCAGATATGCTCAACTGGTCGGATTTCATACGCACATTGGTTCTCAGGTAGCAAAAGTCGAGCCTTACTTTTCTGTTATCGGTAAACTTATCGAGATGGGACACCTGTTAAACTCCGTTGGAAAGAAATGCGAAGTGATCAATATTGGAGGAGGATTCCCTGTTTGCTATGTTCCCAAAGAAATGTGGAACCTTATCACACAAAAGATCAGGGACGGTTACTCGCGCTCTACAAAAGGTGACAATTCAAAGATCTTCGTCTGGCACGACAGCCTGGCCGGCTTCATGTCGGAAGGTGATCCCAAAGTTCACCTGGACCGCTGGACCGGAGAAAGATTTTACACTTCACTTCCGAAAGAAAAAATGCTGGAAGCCCTTCTTCGCGGAGAAATCACCGTGAACGGTAAAAAGAAAAATACAGTTCAAGCTTTAAAAGAACTTGGAGGACCTATGCTCACGATAGAACCGGGAAGAAGCATCGTCGAAGACGCCGGTGTAACTTTGGCAAAAGTCGGAATAGTAAAGAAAGTTGCGGGACCTCATGATTTGACCTGTCTTGAGATGGGGATAACGAACCACGGCGAGTCGCTCATTGAAAAACCCGTAAAGAAATGGGAGCTCGTGAACAACCATGACCTCAGGGATGTAGAACCATTTGAAACTTTCATCGGAGGGAATCTTTGTTTTTCAGGTGACATGATATCAAAATATAAAGTATTTTTGCAAAGAAAACCGAAACGCGGTGATATTATCATGATCCATGATACCGGCGCCTACTCATCGAGCCTGTTAACGGCAAACAGCAATTCATTTCCGCGACCCGCAAGAGTGCTTGTGGATGAAAGAGGAAAAGTAAGGCTCATAAAGAGAAGAGATCAATATAAAGAAATTATACAAAAGTAGACATGTTAAACACTAAACCCCAAATCCTAATTTCTAAACAATTTCCAAATTTATATTTTAGAATTTTGAATTTGTTTTGGGTTTAGAGTTTAGAACTTAGGATTTGACATGAATTTTATATCGCACAATGCTTAGCTAAAAGGAGCGCATATGAACTCTATAGAGCATATTCTAAAGGTCCTCAGCGATTGGGCCTGGGGCCCGTGGATGATAGTGCTTCTGATCGGCACACACCTGTTCCTGACCTTCCGGCTCCGTTTCATACAAAAATACATCGGCAAAGCCATAAAGATGTCCTTCTCAAAGGGAGAAGGTGAAGGAGATATCTCTCATTTCGGAGCGCTTACAACGGCCCTTGCCGCGACCATCGGCACAGGAAATATAGTCGGGGTGGCAACCGCTGTTGCCCTGGGTGGCCCCGGAGCTGTCCTGTGGATGTGGTTCACCGGAGTTTTCGGTATAGCGACAAAATACTCGGAAGCGGTCCTTTCCATCAAATACAGAATAATCAATAAAAAAGGCCAGATGTCAGGCGGTCCGATGTACGTCCTTGAAAAAGGCATGAACTCAAAACCGCTTGGGATCCTTTTTGCGGTTTTCACTGCTATCGCCGCTTTTGGCATCGGGAATACCGTGCAGGCGAACTCCATCGCAACTCTTGTCAGGGACACCTTTCATATTTCACCGTGGATAAGCGGCGGAGTTATGACCGCACTGACAGCTATCGTCATCCTCGGCGGGATAACTTCCATCGCTAGGTTCTGTAATTATCTGGTGCCGTTCATGGCGCTGCTTTATATCATCGGGTGTTTCATTTTGATCTCCCTTAAGATAGACACTGTCCCGCAGACAATTTTTTTAATTTGCACCAGCGCTTTTACCGGGCAGGCGGCTGCAGGCGGTTTTCTCGGTGCAGGTATAAGCCAGGCTATCAGATACGGAGTTGCCAGAGGCCTTTTCTCAAATGAATCCGGCATGGGCAGCGCTCCGATAATCGCCGCCGCTGCAAAGACCAAACATCCTGTACAGCAAGCGCTGGTTTCTTCGACCGGAACTTTCTGGGACACAGTGGTCGTATGCGCTCTAACCGGTATCGTTGTCGTGAACTCCGGAGCCTGGACACAGGGACTTGACGGAGCGATGCTGACAAAAGCTGCCTTTTCAGGAATACCGGTCGCCGGGCCGATAATATTGACCGGAGGTCTTTTGACTTTTGTTTTTTCCACAATTCTCGGCTGGTCTTATTACGGAGAAAAAGCCACCGAATACCTGTTCGGCCTGAAAGCTGTTACATTTTATAGATGGCTGTGGGTCGCTGCGGTCATGATAGGCTCTGTCGCAACGCTTCCCATGGTCTGGAGCTTTGCCGATTTTGCCAATGCCATGATGGCGGTCCCAAATCTTATCGCATTGATAGCCCTGAACGGCGTCGTTGTGGCAGAGACAAAGAAACATTTGTGGGAGATGAAGAACTAAAGAACAGAATAACGGGCTCAATACTTTATCTTGATCTGTATCTTTTTCACCATTTTGTCGAGATTGAACGAAGCATCGCTGAATGACGGCGGGCCGAACGTTCCCGTTGCCCCGTTGGAAGCTCCGCTGCCTTCGATAGAGAACGGGAAAAGGTTAACATCGAATTTTTTATTGCCGTTCTCATCGTGGTAGACCGCGACCGCGTACGTACCCGAAGGTATCCCCTGGAACCAGATCGTAGCACTGCCGTTGCTAATTGGAACGAATGCGCTTTTGTACGCTTTGTCGGGATCGGTCGGGAAACCGTCGCTTGAATTATAAAGGCCGACATATGCATCGCCCTTGTCATTCCTGAACCCGTACACTTCCACTATTATGGTGTTGATCCCGAACCTTCCCGGAACGGACACCGCAGTTCCGCACAAAGAAACGGCCAGGACAAGACAGAGCAGAAAGACCGGATATATTTTTTTCATGTCATCATTATAACAAGATATTCATGATTGTCACGGGGTAATTTTTCTGTTAACATAATAGCCAGCGGAGGAGCAAATAATATGAAATCTTTCCTGATAAATCTGATATTCAGCGCCGTGATCGTGATACTCGGTTCCTGGTCATATGTAATAAACAGGGATGTTGTAGGCCTTTACATTGCGATAGCGTACGCGCTTTTTGGCTTGTCTCACATCATCTGGTTCTTTGGCCGGGAAAAGGTCAGCGAGTCCGGCAACGATATCATAAGGATCCTCGGTTATCTATGCATCCTGATCGCCCTGTTCATTTCGGTCATATATAAATAACCCCTCCCCTTCTTCATCCTTCATACTCTCTTAATCTGAACTAATCCGACCAGAGGTCCTTTAGTTTATATTTATTCGGTTCCGGGTTCTCTTTTTTATTATTGAACTCGCTCAGCCATTCCATGGACTGTATTGAAGTTGTCTGCTTCAGGTCCGGCCAGATCCCTGAAATATTTATCCTCACGGAGCTCGCAGCCATATCAAACGGGATCGTAAACGGCAGCAGGATCTGCCGCAGGGTCTTCCAGAAACCTGCTATGAACTTTACGCCCGCCGTCACATTTGTTTCGCCGGTGAACTTGATATTGCCTGTGAGGTTAAGGCTGAGCTGATAAGCCATGCAGTACATGTTCTGCAGCCTCACCTGCCGGTCCTTTATCTCAAAGTTGCCCACCACGCTCTCTATCGGCGGTATTTCAACTCCTGCTTTAAGGCCTTCCACTCCGGTCGCCGCCGTTTTAAAGATCGGGACGTCCTGTAGGTTCGCCTTCTTAAGGTTCACGTATCCGCCTCCCCTCAAGGTCCTCCAGTCGCTCCAGTCAGCTATACAGGCGATATTGCCGTTAAAGATCCCCTTCATATTCCTGTAATTTTTTGAGATCCTTGACAGATCATCGAGGTCAAGGTCCTCTATTTTAAGCTCCATCCCCCATTCTTTCATCCCGGTCTTTGCAAGGCCGCTGATATATCCTTTGTAAAAAGGGGTCCTCGGGATAGTGCCTTCGAACACCCCGTCCACAACGGACATCTTTGACACAAAGTACCCCGGATACTCGCTGAGGTCCGAGACATATGTAACTTTAAGATGCGCACCGCCGTTGACGGTCTCTACCCTGCGCAAATAACCTTTTATCCCGCATAAAAAATCAAGCCATACCCTGATCTCATGGTCGCCCAGCTTCACGCTGGCCTTTATCGTCTCGCTTGACATCGGCAGCGACACAAGGGCTTTTGCTTTGAGATCGACAAGAAGGTTCTTTATGTCAGGAATATGCGCGTGGACGTCGAACTCCGCTCCCCAGGTCTTTCCCTTGAACTCGGCTTCGGCCGTGTTATGGGACAATATCCGAAGGCCGAATATCGCATATAGGTCCCTCAGCTTTCCCTGAAGATACAGGTTCTTGGGATAATTAAAAGTATACCTTCCCGAAAGATGAAAGTGTTTTCCGCCGTAATACCCTTTTACCAGGTTCAAAAGCACCTGTTTGTCGGTCACTGTCGCGTCGCAGAACAGCCTGTCCAATTTATACTCGTCATCGAGCAGCGGGACCGAAACGTCCGACAGGTCGGCCTTAAAAGCGCTCTTGTTCTTTGACACCTTCCCTTTCACTATCCTTAGCTTCTGATCGATCAGGACCTTAGCTGAAGTCCCTTCTATAGTGCCGTATTTGACCGCGCAACTCTTGAGGCCGTAGCTGCCCTCAAGGTCCAGGATCTCCTTTGAATAAATGAATGCGGCTTCAGCTCTGAGGTCTTTCACCTTCAAATGCCAGGGAGAGAACAGGTCGTCAAGATAGTAATCCCAGTATTTTCCGAGATACTTTGTATTGAACTTGGTCTTGCCCTCGAAGACCTTATGCCCGGCGTCATAAATGAACTTGAGCTCGACCGCCTCGATGTCCGGATCTTTGTCAGAAGCCGACATTTTAAAAAAATACCTGTTGCCGTCCAAGACCAACATTGCAGCTTTTGTGTTCACAAACCTTCTGTCTATTGAATTTCGCTTCTGAAGATTGTCCCGGAAATGAATAACGCAGTCGGTGAAATCCACCGATTCAAACATTATCTCAGGTGATCCCTCCCCTGTCCGCTCCTTTGGCGACGCCTCAAAAAGCGGGGCAAAGTTCCATACGCCTTTGCTGTCGCGCCCGATATCAAGCTCCGCGCTTGAAACCGCAATTTCATTTATGTCCACCTTTCCGGAGAAAAGCTTATTAATATCAATATTAATTTTGATGCTGCCGGCGGTAAAAAGCCTTTTATAGCCTATTCCGTGCTTTACGGAAAGGGAGGCATTGCTGAAAGTAAAACCTTTCCTTAGATCAAAATTTGTCTCCCCTACCTTTAGGAGCGCGTTGCCCCTGAAGCTGTCGTTAATTTGTTTTACTGCTTCCGGAGCGAAGACATACGGGACCAGATAATTTATCAGCAGGAGCCACAGGGCGTACGCTAGCAAAAGAAAGGATATCAGGACAGACGCAATTATTGTAAAAAACCTTTGCACAGCTTGATTATACTTAATTTATCGCTGGCGGGCAAATTAAAAAGGGGGTATGTTATAATCTTACCGAAGGAAAAACCATGAAAAGAATATTTTTCGCACTGTTAATTGTTATAGTTTTACAATCGTTTTCTCTAGGCAAAACCATCATCGCGACCTATGAAGGAAAGATGCCCGGGGCGGACTGCGCGGCTCTCAAGATCACCCTTACATTATATAAGGGCTGCTGCGATGCCATGGGTACCTATGATGAAAAAGACACCTATATCGCCACAAAGGACGGGGACAAGACCTTCCACTCAAGCGGTAAATGGCAGTATACAAAAGGCAGGAAACAGGGAAAGGATGATGTGATACTCCAGCTTAATTACAATAAACCCGACAAGATCGAGAACTATCTTGTCATTGGCGATTCCGGCATCAAGCCTCTCGACAAAGAGATGAACGATATAAAGTGCCCTTTTGATCAGACGCTGAAAAAGCTCCCCAAAAAATAACCCAAGCTTATGCTTGGGTTGACTCGGGTATATATTTTCAATACCCTGTCCGTGCTTTTTAGCTAATTTGTATAGCGGTGCAAGTAGCTTAAATCCCCGCTCTCATATACTACATCGGAAGCATAGCAAACAAACTTGCATTTTGCAAGGATTTTTCATGATTTTCAATACTAGGTGAAATTCCCTTGTTATTTACACGATATAGTAGTAGAATGAAACAGTCGGGTTTAATGATTGATCTGTAAAAAAGCGTCTGCGTCTTTTTTTACGCGAGTGGCTCTAGCACAGTTCCCTCTACAAATCATTATTCAGCAGAAAAATCAATCAAGGAGATCATATAGCATGAAAAGCATATTCGTAGGGAACCTTCCATGGTCAGCCACGGATGCCGAGCTTACCGCATTATTCGCGCAGCACGGCAACGTGATATCGGCCAGGATCGTTACCGACAAGTTCTCGGGCAAGTCCCGGGGATTCGGGTTTGTCGATATGGAAGACGCTGATGCAACAGCTGCCATCTCGGCCTTAGCGGGCCACAAATGGGGCGACAGAGAGCTCACCATAAACGAAGGCAGACCAAAGTCAAATAACCGCGACAACCGTGGCGGCGAAAGACGTTCATTTAACCGCTACTAAAAAGCGTTTTGAACAATAAAGGGGCTCCGTCAGAAATGACGGGGCCTTTTTTTGCATTATTTTTCATTTGCCTATTGACACAAATACGGCAAGGTATATAATCTACTTGCTTGAGGTCTGGGCAGGTCCAGCTGCCAGGGGACAGTGTAGTTCAAAGTTTGACGGGTAAGGGTCCAGGTTCCGGTCTTAAGAAAAATGGGGAAGGCTGTTTAAGTTCGGTCTAGTCAGAGAGATCTTTTTAGTCCGTGTTCAAAAGCTTTCCCATTCCCGGCACTGTCCCTTTTCTTTTATAATGCCGCACGAACATGGAACTTTTCCGCACTTTTTATTGTCTATAATATATACAGGATTGGAGAAATGCGTGTCAGAACTTTCTTTTGATGAAGTGTATGGGTACTGCAAGAATAATGTGTGGAATCTGATCTCAAAATATTCTTTTACAAAAGAAGACAGGGAAGACATCTTTCAGGAGGTCTTTTTTAACGTCCACAAAGCTCTCCCGCGCTTCAGGGGGGATTCCCAGATAAACACATGGGTATACAAAATAGCGGTCAATGCGGCGATCGATCATGTCAACAGACAAAAAAGGCACAGAATGATAGTCAATGTTCTCGGCACTCTAAGGGTAATAGATCCTGAACCTGTTGAAACAGGTCCCGATATTGAAGAGCTGAAACCTCTTGAAAAGCTGAGCCCGCGGCAGAGGATGGTCCTTCTGCTGTCTGACGTTGAGGACAAAAAAATGGATGAGATATCCTCTATCATGAATATCCCTGCCGGTACGGTCAAATCAAATCTGCACCGTGCAAGGGAAATAGTAAGAAAGGAGATATTAAAAGATGGACAGTTCAAGGGAATATGACAAATATATAAAAAGGCTCCGGAGGATAAAGATCGATCTTGACGAAAATAAGGCGTATTCCAGGTTAACTGATAAAATAGAAGGCCGTCGTCATAATTACCGTCTCATAACCGCCAACGCACTCACGGCCATGGTCATCATATTAATGATCTATTCCATTAACATGCCGGGCCAATCGGTCAATTCGGGACTTTTCTCCGACTATATATTCCAGCAAAAAAGCTTGGATGGTGATTCTGTGCTCAATTATGTATTTGAAGAATAGAATGGAACCTTTTATATTTTATCTATGTCAAAAGAATGAGGGCCGATAAGGAGGTGCAAAGATGAGGATAAATAGATGTGTATTGATCGCGGCTTTGTCGATATCGTTTTGGCTGGCGGGGGTCTCTTTGGCAGGACCGCGTTTTGCCCTGCCGGGTTTTTCATCGGGCGGCAAAGGGCCGTCAGCTGAAAAATTTGTCGAGCGTATCGCTCAGGAGCTGGGATTGACCCTGCAGCAGAAAGAAAAACTTCTTGCCGAGGCAAAACTGACGGAAGAAAAAGCCGCAAAGGTTCGTGCAAGGGACAAGGAAATTTTTGTAAAGATCGAGAGTGAACTGTCCAAAGAAGACCCGAACAAGGAGCTCATACATAACTATATAAAAGAGATCGGGCAGAACAGGACCAGTATGCAGATAGAAAGGATGGACCAGATCATAGCTTTGAGAAAAGCCCTTACACCAGAACAAAGGACAAAGCTTGAAAGATTAATTGACCTGCCCCCATTTTCCGGCCACTACGAATTAGAGCATTCTAACACGCTGACCGGCTGATTAGCCGCCTCCTTTCTGATGAATTCGTTGGGTGACAGGTATCCAAGCGAACTGTGTGGCCTGTTTTCGTTATAATCTACCTGCCAGTCACTGACAATAGACCTGGCATGATCAACGCTGGTGAACCAATGGCTATTCAAGCATTCGTCGCGCAATCTTCCATTGAAGCTCTCTATATACGCATTTTCAACGGGTTTGCCTGGTCTTATGAAGGATATCTTAATGCCTTTTCTGTATGCCCATTCATCCAATGCTCTTCCTGAAAATTCAGGGCCATTATCGACAATGATCATATCTGGGTTGCCTTCCCGTTCAACAACCCCGTCAAGCACTCTGCATACTCTGTAACCGTTAATCGATGTGTCTACAAGAATATCAAGGCATTTGCGTGTGAATGTATCAACAATAGTAAGCATTTTCAGCTTTCTGCTGCTTGAAACGGCATCAGACACAAAATCCATGCTCCAAATATGATTCTGCCTTTCGGATTTAGGAATTTCTGTCCTGTACATTGATCCGGTCTTTCTCCTTTTTCTCTTTCTTCTGAGAGACAACTTCTCGTCCGTATAAAGCCTTTCAGTCCTTTTGTGATTTATGACATAACCCTTTCTTCTCAACAGTACATGCAGCATCCTATATCCGTATTTGGGCTTTGCCTCCGCCAGTTCCTTAAGTTTATTGCGTATATCCTCTTCATCAGGCTTAAGCTTCTTCTTATACGAATAACTTGACCTCGGCATATCCACTATGTCGCAGCCTCTTCTTGCGCTAAGCCCAAAACTGCCTGTGATAAATTTCACGGCTTCTTTCTTTGCCTTGGGCTTTAGAAGTTTTTTGAGACCACGGCCTTAAGAGCCTGATTATCCAGTGTCAGGTCGGCAACTATCCCTTTTAGCCGCCTGTTCTCATCTTCGAGAACCCTAAGCCTTCTTGCCTCGCTGACCGTTAACCCGCCGTATTTTGCCTTCCAGTTGTAGAAGGTGGCGTCGCTGATGCCCAGTTTTCTGGACAAATCTTTCACCGACAATCCGCCATCAACCTCTTTCAACGCCCCGATGATCTGTTCTTCTGTGAATCGTTTTCCACGCATAAATGTACCCCCTTGTATTAGTATTATCGGCCTAAATTCTAATTGCAAGTGGTCCAGTTTTTGGGGGTAAGGTCAATAAAACCAGGGATGAGCTCTTGGCACAGATCTCTGATAATGCTCTTATTTCCGGAACCGTTAATCTTCCTGAAGGTATTGATGTTTCAATTCCGCCTTCCATCGGCTCATATAAGACGATTGATCAGAAAGGTTCAAGTCTTGTTCTTAACAATGCGAGCAAAACCGAAATTGAAAAGATTGGCCTGACGGAAAAATATGATATCCAAATGAAAAAGGACTTAGTAGAGCTTGCGGGTCTGCGCGCCAAAGCGAGGTCTTTGAATAATCAGATATCGGAGCTTCGATCAACAGACGATCTGACTGCACTTGGCAGAAAAGTATTATCGGACAATGATACTGAGAAACGCGCCGCGAAACTCGAAGAACTCCGCAGCCAGCTTGCGGAAACGAATATTAAGATCGAGGAAATGAACTTAAAAATGAAAGCGCGTACATTGAATTTTTCGGGGAACGTGTATATAAGGCAATAAAAGGAGGGTAAACAAATGAAAAAACTAATCTCGATAATCTTGATAGCGTGTCTATTAATCCCATATCAACCTGTTATGGCTACAGACTTGTCCGCCGTAGCTTCGCCACCGGCGATAGCGAAGGCGGAGTACATGATCGGCCCTTACGATACTATGGAGATACAAATATTGAACCATTCAGAACTGACAGCAAAAACAACCGTGACGCCTGATGGGCAGATATCATACCCGGGTCGCCCGAGATGATATTAAGGGCTGAAAAAGATATGGCGGTCCTTTGCGCTTTTATAGATGCCACCGAAAAAGAGATGGGCGCCTCCGGCGGCCAGAACCTTGAAGCAGTGCAATACTACGGCAAACTTGTCAAGAACCACGCCCTCATGTTCGTGCAGGACCCTAACATAATGGCATCAGTCAATTTCGACCTCAGGAAGGACGCTTCTGGGAAAGAAACGCTGGGCATTTCAATGCGCGCGAACCTTGAGCTGTTCGAGCAGCTTCTTGAAAAGGCAAAGACCGATGATTTTTATAAGAGAATATTGACCGCGATAATCATCAAGGAAGGCGCCACGATCAGGGATGCATTCTCTAACGTAGCCAAACATGTGGATATATACAAAAGAGTAGCCGCTCTTTCATCGGCCAATCCTGATGATGAATCGCTAAAAAAACTTGCCGCGCAGTTGACAGACTCTGAGACTATAGGATATATCGCTGCGCTGAGATATTATGACGAAAACGGAATAACACCGGCTGAAGTAGAAAAACACGGAGAAAAGGAAACCAGTAACATTGTCGGGGCAGCGCTGCGCGGGATCTACGAGCTCATGGTCCCCCTGACAGGGAAAAACGAGAAGGAGCGAACCTTCCTTGTAAGGGAGTCCGCTTATGTAAAAGACATTGCCGGGATATTCCCGAAACTGACTCAAAAGGTGATGGAGATCGGCGTAAGAGAAGGCAAGGTCAAGAAAGACCCTTTGACCGGAAGATATTCGGGCACAAAGGACGCTCTTTCATTCCTTGAAGATCCTAAATATTTGCAGAGTAAATAGCAGCTACTCTCTAGGTCCGCATCCCGAAAATGGCTTAAGTTACTTGAATCGTCGTCAGTCGACTGTGTACTGCCGACCGTCTCCGCGGAAGCTCACGCAAGATCAATTATCTCCCGCGCATTAACAGCTTTCCCTCCAACGCGCTCGACCGTAATACATACCTGCTTGAGCTTATCAGAATTCCAGAAACATGAAAAGGAATCCGGCATTCTAACTTGCCGAATATATTTGCGTCTGCCTTTAAAACCCTGCTGATAATCGATGGCATCTCTTTGAAATCAAAATTGAGCGTGCAAAACCTTCCCAAACCGTCTCGCTAATTATACCTAACACTATTCATGGCTGCAAGAAGAGGGATATCGGAAGGTTGTAGCCAAGATATTGCCGAGTGGTTAGCCCGCTTTTTTCCCCACATCCCCGAAAAAGCGGGCTAACTATTTGCTTTAATGATGCGTATTCCCTATAATAGTCCTGACACGAGAGCGCAGCCCAGCAACAGCAGTGTTGTTCCGACAATATTCTGTATCATACCCACAGTGACCTTTTTCAGGTATTTTTTGCCGATGAAGGCGCCTGCAAAAGCTGACAGGGTCGCAAATATGATCAGAGGTGCCGTTGCGGGAATCACAGAAAACTTTGCGGTGTAAAAGCCTATCCCGTAAATGAACAGCCTTCCGGTATCTACGATGACCGCTGACACAACGTTGGTCCCAACGAATTCTTCCTTGCTCAATCCCGCTTTGATCAGGAACATCGACCTGAAAGCGCCCTGATTTCCGGAAAGCCCGCCGAAGAAACCTGAGAGCGCTCCGCCGAGGGGTAGGTATTTCCTGTCTATTGACAGCGACGAGAAAAAAGGCACGAGCTCTAGCAGCGCAAAGAACACTATGAGGGTACCGATGACGAGCTTGACAACCGTAATCTCCCTTACAGAGTTGGCAACCTGATATGTAACGACTACCGGTAGCATTGAAGTATAAGCGAGCAAGTATGCTCCTATCAGGGCTGAAAAGAACGCGGGCACCGTGAACCTTATTATTGCCTGCTTGTTGACGTGCCTTCCGACAAGGAAGACCTTAAAGATGTTGTTTGCAAGGTGCACAACTGCGGTGGAGGCAACGGCTGCCTGGACGGGAAAGAACACCGCAAGCACCGGCATTAGTACCGTACCGAGACCGAAACCGGAAAACAGAGTAATGAAAGATATGAAAAAAGCGACCATGCAGATTATCAGATACTCCATCAGAATGTCACCACCTTCTCGCTTTGATGGATAATCTCATACATGTCTTTCATAGTTGATATCGGGCACATTTCGCTGTCTTTTTGCTGTCTTGACTTGATGCATGTTCCGCAAGCCAATATCTTGCCTCCGTCATTTAAAAACTTCTCAGCCTGCTCGATCGTATTGAATTTGTCAGTGCTTATGCTTTGATATTCAACGCCTTTACCCATCAGGAATATTTTCACTTCGTCTTTCTGTCCCAGAGCAAAATTACCATACCTGAGAGCATTCCAGCATGTTTCCGCGTCATTTGTCGATATTATTAATCCGATCTTCATGGCATATTCTCCTTTTTTGATAAAACTATTCCGTAATGATAAGATTTTAAATCAAATCTCACCGGCTCATAAAAGCCGGCCTCTCGCGCCCATTTGATACAGTCTTCTGCTTTTGGCCTGATCTCCATGGCCGGTCCTCTCGGTGTAGACGCGTCATAGTTCCAGTGTATGATGCCAAGCTTGCCCCCTTTTCTTAATATCCTTGCTGCTTCTTTCAACAAAGAAACGGGATCTTCAAGATGGAGGATATTGAACAACATTGCATAATCAACGCTTTCATCTTCCAGACCTGACCCCTCAGCAACAAAATCCCTTAACAAAGTTATAACATTGCCTAAACCGGCTTCCGTTCTTTTTGTCTCCGTAGTTGATATCATTTCCGGCTCAATATCGATCGCATAAATTTTCCCGCTGATCCTTCTTGCCGCAGGTATCGTAAAAGTCCCGTATCCGCACCCGAATTCTGCTACGTCTCCCACTAATTTGTTTATCCCAAGCGTTTCGAGTGTCTTATCCTCGGAAAAGAACGTTTTCCACATATTCTCATCGGGCATACCGCTGTCTCTTGCTTTCATGTTAATCCAGCTATCTCCTTGCTTTGGATAATAATTTCTTTGTTTCTTCCAATCTGGACACCAAAACTCCCCTCATGAGGTCGCAGGCTTTCGTTATCCTGTTGTCACTGAGCTCATAAAATACGTTTATACCCTCTCTTGCTGAAACAACAACACCTTTTTGGATCAATATTCCCATGTGCTGTGAAAGATTAGCTTTCGATATTTTGATAATTTTGAGCAGCTGCCCCGCTGACATCCTTTTATCCCTAAGTGCGTTGATTATCTCAAGCCGTTTTGGGTTGGTTAAGGTTTTACATATGTCGGCATGCATCTTGAATATTTCATCCATATAAACTCCATTTGTCTGACTTTGTATTGTTAATAAACATGTTAACATCTAAACATACACTTATCAACCCAGACATTGCTTGTTTTATGGCCGGCGCAATTATTAGAGGGGGGGGGCTAAGGAACGCGCCAGAAACCTTGTGCAGCCATGAATGTGTTAGTACGTAATGAAATTAAACTGGCCCAAAACAAGGCTTATCGAACTACAAGCTTAATTATACACAATAATATACATGGTTGCAGTAATAAGGATATAGGGAGATTATAGCGTTTATGGCCTTTTAGTGTGAAAAGACAGCCTAAAGGGGAACTAAGCCTATATAGTCTATTGGTGTACCTGTCCGTATGCATTGCATTGGCTATTGTAAAGGATCTATTCAATTTATTATTTCTATTTAAAAAAAGTATTAAAAAAATATATTCGCATTTATTATTGTACATACAGCGTATTGTATTTATTTACATATGTATTTAGCATGAATTGACCTGCCCCCATTTTCCGACCACTACGAATTAGAGTATTCTACCATGCAGTCTTGCTGATTTGATGCCTCCTTTCTGATGAATTCATTGGGTGAAAGATATCCAAGTGAGCTATGCGGCCTATTTTCGTTGTAATCTTCCTGCCAGTCGCTGACAATAGACTTGGCATGATCAACGCTGGTGAACCAATGGCTATTCAAGCATTCTTCCCGTTAATCCGGTAATAACACCCACAACAGCTATGGTAATGAGTATCCCGACAGAAAATAACAGTGATAATATAAAGGCTCTTTTTGTCGTTATTTTCTCCTGGTCGTTGATAAAGCCGACAATTAAAGGAATGCTCGCAAGATGGCACGGGCTCAGGATTATGCTTAGTACTCCCCAGACAAAGGCGGCGGCTATAGCAATATATGCGTTTGAATACAAAACCGAAGAAAGAGCGTTAAATATTTCCAGCATTTTGTCCTAATTTCTTGTCCAGTATTTTAGCTATTTCGCTTGCAGGATAAAACCCCGTGTGGCGGAAGAACTCTTTGCGTTGATCATCCAAAAATACCTGTGTCGGTATCATGCTTACCCTGTATTGTCTGGCAACCATAGACCCCATAGTTCCCGAAACATCATAAAACACGACAACGACCTTTCCTTTGTATTTGTCCTCTATTTCTTTCATAACGGGCTGCATCATCCTGCAGGGAATACATTTCTCTGAACCTATCTCGAGAAATGTAATCCTGGCTTTTTGTTTTGCAGGCTTTTTGACGGCTTCTGTTTTTGCGACATTGCCTTTTACTTTGATTGCCGCGATTGATTTTTCATCTGAAATTGAACATAAGATGGCAAAAGCTAAGATCAAAATGAACGCGGCTGCGACATAATATGATCGATTTTTCATTATATAACTCCTTTCAGCATTTTCCGCCGCAAGAACATGGCCATAGCAATACTGTTTTTCCGTCTCCGCAGCATCCGCCCATGATCAAAATCCTCCTTTTTTAATATTTTCCGGCTGCCTTACCATATAATCCCTGCCGAGGTATTTCTCCATAATTATCCCGATGATGATAAAGACCGGTAGGGAGAACAGTGTCCTCAAGATCGAGAATTTCAATCCCAGGAAACCGATCTCAAACATCAGCATCGGCACCTTAAGGCAGCTGAAGGCTCCAAGGTAGATAAAGACATTCCTTGGGCTGGCGCCTTTTTTACTCAATATGTAAGCGACAGGGAACGCGCCGTACAGGGGACCTGCCTGCAGGGTGGCCAGCAGTATCACCCAAAAAGTGCCCGTTAAGCCGCTGCCGTGCCCGACATGCTTTTCTATGGTCTCCTTGGGCACCCACACGTCAAAAAGCCCTATCAGCAGGAACATCAGGGGAAGAAAAGATATCATCTCGACAAAGAACTGCTCAAAATTTGTGTAGACCTGCATTCCCGGCTCATATTTAAGGAAAGAAGACCCAATAACAAATACAGCGAATATCATTATCCAGAAATAGTCTTTAATAAGCTTTTTTGCTTTCATAGAAAAATACCCATCATTACACCGATAATGAACGCACCCGCAAAACTTAATACATTTCTCATCACCGCGGCTTTCTTTCCGAAATAACCTATCTCAATGGGCAGGGTCATCACGCCGACCATCATCAGCGTGGTGATGAACACCGCCACAGTGGCTGGAGGGACTCCGCGCCCGATGAAAATGCCCGCCAGAGGGTATGCTATGAAACCCGGTATCAATGCGACTGTGCCGGCAAGCGCCGCCGTCACGACACCCGCGAATCCGCTGTTCGCGCCCAGAAGGGCTGTAAGAGATCTCTCGGGAACAAGATACAAGAATATGCTGACCAATGCCAATACAATAAGCAATGAAGGCAGAAGTTTTATAAACATCATCACTCCGCGCCGGCAGCCTACATAGGTCTTTTCCCTGTCAACCGCCAGTGACAGGGCCAGGCAAATAATTGTCGTGAAGATGAGCGTAAACATATTCTAGAAGAAAAACCTCGTCCATATTTCCAATTTACCCTCATACTGTTTGCTTCCATATTCGGTATTATTTGTTCCAGCAATAATAGTGGGCCAGAATATAAACTCGAAATTCGTTATGGGTTTATAACTCAAAGGAATGCCGATTATAGAACTCCCGTCGTTTATATTGCAAATAGCATAAATAGAGGGTGTAAAATATAACCAGTTAAATGGTTCGGGACATGATACTTTTAGATATAAATAGTCCCTCATCAGGTTTGCATTGCCAAAATAATTCTTGTTCACGTTTATGGCGTTAGCTATTGAGACCGAGTCCCCAGAAACAAGGGCATTCAACAGGAAATTGTTATAGGACGCGAATTCACTGTTAGTTAATCCGGCTTCATTATGATAATATTCAAAGATAGTCGTGATGTTCAATTCGTTCAGCCATCTCAAGCCGAGAAGATAAGACGCGCCGTTAACGCTTCCCGCTTCCGGAGTGTTTCCGGAAATAGTGTATTTAGGTTGATTGCTGAACCGGCTGTACTCCCCATGCATTTCTAAGTTAGGTAGAATGTTTTTTGAAAAATCAAAACCCGCTTTTGTCGCATTGACCTTGCTTAAATACCACATTAGATCAATATCTGTGTCTAAAAACAGGAAATACAGCTTTCCCGCTATGTCTGTGTTTTCCAGCTCGGACATTTTATTATTTATAATTTTGGATGAAGAAACTCCGATAAGATCAAATGAAAAGTTTTTGATATACCCTTTAGAAAGGCTTTTTGAATACTCACAATTCATTGAAAAGATACCCGCATGCGCGAGCTCCGGATTTTCCGGATCCTTTACGGGATTAACATATCCCACGGGATTAAAAGCATAACCTTTTCCCCAGTTATACATTTTCTTTCCGAAAAGCAGGAAAGCATTGTCGGACACATTCAGGTCGCCGTATAACTCGAACAGGTTGAAAGTGTTTTGAGAGTCATTGTAATATTCCGAATGAGTTTTAAAGTGTACTCCCAGGTCTTTGGTTTGATAATCCCCGTTCAAATAGAGATCCATTTTGTATGACGATAAAATATTTGACAGTTGCTGGCCATAGTACTGCAGCTTGTACATCGGCGAATCCTGCCTGCTTTTAAAGATGTAATATTTCACGTCGAGGTTGCCGCTTAGTTCAAGAATTTCCTTCTTTGCTTCGGATGATGGGAGAGAAAAAGAATAACCTTCATCGGCATAAGCTGCCGTAACACTTAAGACAGCAATAATGATCACCCCTATGATGAGGGATCGTCTCATCTTCTTAAACTCTCAAGCTTCGACATATAGCTCATTGTGAACACTTCGTCCCTGAACTCACGGGACCTTACCTGAGAAAAGACTATAAGTGAGCGGTACCCCTTATATAGTGGACTGTATGTTTCCATGACCGAAGGTCTTATGAGGCCATTACCAAAATCTTTCATTTCCTTAAATTCAAGCGTTTTTATGAGCATTCCGCTGGCCGAAAAGCATTCTATCTTGGTTAATATTTCATCTTTTGTAGCCCACATCAATAATTTGTCATAAGCCACGGTATTATTTTTAGCTTTCAGGTTAAGAATATATCCTGTTCGGGAGTCTTTTAAATTAATGACATTGTATTCGGTGCTGTAATCAAGAGCCATGATATCCGCGTTATTAAATATGCCTCCGGTAATGGATTGTAAGCTTGTAATGCGGATTGGCTTGCCCACATTTGGTATATAAAGCCACATATTCTCACCCAATCTTAAAGTTGTTCTGCCCTTTTCACTTGCGGGGGAGAGGTAAAGCATGGCAACCTGATCCACTCCTTTTTTTACCGTATAGAAGACGAATTCTTTTTTCTTTCCGTTTGGTTCTATATTAATGAGCTTCCTGTATGATTCATAACTTTTCGGCATTAATTTCTCATCAATTCTTTTTAAAAGTTCGTTTCCGTCCTGAGCTATGGCCAAACCGGCAATTGAAACAAACAACATAAACAGAAAAGATAACCTGTAAATCTTCATGGATATTTTTCTCCTATTTAAATATGTCTTAAAGCTTCGACCGGCTCCATTCTGGATGCTTTGATGGCCGGCTGTAAACTTGCCAGGACAGAAATTACAACGACAATGATCGTCGTCAGTGCAACTTCGTTCAACGGTATTCCGGGGGCAAGCACAAGGTCCATCATGCCAAACGTAAATTTTATTTTCGCGGCGCTGAGCCCCAATAAAATAAGTATACCGATAATATTGCCTATTATTGCGCTGATAAAACCTAGAATAAGCCCTTCGGTTAAAAAGAGAGCAAGGATCTTTGAGGGCAGAGTTCCTATAGAGGCGATCGTCCCTATTTCGCCGATCCTTTCATAAACCGACATCATCATCACATTAAGTATGCTTATTAAAACAATGGAAATGAGAACCAGGCGCACAACAATGATCAACAAAGTGATAATTGCTGCAATGCTGGAAAACGGGGATAATTCCTCCCATGAATGAACCTCAAAGGCCGGTTTGCCTGTTTTTTCTCCCCGCATCTGCGACAGCTCATTTTTTATGTCTTTATATACCGTTTTAAATCTATTAAAATTTTTCAGTTTGACAGCTATTTCTGTAATTTCACCGTTCTCTATCCTTAAAAGAGATTTTGCGTCATTGATATGGATATACCCGTCCTTGCCTTGAGGACCCATTATATTTTCGGAAATGCCTGATATTTTAAAGGTCATGCCATTAACCGACCCATCCTTGTTTGTGGCTACCAGAACAACATCGCTCTCTAATTTTAAATTCATTCCGGTAGCGATGGTTTGCGGAATTACTATTGAACCTGTTTTTACGAAAGTATCGGGATTTGAATCACCTTCTTTTATCCTTTTTACCAGATCAGGACAAGTCCGGCTCTCTTTTTCAGGGTAAACAGCGGTTAATCGTATATTAGTCGTCTGAACGAAATTACTGATCATTGCTCCGAACCTGATTCTTTCTGAATATGCTTTTACTTCCCGATTATTATCCAATAACGCTTCGATTTTCTTCTTACCTCCTTCAGGAATGGCAAGATCAAGCGGCAAATTATCGATTGAGCCTACATATCCTTTTTTGTGGATTTGAATATCTCCGAGATTAGAATTGGTAAGAATGCCGGTTACTTCGCTTTTAAATGAATCTCCTATCCCCCCGAATATTATCACCAGAGCCACGCCTACCGCGATTAGCGAAGAAGTTAATAATGTTCTCCGGGAGTACCTTAAGAGGTTGCGCCAGGCGATCTTTATGATATTATTCATTTTAGTTGCCCTCTCTGGCTATTTTGTTATCCTGTCTTTTTGTGATCAAACCGTCTTCCATTGTATAAATGACTTCCGCTTCTCCTACGATCTTTTGGTCATGCGTGGCAAAAATGAAAGTAGTATTAAATTCTTTTTTCATATTATGCATAAGACCGATCACTTTATAGGCGGTATCATGGTCAAGGTTCGCGGTTGGCTCATCTGCTAGGACAAGTTTTGGTTCGGTCACCAGAGCTCTTGCGATTGCTACCCTTTGTTTCTGTCCACCGGAAAGCTGCGAGGGACATTTGTTTTTCTGGTCAGTCATGTCGACTTTCTCAAGCAGATCAAGGATCTTTTGCCGCCGCTTTTCCGGCGGCATATTCTGGACCATTATCAGCGGATATTCCACGTTCTCATAAGCCGTCAGAACGGGGATCAGGTTAAAGTTCTGAAATATGAACCCGAGATTATCTCCCCTGAATTTAGCCGATGTTTTTCTGTCCAAGCGGTTAACTTCAACTCCGGAAACAAACACTTTCCCTTCCGTTGGTTTATCAAGACAGCCGATCAAATTCAGCAGGGTGGTTTTTCCGCTGCCGGATGGCCCGACAAACGAGATAAATTTCCCCTCGTCAATTGAAAGATTTACCTTTTTAAGCGCCGGGACTTTAACTTCTCCGCTGATATAATCCTTCCCCGCGTTTTCAATAACTATAAGACTCATTGGCTATCCTCCTCTATATTCTTCATACCCGGACAGGAATTTATTCAGGCTGTCTCTTTTTGCCTTGATGCTTGCCGCCCACTCAGCCAGCAGCTTTTTACCTCTTACGGTTATTTTATAAACTCTTCTTGCCGGACCGCGTTCCTTTGATAGCCAGTTTGATTTGACACGGCCGTCTTTTTCCAGCTTCCGCAGTATCCTATAAACCGCGCCTGCGTCGGATTTGGTATCCAGGTTTTCAATGAGCTTATAGCCGTAAGAAGGGGATTTTCTTAAAAGGAGCAGGATGCAGGGCTCCGTAAACCTGGGTGTCCTTCCAGGGGAACATCCGCATATAACAGGGTGGCATGTTTCTTTTTTCATAGTATATGTTTATCACATATAAGTATAACAAGCATATTATAGCAAGTCAATGATTATTTCCAAAACTCCTCCCCATCATCCGTATATCCGATAGTCAGGGTTTCCCATTTCTTTTAATATCAGCTTTTTTATTTCATCCGGATTTAAGACTCTACCCACGGAAACGATTTTTCCATTAATCGCCAGAGCCGGTGTCAACATCGCACCATATTCCATTATCTTCTTGATCTCCGTCACCTTGCAGAACTCGGCATCTATTCCCATCATTTTTGCTGCTTTCAAAGTTGCTTGCGCAGTCATTGCTGCGGTATAGCTATTCCCCGTTGTTACGGCTATATCAAGCTCTTTAGCAACCATTTCACCTTGATTTCCTATTACAGATGTTAATCCGCCCAATCCGACGATTTTTGCGCCTTTTTCCTCTGTCTCTTAACTTTTATGTCAAACAGCTTCATGACCCGCTTGACGCGTTTCTTATTGATGTTAAGCTCCAAAGCGATCCTTCTATGTCCATAGGCTTTGTGCTTGCGCATAACTTTTTCAATATCTGCCTTGAGCTTCAAGTCTTTTGCCGGCAGTTTAGGTTGGTAATATAGCAAACCACGGGAGATACCCAGTTTTCTTGCTAATTCTGTTTTGCACTCCGGTGGTTTCTGGGTGTTAATTGCCTCGGCCACGGCGGATTTTTTTCCCCAGTCTCTGGTCGGCCACCAACTGGCCTATGATCTTTAACAGAGCTTCGTTCTGCCGCTTGACTTTGGCCAGTTCCAGCAGGGCACCGGTTGAATGAGCTTGGCGGGATAGAAGATTATAGATGGTTTGCGGTACTACTCCGTATTCCTTGGCAAGTTCCGAAACTCTTTCCCCTTTCTCTTTGATGCGTTTAATAATCTCCTGTTTCTGCTCGGCCGTTAGTGTTGGGAAACCTTTTGGCATGTGCCTTTACCCCTTTCTACTAAGATTATACTGAAACTACTTGTCTAGTATAAGGGGTACGGGCCATCCTTTACATTGTAATAGCTTGCGAAAAACAAAATGCCCGCGTTTTCTAAGCTACATAAGATCTCTACACTTGTCCAATGCTCACCAAGAATTAATATCTTTACTCAAGGATTTGCTTTGCT
>Ga0172375_10001906_pt1 | contig 33196 bp, 27 predicted proteins | sample LakKiv1m_FD_114537 | JGI IMG/M metagenome (GOLD analysis project Ga0172375, IMG submission 114537) | Freshwater microbial communities from Kabuno Bay, South-Kivu, Congo - kab_092012_11.1m | ecosystem: Environmental > Aquatic > Freshwater > Lake | place: Democratic Republic of the Congo... | reverse complement strand
TTTCTTTGGTGGTTTAAATGCCTGTAGCAACGCTCATCCGCGAAATCCGTGCAATCCGTAGCTTGAACCAGAAATGCATGACCCATGCACTATGCCGTAGGAGTCAAGTGCCCAAGCATCATTCAAGATTATGATTAAGAGCAGGATTACGATTACGAATCAACGACCTCAACAGAACTGCCATGCGCCCGCGCAATTCAGCTTTGTTGAATCCGCACCCCGAGTTAGGAGTGTGGAATTAGGAATTGCCATGCCCGCAGGCGAAAACGATGAGATGCCGCAGGCTTCTGTCGTTCCGGCGCTCTGTCGCCGGAAAGGACCATCACCGAATCGCGGACGCGCCCCGGGCTCGACGGAGCGCGTAGGCGACGCAGCCGCATCCGAACACGAAGAGGCCGAGGCTGATGGTCTGGCCGATGGAAAAGGGCCCGACGGCCAGGCGGGGGTCGCCGCGCAGGCTTTCGATGCCGAAGCGCAGCAGCGCGTAACCGATCAGGTAACATCCGGTGACAAGGCCGGTTTCCGCATGGTGCCGCCTGTAGAGCCAGTACAGGACGACGAACAGAACCGCATTGGCGGCGGACTCGAACAGTTGCGTAGGCAGGACGGGCAGACTCTCGGTCGCGGTCTGCGGCAAAAGGGGAGGCGTCGCCGAGACCTGCTCCCACCAGGCGGGCGATCCGCGCGGGAACGATACGCCCAAGCAGGAGTGGGTGATCTTGCCGTAGCAGCAACCGTGCATGAAGCAGCCGATGCGGCCGAAGGCGTGTCCGAGCGGGAGGGCGGCGAGGACCAGATCCGTGATTTTGAACAGGTGCTGCCGAGTGACGGCGGCGTAGCCGACGAGGACGAAGGCGGCGGCGATGAGTCCGCCGTAGAACATGAGTCCGCCTTGATCCATGCGGAAGACCGTCAGGGGGGCGTCGGCGAATTCCGCCGTCCAGTGCTCCAGCACGTAGGCGGTGCGCGCGCCGATGATCGAAGCGATCATGAGAAGGGTCAGGAGCGACGTCAATTGGTCGGCGTTCTGGCCCGTGAATTTGCAGAGCCGCACGGCGACCTGCCACCCGGCGATGAAACCGATCGCCATGCAGAGGCCGTAGGTGTGGATCGTGAGGGGGCCTATCGTAAAGAGAACAGAGTGCATGGGCCTCAAACCTCCAGTGTCGGCAACAGGATGTGGAAGGCGGTGCCCTGCCCGACTTCGGAAAAGAGTTCGATTTCGCCGCCGTGCTCGACGGCGATCGTGCGCGAGATGCTGAGACCGAGGCCGGTGCCCTTCCCTCTCGGCTTGGTGGTGAAGAAGGCTTTGAAGATCGCGTCCCGCTTGTCGGCGGGAATGCCTTCGCCCGTGTCGCGCACGATGCAACACCAAAACGCCCTGCCGCCCGTGTCGCGCGGCTCGACGGTGACATGCAGTTCGTGCCGTTCGGTCTGAGCCATGGCGTCGCAGGCGTTGGAGAAGAGGTTGAGGAATATCTGCTCGATTTGGTTGCGGTCGCCCTTGACCCAGTGCTTGGCCTTGATGACCGGACAATCCACGGCGACGTTGGCCGTGCGGATGCGGTGGTCGAGGATGAGGAGCGCGTCGCGGATGGGGTCGAAGAGATCGACCGGCTGGTGTTGTTCCTTGACGCCGCGCGAGAAGTCGCGCAGGCGCGTGGTGAGATGCTTCATGGCGGCGGCGCACCCCGCGATTCGTTCGCCGTATGTCGCGGTCTGCCGCCGCAGGTCGTCGGGCGGAAGATCGTTTTTTTCGGCGAGCCGTTTGAGCATGGTGGCGGCGACGTCGACGGCCATGAGCGGGTTGTTGAGGTCGTGGACGACGCCGGCGGCCAATTCGCCGATGGCGGCCAGACGACCGGTGTGGACGAGACTTTCCTGCATCTCCTTCATCTTGCGCAGGTCGCGGGAGATGGAGAACGTCTGGGCGAAGGCGTCGCTGCTGTCGCGCAGGACGAGGGTCCGGATTTCGACGGGGATGCGCGTGCCGTCTTTGGCGAGGAGAAGACTTTCGACACGCTTGTCGCCGGTCTGCTGCACTTCGCGGAAACCCTTTTCGACCGCCTCGATAATCTCGGGCGGATAGAGCTTCCAAATGTTCATGCCCAGCAGTTCCTGTTCGGAGTAGCCGAGCAGGAGGCTGGCGGCGCGGTTCGCGTAGACGATGTTGCCGGCGCGGTCCAACGAATGGATCATGTCGGGAAACTGGTCGATAAGAGAGGCGAAAGCTTGAAGGGCGTTGATGCCATGCATGGCGGTTCCTTGGCTTTTTCGGTCTGTTGATGGGGACGGCGGGCTGGGGTCACACGAAGCATTCGGCGATGTCGCGGTCGAGGGCGAGCAGGGTTTGGCAGAGCGGACAGCGCGCGGAGGCGAGGCGGTCGAGCGGCGGCATCTGGATTTTCTGTCCGCAGATGAAACAGACCGCCACCGCGTTGGGTTCGGGCGGCACGGGACGGCCCGTCGTCGGTGACTTCACGCGCCAGTCTCCGCTGAAGATGGCGGATCCGGTTGCGCTCAGGAGATCGTAGGCCGCCTTGATCTGTGCGAATTTCTCGGCGGTCAGGGCGCGGATGTCGGGGTCGAGGTCCGCATGCTTGTCGGGATGGTATTTGAGGCTCTGCGTGCGGTAGGCGCTCTTGATGGCCGCCGCGTCGGCCGCATAGGGGACGCCGAGGGCGTCGCACGCATCGCGTCGCGCCTGTTCCGGGGCGGTGGCGGGGGACTCGCGCACGTAGAGGAGCGATGCGTGCCGGACTTCGTCGTCGGAGAGGCCCGCCTGACGGGCGAAGGAGCAGACGCAGCCGCATTCCGCGGGGGTCGGGTCGGCGTCGCTGACGGCGACCCGCCACAGCCAGGCCGTGGCGGCGCGGGCGAGGTCGCGGTTGTCTCGCACGAGGGGGATCAGGCGGATGAGGCTGCGATCAATGCGGGAAGAGCTGTCGACCAGATAAGTCAGCTCGTGTATCGGCAGGCGTGTGTTCAGCCGCTGGTTCAATTCGCCTAGGATCGTGCGGATGGCCTTGTCTTCGTGCGGAGTGTAGCGACCGTCGACGCCGGCCAGTTCGTAGAGCGCGCCCGCTGTGACCGCGAGGAGCCGCAGGGCCTGTTTTTCGGCGGCTGCGGCCTCTTTGCGGTCGACGAAGGCATGGCCCACCGCCGCTCCGGCCAAGGCACCCCAAGGGCCGAAGAACGAACCGATGCTCCCGCCGATCATTTTGCCGCGCCAGTTCATGGATGAGGTGACGCTTTCTTGCGGTATTCCCGAAGCTGGAGGCCCGCGAACAAAAGGGTCTTGTCCCGCTGGCACGTCGGCTTGAATGCGCAATCGACTTTGAGCCCCTCACACGGCCCTTTGTGAGGCACCACCCAGAAGGAGGCGGTGCTGTCGGGGGCGGATGCGCGGATGTGCATGACCAGCATGAGGCACCACGGCAGGAGAACAACCCCCGCAACGGAGAGCAGCCCGCGCTTGGAGGCGTGGATGACGAGGTGGAGGGTGTCGGGCGAGGTGCTCATGGGACGTTACTGCGAAGACTCCGAAAGAAGCGGGAGAAGGGCGTCGCGGCAGGCGGTGTGGACGCAGCCGTTGGTAGCCAGAAACGAAATACGGTATTTGGGATACGACTTGAGAATTTCGCAGCGCCCGCCTGCCCGTTCGACGATCAGGCTGGCCGCCGCCATGTCCCAGACGTAAATGCCGGATTCGAAGTAGCCGTCGAGTTTGCCGGACGCCACCATGCACATGTCGACGGCCGCGGCACCCAAGATTCGCGGGCGTTGGGCGATCTCGGCGACTTTCCGCATGAAGCGGAACGCGTATTCGCCGAGGTCCCACTTGTCGGCACCCGTGGCCAGCATGGCGAGGTCGAGTCGGCTCGTGTCCGAGACATGGATCGGCACGCCGTTGCAGCGGGCGGGGCCATCCGCCGTGGCCTCATACATTTGGTGCATTTCAGGAATAAACACGGCTCCGGCCATGGCTTGGCCCTTGAACCGCACGGCGACGGAACAGCACCACCACGGCAACCCGTGGAAGAAGTTGATGGTGCCGTCGATGGGGTCGATGATCCAGACATAGTCGCTGTCGCCGAGCGGGGCGTCGCACGTCTCTTCGCCGAGGATGGCATGGTCGGGAAAGGCGGAGAGAATCACGCGCGTGGCAGTGGTCTGTGCCTCGACGTCGAGTTTGTGCTTCACGTCGGTCCGCAGGATCGAATTCACGTCGCCGCGCCGATGGAGATTGCCGAGGACGTGTTCGCCCGCCCGCCGTGCGGCGAGGGATGCGATGGCTTGAAGCTGTGTTTGGGTGATCATGGATGGTCTGGACTTGAGGACGGCTGACGCTGGCCATCCGCGCCGAGGGCGCTTGGGTTTTTGGAAAACCACGCTTGTCGCGCGGCGTCGTGAATGCGTCGGGCGGCCACGCCGTGCTGCCGGGCGAGCGCCGCGCAGGCGTCGTGCTCGGGAGCTGCCGTGAGCGCCTCGCCGCGGAGCAGTCCGATCTTGACGGGCACGTCGCCCCAAGGCGTCTGCACCGGTTCGATGCGGCGGTCGAGCGTCTCGCGGTCGACCGCGTGGCAACGGATGCCGAACGTGGTGGTGGCGCGAAAGATTCGTTCGCGGAGAGCGGGCGCGTCGACGGTGCGCGCGAGCACGCTCAGCAGGATTCCCGCGCGGTTTTTCTTCATCGCGATGGGCGTCTGCCAGGCGTCGAGGGCACCGTCGGCCAGAAGATCCGACACGAGCGCGCCGACCCATTCGGGATTGCAGTCGTCGAGGTTGGTTTCGAGAACGAGCAAACCTTCGGTCGGCTCGCCCGGTGCCATCAGCGTCGCGCGCAGAACGTTTGGTCGGTGGAGGAGCGTCCGGCTGCCGAAGCCCAGGGCGCTCTTCCCCACGGTGGCCGTGGCGGCGACCGGGCCTGCGGTTCGCGACAGGACGCCCAAAAGCGCGGCCCCCGTGGGCGTCACGAGTTCGAACGGTTCGTCGGTCTGGGTCACGGTTAGCCCGGCCAGAAGCAGTTGGGTGGCGGGTGCCGGATTGGGCATCTCGCCGTGGGCGCAATGGAGGGTTCCCGTGCCGGACGGAAGCGGGCCGCAGGAGACGCCTTCGACGCCGAGTTGCTCCAGCGCGAGACAGGTGCCGACCACGTCGGCGACCGAATCCCAGGCACCGACTTCATGAAAATGGACTTCGCCGGGCGCGCATCCGTGGACGGAGGCCTCCGCCTCGGCGAGAGCCCGGAAGACGTCGAGGGCCTGCCCGCGCACGCGCGGCGAAACTGGCGCGTCCGCGAGAAGTTTCTCAATGTCGGCGAACCGGCGATGGTCGTGCGCGTGGCCGTGCGCATGCGGAGACTCGACGTCCGGCCAGGTCTCTTCGTGGGCGTGGCGGTGCTTTGCCTGCACGGAAACGCGCGTGCCCGCGAGTCCCGCCGCGCGGACGGGTTCCACATGAAAGTGGAGGGTCTCGGGAAAGAAGGCGTTGATCGTGCGCTCGATCGCGGCGAGATCGGCGCCCAAACCGGACAGGGCGGCGAGAATCATGTCGCCGCTGGCTCCCCCCACGCTGTCGAATCGAATCAACCCATTCATGTTGTTCCTAGATTACATGGATCGCGCCATTGGCTCAATGGCAAAGTCAAGGGGCAGGATGCGTCGGATTCGTTCGGGGACGGGGTGGCGTTCGGCGGGGGGGTATGCTACACTGATTCTTCACGGTTTGGAAAACAAGGGGGATTTCGATGTCTGAGGATCGCGATCAGCCGAAAAAAAATCGCGGATGCGGCTTCGGGTGCATGCTGCTGATTGGGCTTTTTTTAGGGATGGGCCTTCTCGTGGCCGTCCTTCTCGCCGGAGGCTTGGGTCTGCTCGGCGTACACGAAGACTGGCGGCTGAAAAGTCTTTTCGCCCGTAGTGGCGAACCGGGCCGCGGCGAGGACGAGGCACCGTCCATGGTCGAGACGTGGTCGTCCGGGGAGGGCGACGTCAAAGTGGTGCGTGTGCCCATCACGGGCATGATCATGCTGGGCGACAACGCGGCGTGGTACTCCGGCAGCGCGAACACGGCGCTCCGCTCGATCCGGCGCGCGACGCACGATTCGGAGGTCGAGGGCCTCATCCTCGACATCAACAGCGGCGGCGGCGGCATCACCGACAGCGACATCATCTACAAGGCGGTTCAAGACTTCAAGGCGGCGCAGACCGGGCGCGTCGTGGTGGCGATCATGGGCGACGTGGCGGCTTCGGGTGCCTACTACATCGCGCTCGCGTCGGATCACATTCTGGCGCACCCGACGGCGCTCACGGGCTCGATCGGCGTGATCATGCAGTCGTACAATGTCAAGGAACTCGCCGCCAAACTCGGCGTCCAAGACGTGACCATCAAGTCCGGGGCGAACAAGGACATGCTGAATCCGTTCCAAGACGTCAAGCCCGAGCAGCGCGAGATGTTGCAACGCGTGATCTCGGCCATGCACGACCGCTTTGTGACGCTGGTGGCGGAGAACCGCAAGCTGCCCAAGGAGGTCGTCGCGCCGCTGGCGGACGGACGGGTCTTTTTGGCCGACGAGGCGGTGCGGCTGCATTTGATCGACGGCATCGGCTATGGCGAGGATGCGCAGGACAAGATCGCCGAACTTCTGGACACCGACGCGGTGAAGGTCTACCGCTACGACGAGCAGATCACGCTGATGGATCTGCTCTCGCGTCCGGGCATCGGGTTGCAGTCCGGCATCGGCCGTCTCTTGCATGAGAGTTTTGGCGGACCCAGGCTGATGTACCGCTGGTCGTGGTAAACGCGGTGGGGCCGGGGTTTCGGTGCGGCGGGTCTGTTCGGGCGGAGCGAGGCGGAACGATGGGCGCGTGGGATGAAACGTGGGAGCCGGCGAACGGCCGTCGCGCGCATTTCGTGGGCGTGTGCGGCGTGGGCATGGCGGGCGTCGCCTATCTGCTGTCGCGCCGCGGCTGGCAGACGAGCGGCTGCGACGCGCATGCGAAGGAGCTGTCTGGCTGGCTGCGCGCCGCGGGTGTGGCGGTCGCCAAGGGCCACGGCGCGGAACACCTCGACGGCTGGGGGCCCGGGGACCGTGTCGTCGTCACGCCGGCGGTTCGTTTCGACGAGCCCGAACTGGTGCGGGCTCAAGCCCTCGGTGTGCCTATGTTCCGGCGCGGCGAAGTGCTGGCCGCCCTGATGTCGCGGGCGCGCAGCGTCGCGGTCTGCGGCGCGCACGGCAAAACCACGACCTCCTGCTTCACGACGCGGCTGTTGCGGGCGCTGGGCGCGGACCCTTCGTGGTGCATCGGCGGGGCGACCGCGTCGCTGGGCGGCGTGGCCGGCGTCGGCGCGGGCGAATTGCTGGTCGCCGAATCCGACGAGAGCGACGGCACGCTGGCGCTGTACCACCCGTCGGTGACCGTCCTGACCAACATCGATTTGGATCATTTGGAGCACTTCGACGGCGAGGCCGCGCTGTGCGGCTGCTTCCGGCGCGCGGTGGCGCAGACGCGCGAGGGGGTGGCGGTCTGCCGCGACAACGCGCGCGCCTGGGCCGCGGCGCAGGCCGCGTCGGTGCCGGTTCTGGATTTCGGATTTTCGGAAGAGGCGACGCTGCGCGCGGTCGGGGTGGCGGTGGAGCCCGGCGCGGTCTCGTTCGAGGCCGTTCTGCGCGGCGTGCCGCTGGGCCGGTTCCGCTTGGGCGTTTCCGGTCGGCACAACGTGCTCAACGCGCTGGGCGCGGCAGCGGCGGCACTGCTGCTGGGCCATGCGCCCGAAGCCGTTTTCGCGGCGTTGCCCGCCGTGTGCGACGAACTGCCGGGACGCCGTTTCGAGACGATCGCCGAGGCGGGCGGCGTGCGCGTGGTGGCCGATTACGCGCACCATCCGGCGGAACTGGCGGCGGCGGTGGAGATGGCGCACGCCCAGAAACCGTCGCGGCTGTTGGTCGTGTTTCAGCCGCACCGCTACACGCGCACGCGGGCTTTGGGCGCGCAGTTTCCGGCGGCGTTCGCCTCGGCCGACGAAGTGATCCTGCTGCCGGTCTATGCGGCCTCCGAGGCGCCGCTTGAAGGCGGCGACATCTGCGATCTCTATGCGCACTTCCGCGAGCGGCTGCCGTCGCTGCCGGTGCGGCTCGCCCGTACGCGCGAAGAGGTCTGGGACTATTTGCGGTGCGTCGCGCGGCCGGGCGATCTAGTGCTCGTGGCGGGCGCGGGCGACGTGATCGAACTGGCGGACCTCGTGCGGGCGGACGTGGCGGCGGGATGGCCCGCGCGGTGCGGCGGCGGGGCGTTCGAGGCCGCGCTGTCGGCGGTCGGCGGCGCGCGCGCCGAACCGTTCGGGCCGCTCGCGACGTGGTGTTTTTTCGGTGTGGGCGGTTGGGCCCGCTGGCGCGTGGAGGTCGAGTCCGAGACCGCGTTGGCGGAGGTCCTCCGGCTGTGCGGTCGGCACGGCGTGCCGTGGCGTTTTGTGGGCGCGGGCGCGAACGCGTGGTTCAGCGACTTGGGCGAGCCGGGGTGCGTGATCCGCTTCGCGGAAGGTGTTTGCCGGGAATACGCGGTACACGGCGAAGAGGTCGAGGCGGGGTGCGGCTGGCGCGGGCCGGCGCTGCTCGACGCGCTCGAGCGCGAGGGGCTTTCGGGACTGGAATTCCTGGAGGGCGTGCCGGGAAGCGTGGGCGGTTGGCTGGCGATGAACGCGGGCGCGCACGGCGGCGAGATCGGCGCGCGCGTGGCGTGGATTCGCTGTTTGAATCCCGACGGCGAAGTCGTTATACTGCAACGCGACGATTTGAAGTATTCCTATCGGTGTTGTCTCGGGCTCAAACGCCGCATCGCGCTGGCGTGCGGCCTCCGGCTGACGCGGGCGGCACCCGCGTCGATCCGGGAGTCGCGGCGGCAGGTGCGGGCTAAGCGCATTCCGTTGGCGGGACTGCGCACCGAGGGGTCGGTTTTCAGGAATCCGGAGGGCCTGTCGGCGGGGCGTCTGCTCGACGCGGCCGGATGCAAGGGCTTGCGGATCGGCGGGGCGCGGGTCGCCGACTTCCACGCCAACATCGTGGCGGTGGCGGATGGCGCGACGGCCTCGGACGTTTTGGCGCTGGTGATGCGCATGAAAAACCGGGCGGCTTTCGCCGCAGGCGCGGCGCTGAGCCCGGAGATCGACGGCTTGACTGTCGAAGAATCGAAAGGTAATCGATGAAGCGTGTTGCGGTTCTGATGGGCGGCACGTCGAGCGAGCGCGAGGTTTCCCTGCGTTCCGGCGCGGCCGTGGTGGAAGGGCTCAAGGAGGCGGGGTTCGACGCGGTGCCGGTCGTGCTGGACAAGAACGTTGTGGAGCGCCTGCCGGACGGCACCGATGCGGTGTTCATCGCGCTGCACGGCGGGTACGGCGAGAACGGCGGCGTGCAGGCGGACCTCGACAGGCTGGGCGTGCCGTACACGGGGCCGGGCGCGGCCGCGAGCCGCATCACGATCGACAAGATCGCCACCAAGCGTGTGCTGGAGGCGGCGGGCGTGCCGACCGCGCCGTACGAGGTGCTGGAGCGTGGCGACGACCGCTTGACGCTGCCGTTGCCGGTGGTGGTCAAGCCGCCGCGCGACGGTTCGAGCGTCGGCATTTCCAAGGTGGCCGAGCCGGGGCAGTGGCCCGAGGCGCTGAAGGCCGCGCGCGCGGCCGATCCCAAGGGCGAGGTGCTGGTCGAGGCCTTCATCCCGGGGCGCGAATGGACGGTGGGCGTGATCGGCGGCGAGGCGCTGCCGGTCGTCGAAATTCGGGCACCGAACGGTTGGTACGGCTACACGGAGAAGTACACCAAGGGCGTGACCCAATACGTTTTTCCCGAGTCGGCGGAGGACGCGCCGCTGGTCGCGCAGTGTCAGGTGCTGGCCCTGCTGGCGTTTCAGGCCACGGGTTGCCGCGGCGTGAGCCGCATCGATTTCCGCGTGACGCCGGACGGCAAGCCGTACGTACTCGAGATCAACACGGTGCCGGGTTTCACGGCGACCAGCCTGTTGCCCAAGGCGGCCGCCAAAAAAGGACTTTCGTTCAGCGCGCTGTGCGTGCGACTGTTGGAGCATGCGGCGTGCAATTAGACGGGGCCGTTGACGGACCATGAAGTGGCGATTGTTCAAACAGAAAACGGCGATGCCGGGGCGGATCGCCTCCAGCGGCAGGCGCGTGACGGGCGTCGTGCCCGGATTGACGCGGAGCGTCGAGCTGCTCTTGGCGTTCCTTCTTTTCATCGCCTGCACGGCGGGGGCGGGATGGGGGGCGTGGCGGCTGTTCACGGTCTACTATTTCCATTCGAAGTCCCTGTTTGTGCTGCACGACCTGTCGAACAACGTGACCATCAATACGGGCAAAACGCTGACTCCCGAACTCATCTGCGAAATTCTAGGGTTGAAAGATGGCATCAACCTCTTCTCGGTGCCGATCGAGCAACGTCGCAAAGACCTTCTGGAACAGGCCCCGAACATCCGCGATATCGCAATCGTGCGGCGCATGCCCGATAAGCTGACGATCAACATCGTCGAGCGCGAGCCCATCGCGCGGGTCGGCGCGAGCGGCCGGGTCGTCGACGAGGAGGGCGTAGTGTTCATCCGCTACGCGGGTACGGGCGGACTGCCCATGATCAAGGGGTCCGACATGCTCGCGCAGGTCAAGCCGGGCGACCGGCTGCAGGGTATGGACTGGTCGGCCGTGCGGCTGGTGAACAACGCGCTGCGCCCGGACTGTCGCGTGCGCCTATTGGTGGTGGATACGTCGAAGGAGGACTACCTGTTCATCACGTTTTTTGATCACCGGCAGGCCAAGATCGCGTGGGACGGCATGCGGGATCAGGAGAAGAATACGGAACGGCGAATGCAGCGTCAGCTCGACAATCTCGCCAAGGCGATGGACTGCGAAATCGGGCGTCCCTGCCAGTTGTGGGACGCGACTCATCCCGGGCGCATTTTCGCAACGCCGCCCGGCGAGCAATGACGAAAAGGAGAGAAGGCGTATGGCGATTCCTCCCATAGCCGCGCTCGAGATCGGGACCTCCCGTACGGTCTTCTGCGTGGGCGAGACGGACGACAACGGACGCGTGCGGGTCACGGGCGTGGGGACCTACCCGTCCACCGGTGTCCGCAAGGGCCAGATCACCGATCTGGCGCAGGCCGGCGTGGGCGTGGAGGCGGCCGCGAAGCAGGCCGAGAAGCAGGCCGACGTCAGTATCTGGCAGGTGCTGTTGGCGATTTCCGGCGCGCACATCCAGACCATGGTGAACACCGGTGTGGCGACGATCCGTTCGAACGACTGCGTCGTGTCCAAGGAAGACATCGAAGAGGTCATGGAGAACGCGCAGGCCGTCCAGATCGAGGCGGACCGCCAGGTGCTGCACACGATCACGCAGTCGTACATGGTGGACGATCAGCCCGGCATCATGAAGCCCGAGGGCATGCGCTGCAAGGTGCTGACTCTGAATGTTCTGGCCGTCCACGGGCTCAAGAATCGGATTGAGAACGCGGTGAGCGTGGCCAAGGGCGTGCAGCTCGACGTGACCGACGTGGCCTTCTCGGGCGTCTGCGCGGCGCTTGCCGTCCTGACCCCCGAACAGCGCCACAACGGCGTGCTGTTGGTGGACCTCGGCGGCGGCACGACCAATTACATTGCCTATTGCAACAACGTGATCTCTGCGGCCGGGTGCATCGCCATCGGCGGCGACCACGTCACCAACGACATCGCGCTGGCGTTCAACATTCCTCTGAACCGCGCGGAAGAACTGAAGCGCACCGAGGGCTGCGCGATGATCGATCCCGACACCAGCGGCCGCCGCGTGGTGCTGCCGTCGGACGTCGGCTTCTCGGAGCGGCTGATCAGCAGCAAGGCGCTCCAGACCGTTATCAACGCGCGCATGGACGAAACCTTCCGCGTCCTGCGCTCCAAGCTCGACGAGATCGGCGTTCTGCCGCACCTCGGAGGCGGCGTGATTCTGACGGGAGGCGGCGCGTATTTGCGCAAGGTCTGCGACTTGGGCCAGCGCGTCTTCGGCCTGCCCTGCCGCATCGGCCTGCCGGTGAACGTGGACGGACTCGACGCCGTGGAGCAGCCGGCCGCGCTCTCCACTGCGGCCGGGTTGGTGCTTTACGGCAAAATGACGTACGAGGACCGCAGGCTCTTCTCTCCGCTGCGGAACTTCTTGAGGGGGGTGTTTCGTCGATGAGCCAGGAACAGCAAACCGGACTGCTTTTGTTGGGCGTGGGCGGCGGCGGCTGTCGGCTGGCCGCGGCCGTGTCGGCCGCGTATGGCGGCGGCATGTGCGCGCTGGGCGTCGACACGGACGCGCTCTCGAACCGCGAGGCCTCGGCCGGCGGCATGACGACCCTGCTGTTGGGCGGCGCGCGCCTCGCCGGACACGGCACGGGCGGAGACGCCATCCAGGGTCGGCTCGCGGCGCAGGACGACATGCAGAACGTCGGAACGCATCTTCAGGGTGTCCGCACGGTTGTGGTCACGGCCTGCCTCGGCGCAGGCACGGGCGGCGGCGCCACGCCCGAGATCGTCAAGACGCTGCACGACATGGGCGTCGCCACGGTCTGTTTCGTTACGAAGCCCTTCGCCTTCGAGGGCGAGGCGCGGCGCAGTTCGGCCGAACGCGTGCTGCCGATGATCGAGGAGAGCGCCGACTCGATGGTCGTGGTCGCCCTCGACGACCTATTCGTTGAGTTGGGCGATCTGTCAGTCGACGCGGCAATGCGCCAGGCGGAGCAAACGCTGGCAACCGGCATCACGCTGCTGTGGCGTCTGGTGACCAAGCCGGGCTTCATCCGGCTCGACCCCGAGCGGCTCCATGCCATGGTGCTCAAGGGCGGCAACGCCCGTTTCTGCTGCGCGTCGGCACAAGGCCAGGACCGCGCGGCGCAGGCCGTTGCCTCGCTCCGCGCGTGTCGGCTGCTGGGTCCGCGCGATACATTGTCGAAGGCAAATGCCCTGCTGCTCGGGATTCTGGCCGGATCGGATCTCCGGCTCGCCGAGGTCGGCGAGGTCATGAGCAAGGTCCGTTCGCAGTGCAAGCCGGAGTGCGTGCTCGAAATGGGGACGGTTCTCGACGACGCGTACGAGGGCCGCCTCGATCTCGTGGCCATGGCCTTCGAGAGCTGGACCGCCGCCGCGCCGATCGCCCAACCGGGCAAAGAAGCCGTTGCGTCGGCCGAGCCTCCCGTGGCGGAAGACTTCCCGATCCAGCCGGGCGCGCGCAAGAGCCGCGCGGCCAAGCATGCGAGCAAGCTCTCCTACGGCGCGACGGGACGCGGCAAGTTCCAGAACGTCGAACCCACGATTTTCCACGGACAGGACCTCGACATCCCGACGTTCGTCCGGCGGGGCATTCAGTTGGAGCGTTAAACAAGCCGGGCGCGTCGGTGCCCGCGAAAAGGGGGATGCGAAACATGAAGGGGATTCTGGCGGCGGTTGTGTTGTCGGCCGGCGCGGCGTGCGCCGCAGGCATCGAGGGTAAGCTCGACGTCCAGGTCTTGGCGACGGGGAGCGGACGCGTGATCCTGCTGTCGCCGCAGGGCGACGTGGTCTGGGAAAACAAGGCCGGCAACATACACGACGCGTGGCTGTTGCCCGACGGCAACGTGCTGTTTGCAGATGGCAACATCACCGAGGTCACCCGCGACCACAAGGTGGTTTTCGAGTACAAGCCCGAGAACCAGAAGGGCGGCGGCGCCTATTCCTGCCAGCGTTTGGCGAACGGCAACACCGTCGTCGGCGAGAACGCCTCGGGCCGCGTCGTCGAAGTGGACAAGGACGGCAAGGTTGTGTTCTCGATGATGACCCGTTACGGCAACACGGACGACCACCACCACATGCGCATGGTGCGCAAACTCGCGAACGGCAACTATCTCGTCTGCCATTCGCAGGCCGACATCGTCCGCGAGTACAAGCCCGACGGCAGCACGGCGTGGGAGAAGAAAACCAAGGCTCTCGCGTTCGCGGCGGTGCGTCTCGCCAACGGCGACACGCTGGTCTCAACGCTCAACCAGGTCACCGAATACGACAAGGACGGCAACGAGGTCTGGGAATTCAAAAAGGACGGCATCCCTGGTGTGAAGATTCAGAACATGACCGGTTTCGACGTGCTGCCCAACGGCAACTTGGTGATCGGTTGTTATTCGGCCTACACCAAGGAAGGCGAGGGCACGGGCATGCTGGAAATCACGCGCGACAAGAAACTCGTCTGGCGCTACGTCAGCCCCGGTCTGCGCGACAAAAACATGATGGGCGTCCACAAGATTCTGCCGGACGTTCCGGTTCCGTTGCGCTGAGGTCTCCGTCGGGGTGCCGTTCAGCGATCTCGTCGGCTCTGTCGAGAACCTGCGTCGGATAGGGAGGTGGGCCATGGGGAACGCGGGGTTGAAAAGATGGCGTGCCGCCGCCGCGGGTGTGTTTGCCGCGTCGGTTGGCGCGGCGCAGCCGTTTCCCGGTACGGTGCCGTTGGACGGCACGAACGATCTTGCGGACGTCTATCTTTCCGGCCTCGAACGCCTGCTGCTGCGCGAAACGTCGCAACTCGCCCCCGCGCGCGAGCGGCTGTGGCGCGAGGGACTGAACGTCTGTGGGCAACGCGCCGACGCATGGTTGGTCGAACGCCGCCGCGAGTTGGCGCGGCGGCTGGGTGTGCGCGACGGGATGGGGCGACGGCGGCATGCTGGCGCTGTACGCGGGGGCGCTGGACCCTCGAATCGATGAAACGGCTGTGGCCGGTTATTTCGACCGACGCGACGAGCTGTGGCGCGAACCGGTCGACCGCAACGTCTTCGGTTTGCTGTGCGCTTTCAGCGACGCCGAAGTCGCGGTGCTGGTCGCGCCGCGCAAGCTGACCGTGTTGGCCGTGCCGGGACCGGTCGAGAGCCTCACCCGCGAGATGGGCAAGGAGGGCGGTGCGCCGGGGCGGCTCGTCTCGCCGGAACCCGACTCGGTCCGCCGCGAGGCGGCGCTGGCGCGGGAGCTGGCCGCGCCGCTGAAGGTCGGCGGATGGCTGACGCTGCCCGAGGCTGTGCCAACGGCGGCGACGGTCGCGTGGTCGGCGGTGCGCCTCCCGGATGCGTCGGCGCGCGAGCGCCGGATCGTGGAGGGCATGAACGGCTATTCGCAGCACCTGCTCGCCCTGTCGCCCGACGCGCGGCGCGATTTTCTTTCGCGGTTGGACTATGCGTCGCCCGAGGCTTACGACCGCTCGGCCGAATTTTATCGCGCCTACTATCGCGAGGAAGTCATGGGCTGGATGCGGGTGGCGAAAACCGCGCCGAACCCGCGCTCGCGGTTGCTGTACGAGACGCCCGCCTACGCCTGCTACGACGTCGTGCTCGACGTGGCGCAGGACTTCATCCTGCACGGCTGCCTGCTGTGGCCGAAGGGCATCCGCGAGGGCGAGCGGCGTCCTGCCGTCGTGGTGCAGCACGGACGCGGCGGCACGCCGAAGACCGTGATGGACGCCGAACACGGCGGTCGGGCGACCTACCATGCGATCGCGCCGCAGTTGGCCGAGAAGGGCTATGTCGTTTTCGCGCCGCAGAATCCCTACGTGTTCGAGGACCGCTATCGTCAGCTCGTGCGCGTGGCCAACCCGCTCAAGCTTACGCTCTATTCGATCATCGCCGCGCAGTACGAGCAGATGTTCGCTTGGTTCGCGACCCTGCCGCAGGTCGACGTCAAACGCGTCGCGTTCATCGGCCAATCCTATGGCGGCAAAACGGCCGTGCGCGTGCCGCCGGTGATGCCGGGGTTCTGCCTGACGATTTCGACCGGCGACTTCAACGAAGGGGTGACCAAGATGGCCTCGACGCTTCATCCCTTCAGCTTTGCGCTGTGGGACGAGTTCGTCGGCTACGAGTATGCGCGGGTGCGCCAGACCTATGCCAAGTTGAAGATTCCCGAACGCACCGCCATCGACTGGTTCGACGGCGGACACGAGATTGACGTCGATCCCGCGCTGACCTTCTTCGCCAAGTTTTTTTCAATGTGTGAGGCCGCTCGTCCATAACAGGAGCGGCACGGGAGTCACATGATTCCGCAACATCATGTAATCATGGCAACCCCTAATTCCGGCATTTGTTCGCGTGGTTGGCGTTTCGTGGCAAGCCTTTTGTTCTTTGGAGTTATCTTTGCAAACGACGGTTTCTGCGGTCGTGCCACCCTCAAAGTCACGGTTCGCGGGGTAGAGCAACCAAGCGCAGAGGAGCGGCTTGCCTTCTGCGCGGAAGCGAAGACGGATAAAGAGGCTGGCGGTTTGGTTGACGCGCTGCTATCAAAATTCAAAAAACAGGACCTCTCTGGCATTGCTGTGACAGTGAGAAGTGATTTCCTGCCACAAAAAATTACGAAGCGAACGGACAAGGACGGTGTGGTGCCGTTGATCAGCGAAGGAATGGTTGAAAAGGCAAAACGCTATAACTCGGTTCTCAATAAGCTGAGGTCGAAATCGGCGGACAAACCATTGCGGGTTGAAAAGGCGCCCCCCTTTCTTCCCAAAAGCAAAGGCGACGTGATCTTTCTGCCCGACATCGTGATTGGCGGCGATGAGCCCAGGCCACCCGCCGCCGCCAAAGACCCTAAAACGAAGCAATAACCGGTGGCATTCTTGTTTTGTTGCGTTTTCATCTTGCTTCCCGGATGTAACGGTAAAGCGCTGATGCGGGAAGAGCCGTGATTCCGTCGCTGCGTCGCCGGAGTCGGAGGGTTGGGGGAATCCTGAACCCCGACCTCTGAACCCTGCCGGACGGGGGGGCGTCTCGGATCAGCTCGCATTTGCCGTCGGCGTCAGTCTTGGGTCCACGTGTAGACGGGGGTTGGCGACTCGACGCGGAGATCGGCCCAAGCGGCCCAGTCGCCGCTGCTGTTGTCTTTCTCGCCCACGTCGGCGACGAGCAGCAGGCTGACCGTCTTTCCCGCCCACGGCGTGAGCGACCCCTCCAGCGCGTACCAGGCGTGGGCCGTGACCACGCGGCTCGCGAGTTCGGTGCGTTTTCCCTGCGTGTCCTCGACGAGTGCGCGGAAAAGAATGCCGTCGCCGGGATCGCTGTCGTCCTGCTTGCCCACTGCGCAGCGGAAAACGCAGGGCGTGGTCGGCACGGTGAGCGCATAGCGGGCGAAAGTATAGCCCGTGCCTCCCTTGTAGGGCGGGTGCATGAAGAGCCCGCCGGTCTTGGCGATCCCGCCGCAGACGGGCGTGGCCGCGTGGAGTTGGGCACCGGTGTCTGCGGCGAGCGGCGTTTCGCGGGCACCGCGCAGGCACATGCCGGCGCTGCGCGTGGCGGGCAGCGGCACGGCGTGCGCGTCTTCGCGTCGCGTCAGGTCGGCGGTCACTGGGACGAAGCCGCTCGGCGCGTCGATGCGGAGTGTGACTGCGAGCTGGTTGGTCGCGAGCAGCGCCGGAGGCAGAACGATCCGCTGCGGGGCGTTGGTCCCCGATTCCAGCGTGAAGGGGTGTTCGACGGGGCCGCAGCACAGGTGCGCGGGGTGCGCGGCGGTGGCGAACGAGACGGGCGTCACGGCGAGCGTGTCGTTTTCGACATGCGCCGAGAGGCTTGCGGCTTCGGTCACGGTGACGTCGATCCACGCGCCTTCGAACGTCCGCCACACGCGCGCGCCGGGTTTGGCGTCGGCGGGGATGTCGAGCGTGTGCGTTTCGCGGCCGCGCACGGCGAGGTGTTCGCCGGGGGCGGCTGCGGCGGCGTCGCTGTGCAGAACGACGGGCGGCGGCTGGAGCGCACGGCGGACGCGGTAGGAGAAGGCACCGGACACGGGCTGGACATAGCTCAGGCCGCGCGACGCGCGCACCTCGGCGGGACCGAGCGCGCGGCCGTCCTCCGCGAGCGCGACGGCGTCGGAGAAGGTGAAGGGGAAGCCCGCCTCGGTAGTGTGGAGCAGCAGGACTTCGGCAAAGTCGTTGGTGAGAGTGCGGCAGATCGCGACGCCGTCGCTGGCGGCTTCGGGGAAGCGCGCGAACCGGCCGCGGCCGTCGACGTAGGTGTGGGCGGGGCAGACCGAGAGGTCGGCGCGGCGACCGTCGAGGTCGCCGCTGAAGACGCGCACGGCACCGTCGCCGCTGCGTCCCCAGTAGCCGTTGGGCGGCAAGTCGAGCGCCGCGTCGTCCACGACTGTGCGGAGGCGCTCGGCGCGGTTGCCGTTGACGACGCTGATGGTGCCGTCGGCGTAGCGCACGACGACTTGGGAACGCGCGTAACAGCCGTTCGCGAGGGCGGCGGAGGTGTCGAAGGCTTCGCCGTTCGCGTCCAGATAGCGGATCGTGTCGGCGGAAACTTGCGTGTAGCGGCTGGCGAGGGCTTGGATCATGTAGTAGCTGCGCAGCTCCCCTTCGCGCCCATACAGGAGGAAGCCGGGATGTCCGAACGCGACCGTGGCGGCGAGGAAGCGGTCGCGCGCTTCGTCGGCGTTCGCGGGGGTACACTTGTGGGAATAGAACATCTCGGGGTTGCCCATGCCGAAGTTGCAGCAGAGGTCGTGCATGCGGCGCAGGTCGAAGTCGACGAGCCAAGGGTTGTCGGGGAAGCGGTAGGCCTGGTCCTGCGCGTAGTTGCCGTCGGTGAGGCCGCAGTAGGGGAAGTGGTTGTTGCCCTCGGAGTAGACGGGGCCGTTCCACGCCGCCTTCTGGAGCAGCATGATCTCGCCGTAGGCGTAGTAGACGGCTGCGAAGGTGCCCGCGCCGGGGACGCGGGCGTCGTAGTCCACGCGGCTCCACGGGGTGACGGCGGTGTGGACGTCGCAGTAGGCGGTACTGAATCCGAACTTCTTCTGGATGACCGGCGCGAGCCGTTCGCAGAACTCCACGGCGCGGGCGGGCTTGGGCGCGTAGCAGCGCTCCCAGGCCTGCTGGAGTTGGTTGTCGGGGGTGCGCGAGATCAGGTCGATAGTCCAGAACCCGTTGACGGGCGCGAAGTCGGTGAAGTTGTTGTAAGGACCGTAGACGAAGCCGAGTTCGTCCTGCATGATGCGCGCGTAGCGGCGCTGGCCCGCGTCGCCGCCCTTCTTGGGCGCGGGTTCGGTGCGGAAGGTGAAGCTTTCGTTGCCGTCGCGCCAGCCGGTCTCGTGGTCGGTGACGACGAGCTGGGACATGCCCCAGCGCCGCACACCGCGCCAGTAGGCGGCGTCTTTCTCGCGATCGCTCGCGCCGTGGGCGCGCCAGACGCGGGTGCCGGTGACGGACTTCCAGGGCGAGGCGGGGTTGGGAATGTTGGGCAGCACGTCTTCAGCTTTCGGGGAGAGCGTCATGACAAAGCGCTCGAAACAGGGATTGCGGGTGCCGTCGGTCTTGGCGCGGTAGCGGGTGCCGCCGTTGCTGGCGAGCGCTCCGTCGGGGCGCAGACTTTCGGCGAACGGCTCGGAAGCGTTCGACTGCGTCCAGTCGATGTGTGCCATGAAGAAGAGTGGGGCGGCCGCGGAACCGGAGACGATGAGGGCGGGGCGCGCGGAGATGTCGCCGTAACCGCCGTAGGTATAGTAGGGCAGGAAGACGGGGCGCGGGTCGGTGAAACCGCGCGTCGCGCCGAAGCGGCACTCCGCGATCTCGCCGCCATCGGCCAGGAAATCCATGACGAGCGACTTGCCGGCCAGGTGGCAGCGCAGGCGCACGTCGGCACTGCGCGCGCCGCAGAAGAGGCGACCCTCGTAAGCCACGTCCTTGCCGTCGGATGAGACGCGGACCTCTTCGTTCGTGGCGCGGACGGGCGCGCCGTCGTTTTCGCCGGCGAAATAGAAACCGCCGCCGAGGCCGACGGACACCCACGCGTCGCCGGCCTCCTTCCAGCGCACGGCGAGATCGTCCCAAGAACCGGCGCGGAGCGGCAGGCGGACTTCGAGGCGGCCGTCCTCGCCGTCGCGGACGAGCAGGTAGTGCCCGGAACTGCTCTTGGCGACGCGCGCCACGCTCGGCGCGGAGTCGCGCGGGATGATCGTGAGCGGCGTGTCGGGGAAGGGAAGCTGCCCCGGTCCCGTGTTCGCCCCGGTCGGGCAGTCGGGGGAAAGTTGGATGCCGCGCTTCGGGCGCGGCGCGAAGGTGAGCGGCGGGAAGGTTTCGGTGAAGACCGCGAGGCTGTTGAAATAAATCGCGCGGTCCTCGGCGTTCCGTCCACCGGTAACCGTGAGCGCCACGAGCGCGGCGCCCTTGGCGACGCGGGCGATCTGTTCGGGCGCCAGGCGCCGGTGGCAGAGGAACCATTCTTTGAAATGGACGTGGGCCAGCGGCACCTCGAAGGTCTGGCCGAGGGCGTCTTTGAAGGTCGCGGAGACGGAGACGGGCGGCGTTTTCGGGTCGGCCGCGTAGCCGTGGTTGTTGCCGTAGATCCAACAGGTCACGGTGTCGAACGCGTCGGCGATGGCGACCGGCGCGGGCGGCAGGAGCGTGACGCGCGGATTGCGCCCCGTGGCGCGATAGGTGAGCTTGACCACGGCGTCGCCGAAGAGCAACACGTCCTGCGAGCGTTCGAAGCGCGCCACGGCGGCGTTCGTCTCGACGCGCCACCCGGCGGCGTCCGTGAAGGGGATCAGCGCCGGGTGGTCGTCGTGCGTGCGGTGGGTCCAGACCCTCTCGTAGGGGCGCTCGCCGGCCGTCAGCGCGACGATGGATCCCAGAAGTGTTGCCGACAGAACGGTGTGCAGTCTCATGGACAAATCCTCGCCTTGTCCGGTTGGTGCGCCGAAGCGGCAAAGCCGCGTTTTCCCCCCGACGCCAACAACCGTATGACTGATAGTCTACCCACAAAAGGCCGGGGCGCGCAATCGGAATTGGAACGCGACCGCGCCGAACTCGGTCTTGTGCTAAGAAACAGGGAACGGTATTATAACTTTTTCAACTTTTCGAATCTTTCAAACGAGACGCGCAATCATGAGAATTCTCTCGGGCATTCAACCCTCGGGCAAACTGCATTTGGGCAACTATTTCGGTATGATGCGGCCGGCGCTGCGTCTTCAGGAGCAGGGCGACGCCTATCTGTTCATCGCGAATTACCACGCGCTGACGACGGTGCATGACCGCGAGCGCCTGAAGCAGGACACGTGGGACGTGGCGCTGGATTTTCTGGCCTGCGGACTCGATCCCGCGCGGACGATTTTCTTTCGCCAGAGCGATGTGCCGGAGGTGCATGAGCTGGCGTGGCTGCTGTCGATCGTGACGCCGATGGGCCTGTTGGAGCGCTGCCATTCGTACAAGGACAAGGTCGCCAAGGGCATTGCGCCGTCGCACGGCCTGTTCGCCTATCCGGTCCTGATGGCGGCGGACATTCTGCTCTACCAGTCGAACGTCGTGCCGGTCGGCCGCGACCAGAAACAGCACGTCGAGGTGACGCGCGACATGGCGATCAAGTTCAACAACGAATTCGGCGCGGTCTTCACGATCCCCGAGCCGTGGATCCAGGAGGAGGTCGCGGTGGTGCCCGGGCTCGACGGCCAGAAGATGTCCAAAAGTTATGGCAACACGGTCGAACTGTTCGGCGACCCCAAGGAGACCAAGGCGCGCATCATGAGGATCGTGACCGACAGCAAGGGGCTCGAGGAGCCGAAGGACCCGGCGACCTGCAACGTCTTCGCACTTTACAAGCTCTTTGCGAACGACGCGCAGCGCGCCGAGATGGAGGCGAACTATCGCGGCGGCAACTACGGCTACGGTCACGCGAAGAAGGCGCTCGTCGCGATTTTCGAGGAGACGTTCGCGCCGTTCCGCGTCAAGCGGGCCGAGTTGCAGGCGAACCCGGACTATGTGGAGCAGGTGCTGCGGCAGGGGGCCGAGCGGGCCCGCGCGGTGGCGACGGTGACGCTGGATAAGGCTCGCAAGGCCGTCGGCATCGGGTAGCGGAAGAGGGTTCAGGGTTCGGGGTTCAGGACACAGGGTTCAGGGTTCGGGTAACCGGTTGGGCGGGATGTGGCGATGTCGGTTGAAACGCTTTTGGCGGACGATTACAAGGTGGACCTGGAGGTCTTCGAAGGCCCCTTGGACCTGCTGCTGTATTTGATCCGGCGCGAGGAAGTCGACATTTACGACATCCCGATCGAGACGATCACGGCGCAGTATTTGGCATACCTCGATGTGATGCGCATGCTGGACCTGAACATCGCGGGCGAATTCCTTGTGATGGCGGCCACGCTGATGATGATCAAGAGCCGCATGCTGCTGCCGGTGGAGTCGCGCGCGGCCGAGGAGGAGAGCGACGAGGAGTGGGTCGATCCGCGCCTCGACTTGGTGCGGCAGCTCATCGAGTACAAGAAGTTCAAGGACGCGGCCGGCAAGCTGCTGGAGCTGGAGACGCTGCAGGGCGAGACGTTCGGGTTTGGCGGCGAGGGACCTGTTTTCGAGAAGGAGCCGCAGGACGCGGGGCAGGCGCTCGGGGACATCGGGCTCTTCGATCTGCTGACCGCCTTTCAGGACGTTCTCTCCCGTGCGCCGATGGAGCCGCTCGGGCACATCGAGCCGATCCGCTGGTCGGTGCCGGACAAGATGGAAATGATCCTCTCGATGACGCGCGAAGGCCGGCATGTCGCCTTCTCGTCGCTGTTCAATCCCGAGTCGAATCGCGGCGAGGTGATCGTGACTTTTCTGGCGCTGCTGGAGCTGTTGCGTTTGCGGCAGATTCTGCTCCAGCAGAACGACGCGTTCCATGAGATTCTCATCATGCCGGTGGCGGAGTCGGGGCACGAGCGGCTTGCGCCCGCGGTGATCGGAGGAGGCGAACATGTCGAGTCCTGACGACGTGAAAATTCCGACGGCGTCCAGTCTGCAGCAGGTCGTCGGCGCACTGCTTTTCGGGGCGGATCATCCGCTGACGATCGAGGAGATTCGCGCCTGCCTTGCGAGTGTGGCGGGAACTCCGGAGAATGAAGGGGCGGAGTCGGACGACGGGACGGCCAAGCTTTTCGCCGAGGCCTCTCCGCGCGAGGTGGTCGACGCGCTGGACGGCATCGCCAAGGAGCTGGCTCGGCTGGGGCTCGGCGTCGAGGTGGCGGAGGTCAATGGCGGCTACCATTTCCAGACCCAACCGTGCTGCGGCCGTTGGGTGCGCAATCTGCTGAAGGCCGATCGGCCCAACCGCCTCTCTCGGCCCGCGCTTGAAACGCTTGCGATCATCGCCTACCGCCAGCCGATCTCGAAGTCCGAGATCGAGGCGATCCGAGGCGTGGTGGTGGACCACATCGTGAAAGCGCTGATGGAGCTGCACCTGATCCGCATCGTGGGGCGGAGCGATCTGCCCGGGCGGCCTTTCTTGTACGGTACCACGTCGACCTTCTTGGACCACTTCGGCCTGAAGAATCTGAACGAATTGAACGCGATGGACCCCACGCTTCAGCGCTCCAAGGCGTCGGAACGCAAGGCGGTGCATAAACGCGAGAAAAAATCGGAAGCTCCTCCGGACGACACCGGCACACTGTTTGAAAAACCGGCGGCGGAGGCGCCGAAGGCCGCACCCGCCGCCGACGCGGCCGGCGTGCGGGAGATCCTGGGCGAGGGCGTTTCCGAGGAGGGCGGCGAGCCGTTGTACGAGGAGCGGCCGGAAACGGACGACGAGGCATGACGCGCGGCGGGGAACCGCCGGGAGGGGCGAAAGGGACATGGGCGTGTTGAGTGGCATACCGAACCCGACGAAAACGGAGGACTTCAGCGAACCGGGCGCGTTTCGGCGTTGGATGCGGGGCGCGATGGTGTTCGCGGCGGCCGTGTGTGTCGTCGGGCTGCTGGTGTGCGCGATTTACGAAAGGCGCGGGCAGCAACCCCCCGGTGGAGGGGAAACGAAGAAAGCGGAGGGCGGCGAGAAAAAGCAGGAGCCCGCACCGCCCGACCTGAACAATCCCGTGCGGCCCGCGCCGGCCTCGTTTCCGCCCGACTCGAATTTGCCGCGCGGGAAAGAAATTTACGCGTCTGGCCCCATTGACTTGGCGACGTTCAAGCCGAAGGAGGACTTGATTCGCTTCGAGGACAAGCGCGTGTGGTTCGAGAGCGACAACGACCGTTCGGACGACGACGAGGACGACCACTTGATCCACCGCGCGGTGGAGGTGCCGCTCAAGCGGCTGGTCAACCTCTTGGATAAAAAGGGCGGCAAACTCAAGGTTCACGAGACCTATCGGGCGGCGGACAAGAACAAAGTTCATTTGACCTCCTCGCTGCACTGCGAGGGACGCGCGGTCGATCTGACGTGCGAAAAGACTGGCCTCGGCGATTTGGCCAAGCTGGCGTGGCAGTCGGGCTTCGACTTTGTGCTCTACGAGAAACCCGCCAAGTCCGGCGTGCATTTGCATTGTTCGGTCAGGCGCAGTCCCGACACGCCCCTGCCTCCAAGACCTCCGCCGACGTCCAAAGACAAGAAAAGCTAAACGAGGCGCGCAGCCTGCGGCGGAATCAGAGCAGCGTCCGTTCGACGATGGCGGCGGCATCGGCCACGTATTCGGCGCAGGGACGCTTCTTGTAGTACTCGGCGGTGCGCGCCGATGGCGTGGGGTCGTCCTCGGCGCGATCCAACCCCAACAGTTCGCGGCAGACAATGCTGCCGTTCTTTTCGCGGAAGGCGGCGCTCATCTGCTGCACGACCGCATAGGTGCGGCGTTTGCCTTCGGCGGCATCGGCAGGAGTTTCGTTGCCGCACTTCAGGCCCGCGAGCACCGCCATTCCGGAAACCGCGCCGCAGACTTCGCGTTGTCGGCCGAGTCCGGCGCCGAGTCCGCACGAGACGCGCAGTGCGGTTTTCTCGTCCAGCCCAAAGTGTTCGCAGAAGGCGCCGACCACGGACTGCGAGCAATTGCAGCCGGCCTTGAAGAGATGGGCCGCCTTGTCCACATATTCGCTCATGACAGATATCGTAGCAAACCGACCGCGGGCGCACGACTCCTAACTCGGGTGCGATTCAACGCTGGCGGACAAACAGGACGAGGCCGGCGGCCAGAAAGAGTGTGTTCGGCAGCCACGCGCCGAGAAGCACGGGCATGAGACCGTTCTTGACCAGCACCATGCATCCGATCGAGGCGGCGTAGAAGCTGAAGAACATCGCAACGGCGATGATCACGCCCTTGAAGACGCTCTGCCTGCCGGTGGCCACGCCGGCGGGGATGGCGAACAGGGTGATGATGAGGCAGGAGAAGGGGGCCGCGAGCCGCGCGTGGATGTCGTACGTTTTGGAGGCCCGCTCGATCTTGCCGAGATTCGGGTGCGTCTTGAGGTAATGCACCATGTCGCGGATCGAATAGAATTCCCATGCCTTGTTCATGAGCAGGAAGTCGCGCGGCGTTTCGGCGAGGTCCGGCATGGCGCGGATGACGAGCCCTGCCAGACGCGGTGCCGGATTCTCGATGGGGTTGTTCAGCTCGTCGAAGTACTGGTACTGCGGATAGAAGAGCCACCACATGCCGTCGAGGTATTCGGCCTTGCGGCAGACGACGTCGAGCTGGCGGCTGCCGTCGGGTCGGTCGAAGGAAAGCCGCACGCCTTCGAGGTGGCCGGGGTGGTCCGGAGACATTTTGTTGATCCGCCAGACGCGTCCGGCCCGCTGGTTGTAGAAGGGCAGGTTCTCCTTGACCGTGGTGGTCAGGGGCAGGAAGCGGTTGGCGCGCACGTCGCGGGCGAACTCGGCGGCGAAGGGAGCGTAGAACTCGTTGATGCAGGCGACGAAGACGGCCATCAGGGCAGCGACGGCCAACAGCGGACGGACGATGGCGACGAATCCGATGCCGTTGGCGCGCATGGCCGTGATTTCGCTGTGTCGGCAGAAGTTCCACATGGTGTAGAGCGTGCCGAGCAGCAGCGCCGCAGGGATGAGCCATTCCAGATAGGGAGAGACGTATCCGGCGAAATAGCCGACCACCATGCCGAGCGGGGGCTTGGCATCGATGAGGCGGTCGAACGATTCGAAGAGTTCGAAAAGCACGTAGATACTCAGGAACCCGACCAGACAGTAGGTCAGCGGCACGAGGAATTCGCGCAGAACATAGCGGGTGAGGATTCTCATAAGCGCGGCCAGTATACGGCAGGGCGGCGTTCGGCGACAATCCCATTTTGGCGGGGACGATGTCGCGTGATGCGCGCTAGAGCCGGGCGTGTATTCGTGGTATGATGTCGGCATGTTTGCGCGATTCCTTGCCCTTTTTGGCTGGGCGGCTTTCGTTGCTTTCGGCCATCTCTGCGCAGCGCCATCGGATTTTGCGGCGCTGTTCCGGGATCCTCCCGCGAATGCGTCGCGGCCGAGCGTGGCGCTCGGACTCGATATCCTGCGCGCGGGCGACGCAGAGGCGCGCCGTCAACTGGCCAGCCTCTGCGCCTGCGGCGCGGGAGGCGTGCTGGTGCGTGCGGCGCGGGGTGACGAGGCAGACTGGCAAACGCTCGCGCGGGTGGCCGCCGCGTGCGGCGATCTTGGCTTGGAACTGGGATTTTGCGATCTGGCGGTTCCGGGCGAGAAGACGTCCCGGCTGCGCTGCCTGACATGGACGGCAAGGATGAGCGGGACAGGGGAGAGCGCGGTCTATCGCCCGGCGGACGGCTACCGGGAGATCGCCCGACTGGCGGTGCCGATTCAGAACGAGGTTCTGGCGCACCAAGTGGTGGAATGGACGTCGGGCGCGGAGCCCTCGGGCGCATGGCGGATTTTTCGGTTTGGGTGCGTGGACGAGAATCCGCCGCGGGTGGACGGCTTCGACAAGCTGGCCGTCTCTCGCCACATCAACCGGCTGCTCGTCGAATGCCAGAATCGGTTGTCGGGAACTTACGGGACGACGCTTCTTTGGTATCAGGCCTCCGGCCCCGGTCGCACCGAATTGCATTGGTTCGACGACCTCCCCGACGTTTTCCTGCGGGACAGCGGGCTGGGGCTGACGCGGCACCTGCCGGTTTTGGCGGGCGTGGACGTCGGCGGCGAGAAGACGGCCGCGTATGTGCGGATGCACATCGCGCAGGCGATCCGCGAGGCGTGGCGCGAGCGCTTTGCCGAGAAGGTGGACGAACTGGTGCATGAGGCGGGGCTCGAAGCGGGCATCGCGCTCGATGAAGCACCGCTTGAGCCCGAGGACGTGGCACTCCATTTTCGGCGGGTCACGCTCGCTCCGGCGCGCTCGGCCGAACAGCGGGTGCGAAACGTGCGGGCGGCGGGGGCGGCCCGTGCGTTGGGGCACCGGTTCGTGGTGGGACGTTTGGACTTGGCGCACGTGACGCCGACCGTCGCACAGCCGCTGCTGCCGTTTTTGGGCAAGCATGAAGTCGACTGGCTGTTTTGCGACGGTGCCAACCGTCTCCTGCTGGCATGGCCCGACACGGTGCCCGCCGATGGCGAAGGCTATGCGCGCATGCAGTCGGTCTGCCGGTATGCCCATCGCTGTCAGGCTGCGCTGCAGCGGGGGGATGCGGCATGTGATTTTCTGGTCTGGTCGGACGGACTGCCGAAAGCGTTGGCTGGTTATTCCTGCGACTATGCGAATCGGGCGGTTCTGGCCGCCGCGTCCGAGGGAAAAGGCGAGATCGTTCTCGAGTCGGGAAGACGGTATCGCGACCTTGCCGTTTCCGCCGACGCGGTTCGCGATCCGGCGGATGCGGGACGGGTTCGTCAATTGGCCGCGGCCGGCGTGCGGGTTTGGCTGGTGGCGCGCGGCGCGTCCGACGAGGAGGACGTGTTCGCCCGGCTTTCGACAGCAACGGGGATTCGGCGTTTCGGTGCGCCGGACGGCGGGGTGGGCGCACCTGACTTCCTGTGGACGGCTGACATGGCGGGCGTGGAGGTCCGGTTTGTTCATCGGCGGAGCGCCGAAGAAGAGATCTACTTCGTCGCCAACGTGGGGCCTTCGGGGGGGACGGCGACGTGTTCATTCCGGGACGCGGGGCGCGGGGTCCCCTCCCGCTGGGATCCGGTCGGGGGGGAAGAGACCGAGGATGTGCAGGCCGTGCGCGGCGCAGACGGGCGGATGGCGGTCACGCTCTTTCTAGGACCGCATGAAAGTTGCTTTGTGGTTTTTGCCCGATAACGAACGGTTCATTGACGCCCGTGCGGGACTCCCCGTATAATCTTCACAACTGGTTTGCTTGCCGCGAGTTGTCTTTTCCACGGCGCGGGCGGACTGGTCAAGGAATTTACGCGTGCAGCAAGAGAGTACAGCGAGGATACAAGTCCCGCCCACGGAACGGCTGGCCGCCAAACCGCCGCAAGACACACCCACGGTGCGGATGGCTCCGGGCGAGACGCCCGGATTGGACGAACCGCACGACGACAAGCTGTTCGACCAGTACACGATCTACAGCAGGATCGGCAACGGCGGCATGGGCGTGGTGTATCTGGCCCGCGACCGGCGGCTGGGTCGTTTCGTGGCTATCAAGCGGCTGAATCATCAGGCGCAGTCGATCCCCTCGCTCCGCCAGCGGTTTCTTCAAGAGGCTCGCGCCGTGGCGGCGTTGAGCCACGTTCACATCGTCCACATCTACGCGCTGGGCGAGGACGAGGACGGCCCGTTCATCGTGATGGAATACATCGCCGGCCCGGACGACAGCAGCGTCAAGAGCGAGCCGACGGTGGGAGGGCTGGTCCAGCCGAATTCGCCGCTAACGCTCGACCAGTACGTTGTCCGGCATGGGCAGTTGGCCGTGGGCGAGGCCGTGGATCTGCTGATCAAGATCGGCCGGGCGGTGGCCTACGCGCACGCCAGCGGCGTGATCCACAGGGATCTGAAACCGAGCAACATCTTGCTCGACAAGAGCAACGAGCCGAAAATCGTCGACTTCGGATTGGCCCGCCTGATGTGCAAGGACGAGTCGAAGTTGACGGTTCCGGGCGAGAAGCTGCTGTCGCTGGGATACGGCGCCCCCGAGCAGGAGTCGGACGCGAGCCTCTCCGACGAACGCGCGGACGTCTACGGTTTGGGCGCGCTGCTCTATTTCGCAATCACGGGGCAGAACCCCCGCTACTTCCGCGAACAGGACGTGCCGGTCCCGCTGCGCGACGTGGTGGTGAAGGCGCTCGCCACGGACAAGGAGCAGCGGTGGGTTTCGGCGTTGGCCTTCACGGAGGCGTTGCAGCAGGTGCAGTCCAAGACCCGCGTGGAGACACCCACGGTGAAGACCACGTGGCGCTGCAAGTGGTGCGACGCCGTGAATCCGCTGTCGATCAAGTTCTGCGCCGAATGCGGGTGGGACGGTTCCGAGACCTGCGCCGAGTGCGGGGCGGACACGTTCGTGGGCGTGCAGTTCTGCGGGAACTGCGGGGCCGACGCACGCGCGTACGAGTCGATCGTCGCGCTGCTGAAGAAGATGCGCGAGTCGGCCGGGATGCAGCGGTTCGACCGGGTGATCTCGCTCGCCGGGCGGGCGCACGGGTTCGAGCCGGCGGGGCCTTCCGGCAGGAAGTTGTTGACGGAAGTGACGACGCTGCGGCAGGAGGCGGAGCGGAGCATCCAGCGCCGCGACCAGCTCAAGACGCAGATCCCGATGGAAATTCGCGCGGAGAACTTCGAGCGCGCCGCGCTGTTCATCAAGCAGTACCGCGAATTGGCCGAGGACAAACGGAGTTTCGAGAGCGAGGCCCAGCAGATTCCCGAGTGGACGCTGCGGCGGGATTTGCAGCGGGCGCAGCGGGCACTGAAAAATCACGAATGGGAGACGGCCGCGCAGGTCTGCGACGAGCTTCTGCGCACAGTCGCGCCGGACAACGCCGACGCGTTGGCGGTGCGCAAGGCGATCCGCATGCACGCGGTGTCGGTGGAGGTGCGGCTCGGCATCGTCGTCGCGTTGGGCGTGGCGCTGCTTTATCTCTTCAGCCTTCCGATTGCCGGACGGTTGTCGCGGGGGCATTTCGGCGATTTCGCCGCGTTGTTTTACCGCCCCGGTCTGTGGATGTACGAGAAGAGCGCGTTCGTCGGCGCGCTGCGCCCCTACGCGCGGATGTGGCTGGGCGAGACGGAGCCGGCCGACTGCTTCGTGGCGGCGGATGCGGCGCAGCCGGAGGTGGACATTCCCGCCGTGCGGCCCGGCGAACTGGACCGGAAGCAGAAAGACTACGAGCGCCAGCTTTCCGACATCGAGGCCGAGAAAACTTCGTTCCAGAACGCGTGGCCCGTCGAATATGTGCGGGAGCTGGATCTGCTGATGGAGAGACGTCGCACGGCCGGTGATTTCGAAGGATGGGCGGTGGCACAGGCCGAGCGCAAACGGTTCGACGAAACGCACCAGATGAACGAATCTGTCCCTGAGGAGTTCTCGGAACTGGTCGTCCTGAAGAACAAGTATCGGCAGATGCTTTCGGACCAGCGTCTCCTGTACAGTCGCAAGTTGGTCACGCTCGGGAAGAAGTACGTCAACGATCTGACCGACATGCAGAAGGCCTACATGCAGGAGGGCAAGATGGACTTGGCCTCGGCCGTCAACGCCGAGATCCGCCGCAGCCGAGCTTCGCCGCTTCAGATGGCGGCCGAAGGGGTGCTCGCGACCTCGACGACGGCTGGCGTGGGCGAGTCGGACACGCCGCCGCAGGTGCTCCTCACGGGCAGCGCGGAGGGGCGTGTTCGGGAGGTTGCCAAGATGCGCGGCGATTTCGAACGCGAGCTGACGGAGGTCGAGCGGGTCGCGGCGAAGAAGGTCTCGGAATGGCCGGACAAGTATATGGCCGGGCTCACGGATTTGGCCGAGCAGTTCCAGCGCGCGGGCGATTACGGCGGGTGGGAGAGCGTGCGCGACGAGATGAGCCGTTTCGAGGCCGACCGGGCGATCCAGCTCCGCAACATCGTGTTGCAGCCGACGCGGCTGACCGACCTTCAGAAAAAATATTTCGTGTTGCTCGAAGAGATGAAGCGCGGCCGCGCTGAGGGCGTGGTCAACACGACCGAGAAGTACGTCAAGAAGCTTCAGGAACTTCAGAAGAAACTGACGGTGGAGGGCCAGATGGAGACCGCCGCGATTGTGAACGCGGAGATCAAGCGTGTGCGCTCGCGCGTGGATTTCATTGAGGCGCAGAACGAGATTTCCCCGCAGGGACCGCCGGTGCCGCCGACGCTTCATCAGGTGGTGGATCCTGCGGCTGGGGCTGCGCCCCAGCAGTGACCGCTGCGCGGCGCGACCGCAGATGGAAGGAATGAACGGATGTTTGATGTGGCTTGCAAGGTCGTTCGCCAAGAACCGTTGACCGCGGACTATTGGTCGCTGGAATTGGAGTCCGGACTGATCGCGGAGACGGCTCGCCCAGGACAGTTCGTACACGTGCGCGTGCCCGGGCTCGACCGCGCGGCGCTGCGGCGACCGTTCAGTATTTTCGGCGCGCGGGAAAATGTGCTGCGCCTGATGTATAAGACGGTCGGTCGTGGCACTGAGGCGCTGACGCGGCTCCGCGTGGGCGAGGAGATTCAGGTGATCGGGCCGCTGGGCAACGGCTTCCCGCTGGAGCCGCAGGGCGAGCCGGTGCTGGTGGCGGGGGGTTACGGCGTCGCGCCGCTCTGTTTCCTCGCCGAGCGTTTGGGGAGGACGGGGACCGTTCTGATCGGCGGCCGGACGGCGACCGACGTGCTGGCGCGCGAGGCTTTCGAACGGCTCGGCTGGACGGTGAAGATTGCGACGCAGGACGGTTCGCTCGGCGAAGTCGGCTTGGTCACGCTGCCGTTGGACCGCACGCTGGCGGAGTTGAAGGCCGTTGGTCTGTCGGCGGAACTCTACGCGTGCGGTCCGGATGGGATGCTTAAGGCGGTCGGCGCGCGGGCGTTGGAGGCGGGCTGCCGTGCATGGTTGTCGCTGGACAAGCACATGGTCTGCGGCGTGGGGGCTTGCCTCGCGTGCGTGCAGAATCTTCGGCGGCCGGACGGATCGATGTGGATCGGCCGCGTGTGCCACGACGGGCCGATTTTCGAGGCCCGCGAGATCGTATGGTGACGAGACGCAGAGGAGTCCGATGGGCGAAATCGATTTGAGTGTGGACTTGGGCGGCGTCCGGATGCGGAATCCGGTGACGGTCGCCTCGGGCACGTTCGGCTACGGCAAGGAGTACGCCGAACTGATGGACGTGACGCAGCTGGGCGCGATCACCGTGAAGGGCATTCGTCTTCAGCCGTGGCCGGGCAATGCGTTGCCGCGGCACGTGGAGGTGCCGGGCGGTATGGTCAACGCGATCGGCCTGCAAGGACCGGGCGTGGACGGCTTTGTGCGCGACTACATGCCGTTTCTGCGGACGACGGGCGTTCCGGTGATCGTCAATATCTGGGGCACGAGTGTGGAAGAGTACGCCGAGGTCGCGCGGCGGTTGGGCGACGTGGAGGGCGTGTCCGGCCTCGAACTGAACATCTCCTGCCCGAACGTCAAGGAAGGCGGTCACGCGTTCGGGACCGATCCGCGCACGGTTTCGGCGTTGGTGGCGGCGGTGCGCGCGGCGACGCGCTTGCCGCTTATGCCGAAATTGGCGCCGAACGTGCCGGACATCAAGGTGTTCGTGCGGGCCGCACAAGAAGCGGGAGCGGATGCCTTGTCGTTGATCAACACGTTGCCGGCCATGGTGATCGACATCGAGACGCGGCGACCGGTGCTCGCGAACAAGGTCGGCGGTCTCTCGGGACCGGCGGTTCATCCCGTGGCTGTCAAACTGGTTTGGGAGGCGGCGCAGGCGGCGCGGGTGCCGATCCTCGCGATGGGCGGCGTGACGGGACCGGAGCAGGCGGTCGAGTTCCTGATTGCGGGCGCGTCGGCGGTGGCCGTTGGCACGGCCAATTTCATCGATCCGACCACGCCGCTGCGGGTGATCGACGGCATCGCGGACTATCTGACGCGCCACGGCCTGCGGTCGGCCCGGGAACTGACGGGATCGGTGGCGATGGGGTAAGCGCGCGGCGCGGAGTGAACGATGGAACAGAAATGGTACTATGCGGTCGGCGGCGTCCAACAGGGACCGGTCTCCTTTGAGGAATTGCAGGGGCTTGTTCTGGAGGGGCGGATTGGCGTGCAGGACCTCGTGTGGGAGCCCGAATTCGGCGCGTCGTGGCGGGTCGCGGGCTCGGTGGCCGAACTCCGATGGCCGGAACGCGGCGGGAGCGTGCCGGTGCTCGACGCGGCCGAGGTTCCCCTGACCGGAATCGTCGGCGAACGGCCCGGGGCGATGAGCGCCGCTTCGGACGCGTGGTCGAGAACGTTGCGGTTGTTGTTTTCGCCGTTTGACGCGATGCGGTGGTTTGGCATCGCGTTCTGCGCGTGGCTCGCGCTCGTCAA
>Ga0172375_10001903_pt1 | contig 33203 bp, 27 predicted proteins | sample LakKiv1m_FD_114537 | JGI IMG/M metagenome (GOLD analysis project Ga0172375, IMG submission 114537) | Freshwater microbial communities from Kabuno Bay, South-Kivu, Congo - kab_092012_11.1m | ecosystem: Environmental > Aquatic > Freshwater > Lake | place: Democratic Republic of the Congo... | reverse complement strand
TCAAGCCGAAGCGGTATGTCTGGAGGGCGGAGGGCAAGGCGATTCTCGAAAAGATCCAGCGTGCCAGAGAGAAACTCGAGGCGGAGTCTTTAAAGAAGCCTGTTTGAGAGACAGGGCACTAGCTATCATGCCCCGGGGACTTTAGGCATTTGTTGCCTTGCTGGTTGGCGCTGCGCTGTTCTCGGCCGGTTGCACATCAGAAATGACGGTTATTGTTCCCAAACCGCCCGACCACGCGCAGGTTGTCGCAAAAGACGTCCAAGGTACGGCATCGGGCGCTCTCTGTATCGGGTATCCGCCGCTTTCACTCATTCCGATCGGGCTCAACGAGCGAATGGAAAAAGCCTATTCGGACGCCTTGTCGAAGGCCCCCGGAGCAACGGCGCTGAAAAGCGTCACGGTTGAAGAAGACTGGTATTGGATCGTTGTCGGGACGCTGCGGTATGTAACCATCACGGGAGACGCGGTAAAATGAAAAAGGGATTTTCAGTCTGCGCGGAGAGTCTTCTCGCGCTTATGCTGGTCGCGGTGGGATCGGGATGTCTGGGCACGAAAGTCAAATTCGAGGACATTCCGCTTGAAAAGGCCGACATGACGCGCGGCCGCACAATCGAAAGTTCCGCAACGGGATTTCAGTTGCTGTGCTTGATACCCATCAGTATCAATGATCGGCTTTCGGAAGCCTATTGGCGGCTCAAGCGGTCTGCCGGATCGGACTACTTGACCGATATCCAGATCTCGGAATCGTGGGCATGGGCCTATATCGGCACGATACATAAGACTCGCCTGATCGCCCAAGCTTATCCGCAAAAACCGGGAGAAGGCGTCAATCATGAGGTTGCATCGGGTTCTTCTCGTTCCCTTACGGAGAAACTCAACGAGCTGAAAACGTTGCACGACAACCACATGCTGTCAGACCAAGAGTACGAGGCGGCCCGCGCAAAAGCCGTCGAACAGTACAAATGAATGGCCAGTTGTCCACGCTGCTTGTCGACTCCGCCTTCGGGGATCACCAGGCCGTCGAACAACAGATTCGTGACAGCGGTGTTTACAACACTTTCGAACGCGAATTTGTGCGGAAGTTTTCGGATGCCACAAGCGCGTATGTGCGAGTTTTGAATCCATCGAAATATGTTTATGTGTCCGGGTGCGAAAAAAACGGGATCGATGCGTTGGCTTCCGCAAAAGCAGAGGGCGACGGTGCCGTTCTAAGCGTAACGGTATGGCCTTCTTTGTGGTCAAAGATCTTGGCGGTCGGTCAAAGGCGGTGAGGATTGAAATATCGCTTCAGCGCACGGTGGATTCCCTGATTCTGTGGCGGGAGATTTTTGCCGTCAGCTCCTCTGTCGGCATGGGAACGGATATTAACGGCCTGAAGGATTGGAATGAATTGGCGCGCGAGGCAGCGGGCGAAGCAGTCTCGTTATACCGTTCACCGCGCTACTGAATGATTGGACGGCCCGCGCGCGTTATAGCGCTGCATGACGATTTTTCAAAGCATCGGCCTCGGCGTGAACATGCGCGGGCCACATTATTTTCACCGCCGCGCAGGATCGCGCTTCGGATTGCGTAACATTAAGTGAAAAGTCCCTGCCTGAACTGCACGGGCGGGCGTGGGCTATTGGGGGATGTCGGTTTTTCCCTACCGGTCACGATGTCCGGCTTTGAGACGCGAGGCGAGCGGTTCGTTCGCAAATTAGGGAAGACAATTATCATGGATTCCGTCGCACAACTGGCGCGTGAAAAAGGGATTGACGCGGAAGCGGTCGAGCAATTCCTCTTGTCCCGTGGTCTTCTTTGCGTGCGGTCCGAACGGCCGACGACGCGCACCTTCCGGAAGGGCGACCTGTTTGGTTCATGCCCGCAACACGGTGCCGCCACGGAGTGGGCGCTTGACCAAGGAAGCGGGTCTCTGCGGCCTCAGCCCCGCGCCCGAGTTAGGAATCAGGAATCAGGAATTAGGAGTTGAAAAACAGGTTTTTTTAACGAAAAGGCCCTCGCGCAAAACCCTGTCGGGACGACAGAATCATGTCCGCCTATTGGAAGACACACGAATGACATCAACAACTAACTCCTCATTCCTAACTCTTAACTCGGGTGCGTTTGCCCGTCGTTCACGCTTGAATGCCGACGGCCGATGCGTCATGATTTCCCAAGTTGTGCGGTGTAGTGCTGTCGCGGGGAATGTGCAAAGGGAGAATCATCATGCATCGTCACGTATGGACGGCCGCGCTGGGCGCGTGCCTGCTGGGTAGTTCGCTGGGGGCGCAGGAAAAATCGGCGGCGAAGGCCGAACATCCGCGCGAGGCCACGGAGTGGATTGTGTCGTACGCCTACAACGCCAACGACACCAAGCTGCCGCGCGTGCTGTTGATCGGCGACTCGATCTGCAACGGCTACAGCGGCGACGTCTGCCGCGAGCTGGCCGGCACGGCGTACGTGACCTTCTACGCGACCTCGAAATGCGTCTGCGACAAGAGCTACCTGCGCGAACTGGCCTTCTTCCTCGACGAATACGATTACGCGGTGATCCACTTCAACAACGGTCTGCACAGCCTGTCGAGCGACCGCGCCGAGTGGGAGAAGAATCTGCGCGCGGCGATCAAACTGATCAAGGAGAAAAGCAAAGGCGCAAAAATTTTCTGGGCCTCTTCGACGCCGCTCAAGGACCCGGCGCTCACGGCGAAGGCCAGGGAGCTGAACGCCATCGCGGCGCGCGTGATGGCCGAGGAGGGCGTGCCCACGGACGACCTCTTCGCGCTCATGGATCCGCTCGACCGCGAGGCCAACTGGAGCGACACCTTCCATTTCAAGCCCGAGGCCAAGAAGCGCCAGGCGCAGGCCATCGGCGTGTGCGTGCGGAAGGCGCTCGGCGTCGCGGCTCCGGCCTCGACTGCGGACGCCGCAGCGGCGCTCAAGGCGGCGCAGACCGCCACCGGCCCCGACGGCAAGCTCGACGCCGCCAAACGGTGACGCGCGGATGACGGCTTGTTGGCACGGCCGAAGTTTTTGCCGTCTTCCGGTAGTCATTTGCCGATTCCTTGATCCGGCGAACAAGTCCGTCATCTTTTGTTCTCGATGAAAATATCTTTATTTTTAACAAAAATTTTCAATATAGTGAAAACTGTTGACGAGCGACCGTGCGGCGCGATATTGTGACTCCGAAAGTGAACAAGGAGGCCGTATGTCGATCGCCAGACCCCGTTATCTGGAATGGCTTTTAAAGTGGCGCAACAAAGATATGGTCAAAGTCGTGACGGGCATCCGCCGCTGCGGAAAATCCACGCTTCTCGCCCTTTACCAAAAACGGCTGATCGAAACAGGCGTCAATCCCGGACAGATCATTTCAATCAATTTCGAGGACAACGATTACGCTGACCTGACGACGCGGCAAGAGGTGTGGACCTTTCTGAAACGGCGTTTGGCCCCGAAAAGGAAGAACTACGTTTTTCTTGATGAGGTCCAACGGATTCCGGAGTTTGAAAAGCTCGTGGACGGGCTTTATGTCAAAAAAAACGCAGACGTTTATATCACGGGATCAAACGCCTATCTGTTATCCGGGGAGCTGGCCACGTTTCTTTCGGGACGCTATGTCGAAATTCGCATGCAACCGCTGTCGTTCGCCGAATATGCGTCGGCTGTCGGCGGCAGCGTGTCGTACGAAACGCTTTATCGAAACTATCTGCGGTTCAGCTCGTTTCCGTATGCTCGGATGTTGGGGTCGGACACCGGCATGATCCACGACTATCTTTCGGGGCTTTACAACACCATTCTGGTAAAAGACGTTCTGACCCGCAAAGGGATCAAGGATGTCGCCGTGCTTGAGCGGATCACGCGGTATTTGTTCGACAACATCGGCAACCTGACCTCCATACGGAAAGTGGCTGACACACTCGTTTCATCCGGATGCAAGGTTTCGTACAATACCGTCGAGAATTACATCACCGCGCTCTGCGAAACATTCCTGCTGTATCAGGCCAGACGGTTTGATGTGAAAGGCCGGGACTACTTGAAAACCGGTGCCAAATATTATGTGGCCGACATCGGGTTACGGTTTTTCTTGCTCGGCAGCAAGGGCGAAGATGCGGGGCACATTCTTGAAAACATCGTTTATCTGGAGTTACTCCGACGATGCAGAACGGTTTCCGTCGGGAAGGTGGACAGGCAGGAGGTGGACTTCATCACGCAGGACGGAAGCGATGTCCGGTATTATCAGGTGGCATTGTCCGTCCGGGATGGAAACACGCTCCGTCGCGAACTGGCGCCGTTGCAGGCGATCCGGGACAATCATCCGAAATATGTGCTCACGCTGGATCAGGATTTGGAATCCAACCACGACGGCATCCGCCGACTCTGCGTGTTTGCTTTTCTGATGCAGGCGGAGTGATCGGCCGTTCATGTTTCGATCATCCCCAAGATTTCCCGTCGCGGCCCTCCCCCTTTCCTACGCTTTCGCCGTTCCCAACCGACTAACCGCCTACCGCCTAACAGCCTTCTCCCTCACACCCACATGAGGCGGTCGAGGGAGCGGTACTGGATGGCCTCGGAGATGTGGACGGCGTCGATGGCGTCGGCGCCGGCCATGTCGGCGATGGTGCGGGCGACCTTGATGATGCGGTCGTAGGCGCGCGCGCTGAAGTGGAGTTCGCCCATGGCCATCTTGAGCAGCTCGGCGGCGTCGGGCGAGGGCGTGCAGAAGGTCTGCACGTCGCGCGCCGACATCGCGGCGTTGCAGGTCACGGAGGGCGTTTTCCTGAAGCGTTCGCGCTGGCGTTCGCGGCAATGCGCCACGCGCTCGCGGATCGCGGAGGAGGGCTCGCCGCGGCCGAGCCCGGCGAGGTCGTGGTAACGCACGGGCGGCACCTCGATGTGGATGTCGATGCGGTCGAGCAGCGGGCCGGAGATGCGGTTGCGGTAGGCCTGAATCTTCGCCGAGGTGCAGCGGCACTCGCGCTTGGGGTCGCCGGCGTAGCCGCAGGGGCAGGGGTTCATCGCGGCGACCAGCATGAACTGCGAGGGGTAGTCGAGCGTGGCGGCGGCGCGCGAGATGGTGACGTGCCCGTCTTCGAGCGGCTGGCGCAGCACCTCCAGCACGTTGCGGTGGAATTCGGGCAACTCGTCGAGGAAAAGCACGCCACGATGGGCAAGGCTGACCTCGCCGGGAAGCGGGTGGGTGCCGCCGCCGAGCAGGCCGGCGTCGGAGATCGTGTGGTGCGGCGCGCGGAACGGCCGGTGGAAGACGAGCGCCTGATGGCTCTTGAGCGTGCCCGCGACGCTGTGGATGCGCGTGGCCTCGAGCGCCTCTTCGAGGTCCATCTCGGGCAGGATCGAGGGGATGCGGCGCGCGAGCATCGTCTTGCCGGCGCCGGGCGAACCGATCATGAGGATGTTGTGCCCACCGCTGACGGCGACCTCGATGGCGCGTTTGGCGGTCTCCTGGCCCTTGACGTCGGCGAAGTCTTCGTCGTGGCCGCGCTCGCGCCGGATCAGGTCGGAGAGATTGATCTTGAAGGGCGCGAGTTCAAGGTCGCCCGCGAGAAAATCGACGGCCTCGAGCAGATGGCGCACGGGGTAGACCTCGATGCCTTCGGCGACGGCGGCCTCCTCGGCGTTGTCGGCGGGCACGAGGATGCCTTGCTTGCCCTGCCGCCGCATTTCGAGGGTGACGGGCAGCACGCCGCGCACGCGCCGGACCTCGCCGCTGAGCGCGAGTTCGCCGATGAGGGCGAAACGGTCGAGGCGCGGCAGCTCGGCTTCGCCGGTGGCGACGAGCATCCCTGCCGCGATCGGCAGATCGTAGACGGGCCCTTCTTTCTTGATGTCGGCGGGTGCGAGATTGATCGTCGTGCGTCCGAGATCGGGCCTGAAGCCGGCGTTGTGCATGGCGGTCCAGACGCGATCCTTGCTTTCGCGCACGGCGGCGTCGGGCAGGCCGACGATCACAAACTGTGGTTCGCCGCGAGCGGCGTTGACTTCGATCTCCACGGAAATGGCATTGACACCATAAACGGCACCGGAATACACGCGCGAAAGCATGGCGGAAAACCTTTGTGTTCGGCGGGCAGGTGCATCTTCGACGCGTTGCACCACCACCACCGAAAGGAAACACGTATTTCTAAACGGTACTTTAGGATACCACTGCGCGGTGGAAAGAAAAGCTTTTCCGGCCCTGCGAAATCGCGGATCAGGCCGTTTCGCGCACACAATCGCGGCCGCGCCACGCGAACCAGAGCGTGCCAATCACGCCGAACACGAAGGCGACTTTCAGATTCAGCCCGGGAGAAACACGCCACAGCAGTGCGCCGCCGAAAGCCGCGAAGGCGACCAATACGTCGCGCACAAGATAATAGAGCCCAAACATGGCTGCCTTGCGGCCTTCCGGTGCCAAATCCATGATGAGCGCTTTGCGGGTTGGCTCGCCGAACTCCTTGAGACCGCGAACAACAAAGGCGGCGGCCAGCGGCCAAACCGACTGCGCGTGAAGCAGCACAAGCGGAAAGCAGGTGAAAAAACCAAACGTAATCAGCACAAAAGGTTTCTTGCCGAACCGGTCGGCCATATAGGCGACGGGCACATAGACAAGCACAGCCGTGATGTTTTCAACGGCTGAAAGCCAACCGAACGTGAGTTCCGAAACGGGGTGCAGCGCGGTGCGCGTCGCCCAGACCACAACGAACGAATCGGGGATGCGTTCGCAGAAGCGGATCAAGATGTCGGAGAACAACAAGTTGCGCAGTCCCCCCGGCATCTCACGCCAAAGCCGCAACGGATTGGGCTCGGGGTCCTTGCGGTCGTCGTCGGCGTCGTCGGCGATCAACGCCTGTTGAAGAACGGCTGCGGCCAGCGCCAGAATCAACGCGGCGATGAACGCCGCGCGCACGCCCGCGCCAACGCCCCAGACCGCGATACATGCGCCGCCGACCACCGGGCCGAGCATCTTGGGCACGCGCCGCACGAGCGAGATAACGGACACACCCATGGCGCGACGATTCTTGGGGACGATTTTGGAGAGAAGGTCCATGGTCGCCGGAAGCGAAATGGCCGACCACGAGATGAAAAAAGCGGCACCGAGAAGCACGGCCCACCAAGTTTGGATGAAGATGACGCAGAGGTAGCCGAGCATCGAGAGCGCGTTGAAAACCAAAAGAGCGCGCTTCGTGCCGAGTCGGTCGCTCAGATACCCGCCGGGAAAAGAATAGAGCGCGGAAAGCAGATCGTCCATGCCGGCCAAAAGGCCGATGGCCAACACCGCCGTCGAGGCCTGCGCCAACTGCTGGAGGTAGAGCGGCAGAAAACGCTCGGCCATGTGCTCGCCCATGCCCACCAGCACGACCATGCCCAACAGCCCGACCGCGCTGCGCGCTCGGATTGGCGATGTCGTGTTCTCCGTGTTTGTTTCTTTCATGTTGTCGGAACACTACTCTTGGATTTGAAGGCGGAAAAAGGCCGAAGCCCCGACGGCGGGCACGAAGAGCTGCGTCGAAGGCGAAGCACGTCGTCCGGGTCACGGGGATCCGTGCCGGCGATCCATTGCGGGGGCGTCGCTCCCATGACATCATAGACGCCGGTGTGCAAATAGGCGTGGAAAGGGCGAATGACACCGGGGCGACAGCCGCGTTGGGGTGTCCGGATGCGTTGAACGCCGTAAAGCCCATCCGTTCCATCCCGCGGCCCTTGGAAAAATAACTGCTCCATGAAAACCCCGTGTTGCAGTCGTACTGCTCTTTCGATGTGTACGGGCCGACCGCATGACCTGTTTCATGCAACGCGGCATCGGGCGAAAACTCATCCGCCAGAATAGCGTGGCGTCTCGGCGATATGGAAACGCCGTCCGCGCCGCCCAATCCGTTCACAGGAACGACGCCAATCACGAAATCCAATGCTTCGGGGGCGGAAGCGTTGCAGCTTCTCACGAATCACTCCATTGGCAATGATCGTTTCGCCTCCTCCTCCGGACACCACAAGCGTTTGCTCAAGGACCCCCGCCACAGCAGAAAACGAATATTTAAGATGCTCGACTGTCGGTGCCGTAAATACCGACCAGACCTCGCCGAACGACAGACGGTTTCCCAGAAACACCCCAACAACAAGTCCGATCCAAATTTTTCGCATGCCCTTCTCCACCTGCAACAATCCCAGCCTATTGCGCCGACACATCTCCCAATGCGGGGCTATCTTAAACAAGAAATCGGCCAGTGTCCACTTGATCGCGCGTTTTTATTGCGGCGGAAAAATTTCGATCTCGTCCAGCATCGCCCAGCCGCGCCGCTTGACGCGGAAACGCACGAAACGCGCATCGCGCGGCTCGAAGGCGACTCCCATGAAAGCGGCGGCGGCTTTTTCCCCCTCCTCGGCCGGATGTTCGGATGTTTCGCCGACGGGTTGCCACGCAGCGCCGTCGACCGATGTTTCAATCGCGATCCGTTCGGGGAAGCGAACGCCGCCCGGGCCGCCGCCCTGAACATGGAGGCGCGCGGTCTGCACGCGGCGGACCGCGCCGAGATCCGCCGTCACAGCGGGGTCGGCTTTGTCGAACCCCGCGCAGGCTTTCCAGCCGGAACCCGCCTTCACATAATAGCCGTCCGTCAGCAGACCCGTGTTGTCGGCGTACGCCTCCTCGCCGACAGGCTGCGGATTGAGGGAGTACGACAGGTTCTGCGCAACGTTCTTGCCAGATGAGAACACGCGGATTTCGCTGAGCATCAGCCATCCTTTGGGCTCAAAGCGAAATCGGACATAGCGACCGCGAACGCCGGAAAGCGCGAGCCTCACCCAGCCCAGCTCGCAGCGCGACCCGCCGACATCGCGGCTGGCCGTCTTTTCAGGTGCGCCGACCGATGTCGCGGCCCCCGGAGTCCGGATACCGGGCGCGGAACGGCGGATCATACGTGTAGGCACAACCCAGCGCCAAATTCCTCGCCGGCAGGAGCGCCACCTCGTCCACGGCGACACGCCCGGCGGCGGAAGCTTCGAGGGCGAGCGACAGTGCCCGCACCTCGCGATTCAGCGGAATCGTCGCCCAACCCTCCCGGTCCGCGTCGGCCGATCCCGCGTCCGAAGAAACGCGCGGCGAAAAGGCCTTCCCCTCCGTTCTTCGGAAGTGGACCATCGGCGCTTTCGCATACCGCGCTTCCGGCAGATCGAAGCGCACCTCGCCGCGGGCACCGGGCCATGCGGCCTTTTCATCGCCGCCCGCCACGCCGTCGGTCAGGCATCCCCACGGATCCGCAGCGCGATCCGTCACCACATACGGCGAGCCGCACAGAAGATGCGCAGACGGCATGAGCAAAATTTCGTCGACCGCCACAGATTCTCCGGCCCGCGTCTCGACGGTGAGGCGCAACTGCCGAACCGGCCGAACCGGGAACGTGAGCGCCACAAAACCGCCGCCGTCTTCCGGACGGAGCGCGATTTCGTCCACCGCCGCCACCTCTTCAAAATCACCGCCCGGCGGCGAGGCGCTGACGGCGAGGCGGACGCGCTGCGGCGGAACGTCACCCGCGAAGTGGACACGGACATCGTCCGCAAGACGCGACCCGTCCAACGGGAGCGTCAGCATGGCCTGCGGACCGGAGAGGACGACGGCTTTCACCGCCGCGTCGGGACGCGTCCGCCAGCGCCCGTCCGTCAAACACGCCTCCGGCGCAGCCAGCGGCTGATACGGCGGATGCGGCACATAGGTGCCTTTATGGAACCGGTAGAGGTCGTCGTACAGACCGGCTCGAACTACTCCGGATTCCCCAACGGCAATACCTACAGCGGCTATAACTCGTGGACGAACGCTCTCCCGCCCGAGACCTGCTCGGGGCTCCGCGCACTTCTCTACGACATGAACTACAACGGCAACTTCACGGCCCAGCTCACCGGCCTCACCCCCGGCGCGGTCTATGAAATCACCCTCTTCTTCCGCGCCTGGGACGCGCCGCCCTCAACCCAGGAACGCCGCTCGATTTACCAGTTCTATTCGGTCTCCTCCTCGTACCCCGACACCTCCGTCATTTACGCCAGCCAGCCGAACTCGGCCAACGCCATCGTCTACCGCTACATGGCGCCCGCCAGCGGCATCCTCAAGTTTGCCGTCACCGCCGTCGCGACCTCCGGCAACGTGGCCAGCGGCTGCTTCGGTTTCTCCAACGAACAGCTCGCCGCCGCCGCAGGCACCCCTCCCTCAAGCAGTTCCCTCGCACTCTCGGGCCCGCTCGCCATTTCGGCCGCCCTCGCCGACAACGGAAGCCCCACCGCGCTTACCGCCGCCGGTACCGACCCGCTGACGCTCTCGGGCCCCGTTTCGCTCACCGGCAATGCCCGTTTCGGCGTACCGCTCACGCTCGCGCCCGGCGCGTCCGTCACACAAGCCTTCAACGGCCCTGTCTCAGGCAACGCAGCCTTCACCGTCAACGGCAATGGTCGGGTCATCCTCAACACGGCCAACCCCGGTCTCAGCAGTCCGGTGGTCGTCTCCACCGGCATTCTCGAAAGCGCGCACTCGCACTCGCTCGGTGCCTCCGCCGCGCCTCACGTTACGGTCCTGGCGGGCGGCTCGCTCGCCATCGGCCAAGCCGTCAACAACACCATCGCCCTTACCAACACCATCACCATCGCGGGTAACGGCCCGGACGGCCTCGGCACCTTGCGCTTCGACTACGACGCGCTCCAGTATAACGCTTTCGCCTCTGTCGCCCTTGCGGACGACGCCGCCGTCGGTGGCAACGGGCCCTCGCCGCTCCCGTACAACGGCACCCGCGGCCGCTTCGACATCCGCAGCGGCACGCTCAATCTCGGTGCTTACGGTGTGCAGGTCGGCTTCGACAACTGGGCCGCTTCCTGCGGCAACCTTCCGCTTTCCGGCAATACCGCCATCGCCACGGACGACAACGGATACAACCGTTCCCAGCCCGCCGTCGGTTCCGGTACTCTCGGTTCCTCGCGCGGCATCCTGACGATTAGCGACAACGCCTTCGTCAGAGGCCGCCTGTACGTCGGGCGCGACAACGGCTCCGCCGGCGCGATTTACCAGACCGGCGGCGTCTTCCTCAACATCGGCGGGGCCGCCGCCGACGGGCGCATCGGCGAATCCGGCTTCGGCTATTATGAGATCTCCGGCGGTGCGCTCACCAACAAAGGCTACACCCAGCTCTCGTATAACAACACCGCCTACGGCACGCTCCGCGTCAAGGGCGAGGGCCGTGTCGTCTTCAACTCCGGCACCGCGCCCGCTCAAGGCACGGGCGGCGACAACTCCGCAAGCTACTATGGCGGAAACTTCGCCACCCGCGCCGGGTACGGTCATTTCTTCCTGTCCGGGAACGGCACCCTCGACACCGGCACGGCAGGCATCAATCTTTGCGAATGGGACGGAGCCAATTCGTACAACAACGGCTACGGCTATCTCACCCTCGAAGAAAAAGCCACCGTCTCCGCCAACACCGTGATCGTCGCCAACCGCAACAGCACGCCGCTTTCCGCCGTCACGCTCAAAGGCGGCACCCTCAGCACCCGATACATTCAAAAGGGCGGCAACAACGCGGCGGGCAATACCGCCCAAGCCGCGATCAACTTCGACGGCGGCACCCTCTCCGTCTGTGAATCCGGCTCCGCAGTCCGCACCGGCGCGAACAACTCACCCGCACTCCTCACCGTCCATTCCGGCGGCGCGGTCATCGACACCCCTGCCGTTATCGGCGCGACACTTGACCTCCCGCTGACCGCAGAGCAAATCGGCGTCAACTACATTGAAGTCAACTCGCAAGGCTCCGGCTACATCGCCCCGCCCGCCGTCCTCATCACCGGCGGCGGCGGTACCGGCGCGGTCGCCGAAGCCGTTCTCAGCGACGGCAAGGTCACCAACATCCGTGTCCTCTCCCCCGGCACGGGTTACACATCTACTCCGTCGGTCTCCCTCAACGGCGGTGGCCCGCTCAGCGCCGCAACCATCCGCACCTCCTACATCGGCGTTCCCTCAGCGATTGACGGCGGTCTCACCAAGACCGGTCTCGGCATCCTCACGCTCAATGCCGCCAACGCCTACCGCGGCCCGACCACCGTCAAAGGCGGTACCCTCATGTCCTCTGCGGCGGGGTCCGTGCCCTCCGGATCCGACCTCGTTCTTGACGGCGGCTTCCTCAATCTCGGCGGCCGCACCATCACCAACGCCAGCGTCACCCTTTCCTCCGGCGGTGCGCTCGTCAACGGCTCGGTCGTCACTGCCGCTCTCCGCAAAGACGGCTCCGGCAGTGCCGACCTCGCGGCCGGCATCAGCCTCGCCTCCTCGTCCCTGAGCGCCAACTACGGTACGCCGGGCCTCTACGAGGGCCGTCTGACCAACATCTCGGGGAACTCCAACCGCGCCGATCCCAACCCCTGCTGGACGGTCCAGCTCACCACCCGCGCCGTCAACGGAGGCTACGTGAGTTCCGGCGGGACCATCAACAACTGCCTGTGGCCGGACGGCACCTGCTACGTCTACACCGGCTATCTCTGGAACCGCACCGGCACCAACGTGGTCTGGACCTTCGGCGAGAACTTCGACGACAGCGTCTATCTCCTCATCGACGGCCACGCCGTCCTCGACAACAACTCCGCCAGCACACCCACCTACCGCAACATCATGCTCATCCCCGGCCCCCACGCCTTCGAGGTGCGCTGCGGTCAGGGCGGCAGCGGCGTCGGCGGCAACTGGGTGCAGACAAGCGCGTACCGCCTCGGCTTCGGCGTCGACTTCCTCGGCCGCGCCCAGAACGTCGCCGACAACTACCAGCCCCTGACCGACCCGGGCGACGGCTCGCTCCTCACCGTCGACCTGCCCGCCTGTTACACCAACGCGGTTGTCTCCTCCGCTCCCAATCAGCCCGATCTGCCCGCCGAGGTCGTCAGCAACGTCGGCAGTCTCGCCGACGGTTACGCTCTCGTCTACGCCTCCGACATCCCCTCGTCCGGTGGCGTCATTAACGGCTCCGTTGCAGGCACCCGCTATTTCACCGACAACTCGCGGTCCGACACCAACGACTTCGACCGCATCGCCTATTACGTGGAATTGACTTCCTCCACCTACGGCAACCAGTGGGTCTGGGTTTCCTTCGACGCCGTCACCCGCGACCGCACCCTCATCGGTTACCCGTGGCACGACTTCACTGCGGGGTCCAATTACTGCGCCAACATCTTCCAGCAGAAAGTCAGCAACATGGACGTGAAGTCCAACGTCTCGACCATCACCAACTACGTCGGCAGCGCCACCGGCAACATCGAGTTCTGGCCCAACGACTACGGCGCAAGCGACTACCTCGGCCTCGGCGCCAGCACGACCGCCTACGATTTCGGCGACTCCATGAGTTCCTACCCTCTGTCCGTACCGAGCCACGGCTCGTTCCAAGTTCATAATTGGGGAGACAAGACCACCCTCTTCGCGATGGACAACTGGGGCAAGGCCAACAGCACGATCTCTCTCGGCATCGGCAACAACCCCGTCTGGTCGAACAACGACCCCGACTACACCTTCACCTACAACGCGGCGCAGTACACCGTGCGCAATTTCTACGTTTTCGTCCGGCCCACCACTACGGCGATGGACGACGCGTTGGCCAGTGTGGACCTGACCGTCGAGACGGGCGCCACGCTTGAAACCGCGCTCCCGTCCGGCTGGAAACTCCTGCGCAGAGGCAACGACCTCTTGCTCTTTTCAGAAAGCGGAATATTGATCAAGTTTAGGTGATCCTAACTCCCGATTCTTAATGGGTACAAAGGCGTTTTTTGCGAATTGCGATTCGGGCCCTGTCCGGGAGGAGAGGAGCATATGTTTGCATACCCCCCCTCGACACGCTCGGGGCAGGCGGACGCGCAGACGCGCGTCCCTCCCTTGCGTGCCGGAGCGAACATCCGTTTCCTGCATACCCCCTAGGAATTGGTATCCGGAAACATCAACAAAAAACGCATGAGCCAAGGAATCGACCTTGTATCCCTATCCGATCAGGTGTGTGTCAGAAAAGTGGCATAACCGGGAGCGTGGGCACTCTTTCCCGCGATGTTTTCTTGGTCCTGTTTTCTTGGTCCTTGCGAAGGTTATCCGATTGGGGTAAAGTGAAAATTGGTTAAATCGATACGGCTCCCCACCAAGGAGGTGTCACATGTCGTCGTCCGAAGCCCCTGCGGCATTAAACGCTCCCGACCTGTTCAGCCTTCTTCTTGACAACTTCCCCGACATGATCCACTCCGTGGACGATCAAGGGAACATTGTCTTTTTCAACCGCGCAGCCCTGGCCCTTTTGGGATATTCGGAGGAAGAGTTCACCGGCATGAACATCCGGCAACTCTATGCGCCCGAGGTTTGGGAAGCTGTCGAAAAAGGGTTCCGCGAAGTCAAACAAGGCAGCGAGAAACGCGTCGAAAGCCTCTTCGCCGCGCGCGACGGCACCCGCATTCCCGTCGAACAACGAACGCTCGTGATCCGCGACGAAACCGGTGCCTTCGCGCAGACTTTCACGATTTCGCGCGACATCCGCAAGCTCAAGGAGATGCAGGATGGCATGCTGCACGCGGGCCGGTTGGCCGCCATTGGCGAACTCGCGGCCGGCGTCGTCCACGACCTCAACAATCCGCTTACGGCCATTACGCTCGCCGTCTCCGTGCTCCAGCAACTGTTGGACAACCGCGTCACGATGCAACCCGAGGTGCATAGCCAGTCCGTCGAGCTAATGGCGATGATCAAGGACTCGGCCGACACCATGGAGCATATCTCCTCCCGCCTGCGCGATTTCTCCCGCGGCGTGAAGGACCAACACGCCCCGGTGGACCTGTTCGACCCGATCCACGACGCGCTCTTTATCCTCGGGCACCGCATCGCCTCACAAAACGTGCAAGTCGTCTGTGCGTTCGCCAAGGCCAAGCACTGGGTCTTCGGGGATAAAAACCAAATCGAGCAGGTCTTCCTCAACCTGTTCGCCAACGCTTGCGACGCCATGGCCCAACGCGACGTACGCCAACTCGCCATTGACATCTCCCAAGAGGTCAAGGAAGACCGCCCCTTCTGGCGCTGCTCGGTCCGCGACACGGGCGAAGGCATCAAGCCGGAGGATCAGAAACAGGTCTTCAAGGCCTTCTTCACCACCAAGCCCATCGGCCAGGGAACGGGGTTGGGCTTGAGCATCGCGCGCTCGATTCTCAACGAGCATGGCGGAGAAATCACCGTCGAGTCGGAGTCCGGAGCGGGCACGACCTTCCACATCTGGCTGCCGGTCTACGTGCAGCGCACGTCGTATGCCAGGCCGCTTGAGGGCTGACCCGTCCGACGGGCATCTCAACAATAATAAAACGGCCACCCGACACATGGATGGGACAAGCGTCTGCTTACCCTTGGACGAGCGGATCGTCCCTCCCTGTGTGTGAAATGGCCCGTTTAGCACAGTTGCTTTTCGGCAGTAGTATCAGAGCGAGTCGGCCACGAGATCGCCGATCTGCGTAGTGGTGAAGCCCATCTGATTGGCCATCTGGCTCTTCATCTTGGGCGTGGTCCGCTTGATCGCGGCCTCGACCGCCGCTCCCGCCGCCTCTTCCCCCAGCGCCGTCAGCATCATCGCGCCCGCGCCGATAGCCGCAAGCGGGTTGATCGCGTTCTTGCCGGTCCACATCGGGGCCGTGCCGCCGATCGGCTCGAACATGCTCACGCCCTGGGGATTGATATTGCCGCCGGCGGCCACGCCGAGACCGCCTTGGGTGATCGCCGCCAGATCGGTGATGATGTCGCCGAACATGTTTTCGGTCACAATCACGTCGAACATCTCCGGACTGGCCACCATGTAGAGGCAGGTCGCGTCCACGTGGTAGTATTCGCGCTTGACGTCGGGATAGTCCGCTCCGACCTCGGCGAAAACGCGATTCCACAGCTCGTACATGTAGGTGAGCACATTCGACTTGCCGACCAGCGCGAGCGTGTTGGCGGAACCGACCCCGCGCGCCTTTTTGCCATACTTGCGGGCGTATTCGAAAGCATAGCGCAGACAACGCTCGACCTGGCCGTAGGTGTAGACCATCTCCTGCACCGCCACCTCGTCCCGCGTGCCCTTGCGGGAAAGACCTCCGATGCCGGTGTAGAGGCCGCCGCTGTTCTCACGGACCACGCAATAGTCGATCTCTTTCGGCCCTTTGCCTTTGAGCGGGCTCTCGACGCCGGGATAGAGCTTCACGGGGCGGAGGTTGATGTACTGGTCCAATGCGAAGCGCAGCCGCAGCAGCACGCCCTTCTCGAGAATGCCGGGCTTGATGTCGGGATGACCGATCGCGCCGAGGTAGATCGCGTTGAACGTCCGCAGCTCATCAAGCGTGGCGTCCGACAGCGTTTCGCCGGTCCTGAGATACCGCGCGCCGCCGAGATCGTAGGCGACCTTCTCCAGTTTGAAACCAAACTTCTGCGCGGCGGCGTCCAGCACCTTGCAACCCTCGCCGATCACTTCCGGACCGGTCCCGTCACCCGGAACAACGGCAATCTTGTACGTCTTGGCCATGCTTTCTCCTTGCTTGCAAAAACGGGACCATTCTACCGAACCCGTCCCGCTCGCGCAAGCGCCGCCGTTTGCCCTGTTCCGCATAGCCTCTTTTGTGCTATAAAAAACGCATGTCCGACACCGTCCGCGAGTTCCTCGAGATCCGCAGTCTGAAGACTTGGTTTCCCGTGAAAAAGGGCGTCCTCGCCCGAACCGTCGGCCACGTACGCGCCGTGGACGGCATCGATCTTTCGCTGAACCGCGGCGAAACGCTCGGTATCGTCGGCGAATCCGGCTGCGGCAAGTCGACGCTGGCCCGCACCATCCTGCGCTTGGAGCGCCCCTGCGGCGGCACGGTCCACTTCGAGGGGCAGAATGTCCTCGCCCTGCGGGGCGAGGCCCTGCGCGCTTACCGCCGCGCCGTGCAAGTGGTTTTTCAAGATCCCCACGCCTCCCTCAACCCGCGCCACACGGTGCTCGAACTGCTCACCGAAGCCATGCTGGCCCACGGCCTTGCCACGCGCGCGAACCGCCGCGACGCCGCAATTCGCCTGCTCGCCGACGTGGGGCTTCCGGAAGACGCGCTCGACCGCTACCCCCTGGCGTTTTCCGGCGGCCAGCGCCAACGCATCTGCATCGCCCGCGCCCTCGCCCTGAACCCCCGCCTCCTGATTTGCGACGAAGCCGTCAGCGCCCTTGACCTCTCCGTCCGCGCCCAGGTGCTGAATCTGCTCGAAGATCTCCAAGCGAAGCGGAATCTCTCCTATCTCTTCATCACGCACGACATCGGGGTCGTGCAGCACCTCGCCGATCGGCTCGCCGTCATGTATCTTGGCCGCATCGTGGAGACCGGCCCGGCCGAACGCGTGCTCGCGGCACCGGCACACCCTTACACGCAGCTTCTGCTGCGCGCCGTGCCGCGCATCGGTGTCCCGTTGCCCGAAGAACCTGCCGTCTCCGAACCGTCGGCACCGCACAACGATGCCGGCTGCCCCTTCGCGCCGCGCTGTCCGCTCGCCGACGCGGCCTGCCGCGCAACGCACCCCGAACTCTCGCCGCTCGCCGCCGAGCCCGACCGCCTGTGCGCCTGCTTGAAGGCGCAGGCGTAAGGGACAGGAGAGAGGGTTCAGAGGGCGGGGTTCAGGGTTCAGGGGCGGTGCAAGGGCACGCGTTCACTTCACGAGCACCACGTCGTCCGCGCCGAGCGTCTGTTCCATCGCCTTCCCTTGCCGACTGAGCGTCACGGTCTGCCGTTCACGCGTGGCGTTCGCCAACACGACGGCCACCTTCCCGTCTGCCGACTTGAACGCGCCGCAGAAGACGGCGGGAATCGACCGGTCGCGATAGGGAATCGTCGCGCAGGCGAGCGCCGGCGGATGGACCTGGCGACCATGCGCCAGCCACGCGCGTCCCTCGCCGTGATAGAGGGCGACCCATTTCTGCATGAACCGGTCGTCCGACGAAAGCCCCTCGCAGCGCACGGGCCGCGTGCCGCCGTCGGGCGGCACGGTTTCCAGCGTCATGTCGTCCACCCACAAGCGGGCCCCGCCGCGTGCGTTGCACATGATGCGCATCATCTCCGCACCCGGCGGCACCGTGAAGTCGACCGCGACGCGTACCCACCCCGCATTCGCCGCAGGGAACTTCATCTGTCCGCCCTGCCCTGTGGACTTGAGGCCCGGCGCAAAGACCGCGAAGTCGACCGCGTTGTCGGACCGTTCCTGCCGTTCGGTCTTGAGCCACGCGCTGAGGCGGTATTTCCCGCCAACGGAAAAGCCGCTCTCGTCCACGGCGACGTTCTGCGAGACCTGCACGACGTCGGTCTGATTAGTGTTCTCCAGACGCAAACTACTCGCGCCGCCATGTTTCTCATGTGTGTCCGCAAACGCCTGGCCCGCCCACGCCTGGCCCTGATAGCCATGCACTTGATCCCAGCCGTGCAACTTGGCCGCGTTGCCCGCGCTCGCGGCCTCGAAACCGCCGTTCACCAACGCGTCGCTGTCGAGATTGCGGCTCGACGGAACGAGGTGCGGCATCTGACCGTCCGCCGCGCAGTGCGCCATCATCGCCCGGTCGCCCCGGTGCGGATTGTTTTGGAACGGCGGCACGAATTCGTGATAGATATAATTGAAGACCGACGCCCACTCGCAGCGCGCCTCGCAGTCGCGGTAGTCCTGAATGCCGACAATGCCATTGAACCACTCGTTGGGCTCCTCGAAACAGACGACCGCGTCCGGCTCATACGCGCGCATGGCTTCGCGCATCGTGCGCAACTGCCCCGCAAACGCCCCGGTCATCCACAGGTCCTTGCCTTTCGGGTGCCCATGATCCGGCGCGTAGCACGCGGGCCAGTTGCCGCCGACCACCTGGTCCACCTGCACCAGTTCGCAGCCCCGTTTCGCCAACGGCGCGCAGACCTCTTCGTTCCACCAGCGGATCGTCCATGGATCGCCGCCGCACATACAGGCCGTGTCGCCACCGTGCAGCCAACTCGGCGTCCGGATGTAAAGTTTGCCGTCGCGCGTATGCACCGCGTGCGGGCGGGCCGTCGCATCGAAGCGCGCGCGGTCGTCCCACTCGAACGTGCCATCCGCCCGTTTGTTGTACGTCAGCGTCCAGTGATAGCCAGAAGGCCACGGGAACGCATGGCAGCCGAGCTTGCGGGTGCTCGCCACAAGCGCCGTGAATTGCTCATCCGTCGGATAGAGCGGAAAGTAGTCGGGCGTTATCCAGTCGCCGTGTTTCTCCCAGCCCCAGTAAGCCGTGATGAGCGGCATTTCCGGGAATTGCTTGCGCCAAAACGCGGTCAGCCAGTTCTCGACGCGCGCCGGATCGGTCAGCCAGTCGCGAGTGAAACGCACCAATGCGGGCGCGTCCTTGAGCCAGGCGGGCAGATCGTCGCGCTGCGCGAGCGTTTTCGCACACCACGGCTGCGTCAGCGCCCATGCCTTGTAGAGGTCGGCCGCATCGCGCCAGTCCGTCGGCGCGCCGTCCGAACCGGCGAACGCCGCCGTCACGACGTCGTAAGCCTGCGTCACGATCCCGGTCGCGAAACAGGTCCGCGACCAACTGAATTCCACACCCGCCGACGTGCGCGACACGGCAAGGCTTTTGGGATAGCCGCAGCCGTCTTCGGCCGCCGTATAGAACCCCGCGCGGTCGTCGTAATAGCACCCGAACTGCGCCGCCATGTTGCCGGGTTGGCTGACCGATGTGATCCCGCCGACTTTCATCGCTCCGGGCTTATGGATCACGCCGCCCTTGGACGCGCCGACCACGACCGCGTCGTCGTCGACGCCCGTGCCGAGCGGCGCGGCCAGCGTGATGCACGGATACTGGACCGACTCCAACACCCATCCGTCCTGCGTTTGGACCTCAATACCCCAGCGCACGCCGGGACGCCCCGTCCGCGCGCGGACCGTGCAGACCACGCGCGCCGGCCCTTTGGCAAAGCCCTCGTATACCAATGCGACGCACGCGCCGTCGGCATCGTCCCGACGCTCGACGGAAAAGGAACCCGCGTCGCCGCTCGACACATACAGCACGTCGCCCGGAACGGCCGCCGCCTGCGAAAAGCCCAGCGCGAACAACCGCGACTGTTTCTGCGCGGAAACGCCGAACTCCGCGCCCGCCGCGTTCTGGAACGAAGTCACCGCGCCCCGCCGTGCGGCGTCCAGCCGCACACCGCAGCCATTCGCCAGCAATTCAATCGGAGCGTCGTCCGCCCAAGCTCCCGCGCCCCAACACAGCGCCCCGGTCACCACCGCCACACGCCCCCACGTTTCGCACGATTTCATTCGCATGGTTTTGTTCTCCATTCATCGTTCATTCATTCAAAATACGGTTTGAGCTGCACGAAGTTGAGGACGAACTCCTCTCCCGGCTGAGCTTTGGCGTCGCTGAAGGCGACGACCTGCGCGGGCGAGACCGCGCGAAAGACGATGCGGTGCAGGTTGATCTGTCCGCCGCCGTCGTCCGCCCCACGCTCCGCCCGACGGGCGTCGACGTGGACGAAGCTCTTGCCGACGATGGGCGTCACGCCCGGCAACTCGACGTCGATCCCGTGGCGGCGCGGCCGACGGTTGTGCGCGAGCACGTCTCGGCGGTCGGCCGTGACGAACTGCAGGCAGTAGGCCTTACCGACCGCGAGCCCTTGCGCCGTCTGGACGACGCGGTTCGTCCCCGCCGCCTGTCGTGCCAACACGCACACGGTGTCGCCCGCCGCGCCCGCGCCCCAGCGGCCCTGACTGTTCTTTCCGTAGCCCGGAAGCGTGCCCGCGCGGATCGATCCTGCCGCCGCGGGCTCCGCCGTCCAGCCCTTGAGACCCTCCGCGAAGTCGCCGTTCGCCAAAAGCCCCGGCCGGTAGCGGAACCCGTAGCGCGCCGAAAGCATCTCTCGGCGGCCCTCCACCGCGTAGTGGCGCATGAGCATGAAGGACCAGCGCGCCAGCTCCTCGTCGCCGTAATACGTGCCCCAGTAACCCACGGTGGCCACCCCCTTGAACGCGGGGCTGTTCGCGACCCGGTTGACCTGCATATCGAGGAAATATTTGAAATCGACGCCCGGATCGCTTTCGAGCGAGATGATCGGAATCTGGTTGAAATTGCCGAAGATCATGCCGGTCCCCTCGGCCGCGTTCGGGAAGAACGCGTTGAAGCGGCGCATGGTTTCGTCGAGCATGTCGTCGAGGTAGGCGGCGGCGGAAGACTCATCCGCCTGCGGATGACAGTAGGCCTCGAAGAGCAGGCGGCCGCGTCCCTTGGAGGCGTTGAGGCAAGCCGAAAGAAAATCCGTGTGCAGCGCGGCGATGCTCGGCTTGCCCACCACCCACGTGTAGATCAGCCGGTGTTCGGGGTTGCGCACGCGCCACAGGGCCTTCGTGTAGTTGTCGCTGGAAACGCGGCCGAAGAAAAGCTCGTCGCTCGTGAGGCCGTCGTACTGCGGCTGCGTCAGGCCCGCGTGCCGTTCCAGACGCGCCTGCACATTCGTGGCGCTGTCCACCGGCGCGACGCCGAAGTTGGCCAGCCACTTGAGTCCGAGCGCCTTCGCCTCCCCCAGCGCCGAACCGGGTAGCGCGCCGCCGTTCAGCGTAGTCACCGCCGACAGGACATGCCGCTTCATGAACGCCCAATCGTACGGCCCGTTCTCCCGGACTTTCGAATCGGCGCACGGCGGATAGTCGAAGATCTCCGGCACCGACCGCACGCGCACGCGCGCCCCGGCCGCCGCCCCGCTGACGCAGAGGCGGTGCTCGCCCATGGGCAGTTCGCGGAACGCCTCGGAACACGCCGTCGCCGCCGTGATCACCGCGTCTCGGTCGTCGATCATCACCCGCAAGTCCGGCTGCGGCGCGTCCGCCGCGACCGCCACGAACACCCATCCGTCGCGCGGGTTCGCGAACGCGAACGACTGCGGACCAGCACCGCCCTCCGCCGACCGGTCAAGCAGTTCGGACACCAAGTTGTTGAGCGTCCGGACGGGAAGCTTGATTTCCGGCACATTGACGATGGTGATTGGGTAGGCGACCTCGATCACCGGCGACTCCTCCGGCGCGAACCGGTTGCGGAGGACGAACCGAACCGTGTGGTCGCCGCGCGGCACCCCCGAGAAGTTGAACGTCATTCCCCCCGGCTGCAGCGGCACCATCTGCGGGGCGAACCGTCCGTCGTCCACCGACGCCATGCAGGCGTAGGCTTCGATTTTTTCCGGAAGCACTCCAAAGAACCTGACCGTCAGCTCGGGCTTCTGCTCGGGGATGCGGTTGAGCAAGGGTTCGACGGGGACGAGCCGGGGTTCCTTGACGAGCGCCATCTGGGAGGCCGAACCTTTGCGAGCTTCTTCGCTGAGCGCCTCGAGCCGCACATCCGCAAAGGAGACCTCGCCGGTCGGCGCCACCGCGAATAGCGCGACCCCGTACTCGTTGTTTTTGGAAGGAAAGAGCGTGAAGGTCTTCTCGCGATAGGTCCAGGCCGAGTCGGCCGGCAGATCTTTCAGCCCGACGTCCTTGAGCCAGCCGCTGTTGTGAACGATCACGCCGGCGTTGCGGCTCGCGAACCTCCGGGTCCGCACGAAGGCGCTCAACTTATACGTGCCCCCCGGCACGAGCGTCAGGCCCTGCTGGCGCGCGTTCGCCGCGCCCGATCCCGCGCCGGATCCCCGGAGCGTGACCGCCGCCTTTTTGCCCTCCGGGCCGCCGGTCCGTTCGAAGAACACCGCCTTGGCCGATCCCCGGCTCCAGAATTCCGGAAAGTCAACCTGCTCGGCGTCGAAAGTCCCGTTCAGCAGCAGGTTCTCGCCCACCGCTACCGACGCCCGCGCCGCGCCCGCGGCCCGCGCCGCGCTCAGTGCATTTCGACGGCCACTTCGCCGATACCCTTGCGCAGGTAGTGGAAATGGACGTTCGGATGATCGGCGAGCAGCGACATCGGCACGCTGGCGTCGGGGATGCGCTTGGCGATCATCAGCGCCGAAAGCCGGATGCCGAAGGGATTGTCGTGGTGGCCCGGATGCCAGATCGACACTTTTTCGGCCTTCCACGTCTCGACCGGTCCCACCGTCACGGCCTGCGTCGGCACCATTGCGACGTTGCCGCCGCCGGAGGTCCGCGCGTTTTGGATGATGGTCACCGGATGCAGGTCGACCAATCGCGCCGAGAGTTTGCGGTACCCCGCAGGCGTGGGCGGGGCCTTTTTGTAAGCACCCTCGCGCTTGAGCGGATCGTTGAAGGCCCAGTGCTTGGTCTCTCCCTGCCCCCCTTGCATCAGCGCACACTTCACTTGGTCGTACGTGCGGGAATAGGCCTTGAGATCGCCGGTCGGAAAATGCAAATTCGACTCGGGCATCCGCAGCTTCGGCAGGACGCGGTCAAAGCACTGCTCCTTGTCGCACTTGGCGAAAGAGAGCGGATGCGTGGGCACCACGGCCGCGCCGTTCTCCACCCACTCGTCCATGCCCCAGAAATGCGCGTGGCGAAGGTTCAGCCCGATTGCGTTGACGATGCGCGCCACCAGCGGAAGCTGCTCGGTCGGGCCGATCGGCCCGCACACGCCCACCGGATTGTCGGCCGTGGCGCGCCGCCACGCCGCGACGTACTCCAGCGCCTCGGCCGTGTAGAATTCCTCGACCGTGTCGTAGATGCTCACCTGAAACCCGGCCGCGACAACTGTTCCAAATCCTTCGCCGTCAGTTTCGCCGCATCCGCCAGAATGTCCGGCTCCAGCGTCGTGTAGTCCCACCATCCCGGAGCCAGTTTGCTGATCGCCCTCGCCATTGTCCGCCTCCCTTCATTCGTTTCATTCGTTCGTCTTGCACGTTTTAACCGCATCCGCCAGCAACGTCTGCAGCGGTGCGAAATCCGATTCGCAGTAGCCCAAGTGGTTGTGGCGGCGCCACCCCTCCGCGTAGGCGCAGTTGCCGTAGCGAAGGCCGACCGTCCGCGCGGCGTCGGTCATCATCGACAAATACGAATCCATGCCCTGCGTCGCGTCGAGCCACGCCTTCTGGCTCGCGTGCTGGGCCAGCATCTCGCGCTTGACCGGCATCACCTCGCCGACGTCCACCACGAACTCCGGAAGGACCGGCCGACGCTGCATGTCCATCAGTCCGTGGGGCAGCGAATGGTAGATCGCCACCGGCTTGTTATAGGACGGCACGGGCGGATCGGTCACATAGCTCGGCAAACAGCGGTTGAAGACCGCCGAACACGTCAGCCGCGACGCATACTCGTGGTCCTCCATATAGTCGTCGCGCGAGAGCGTCAGCACGATATCGGGCTGTATCTGCCGCACCACGGACGTCACTTTGGCCAGCGACGTCGAATCATAAAAAAGCTGCGCGTCGTCGAAAAGCGACGGATGCCAAACGGCCCCGGCGACGCGCGCCGCAGCCTGCGCCTCGAGCGCCCGCACGCGCGCCGCCTCTTCCTTGGAGTAGACTTCCGAGCCGTAGCAACCGTTCGCGAGGTTGCAGATGTGAATCTCGACCCCCCGGCGCTTCAGCAGCAGCAGCGTCCCCGCCATCATGAACTCGATGTCGTCGGGATGCGCGGCCATCGCGAGCGCGATCCATTTCCTCTCCATGCTCTCACCCTCCTAAACCCGCATGACGATCACCCGTCCGGGCTCGACCCACACGGACGCGGTTTCCCCGGACCGGTTGCGCCCGGCCGCAGGCCCCAGTTCAAACGCCTTGAACGCCTGCGCGCCGCCGTCCTCCCGCGGCACTTCCAGCACGTGCTGCGCGACCTCGCCCAGATAAACGCTCTCCACGAAACGGCCCGCGAGCACGTTCGGCGCGCCCGCCGCAGGCCGGTCGAAACGCACCGCTTCGGGCCGCACGCACAGGCTCACCGCGTCGCCCACGGCAAAGCCGCCTACGCGCGGCGCGGCCACGAACATGCCGCACGGCGACGCCACCTCGACGGTGCCTGACGACACGCGCGAGACGCGCCCCGCCAAAAAATTCCCCTCGCCAATGAATCCCGCCACAAAGCTGTCGGCCGGGTCGCGGTAGACCTCCTCCGGCGTGCCGACCTGCTCGACCGCCCCGTCGCGCATCACCGCGAGGCGGTCGGCGATCGAGAGCGCTTCCTTCTGGTCGTGCGTAACGTAGATGGCGGTCAGGCCCGCCCGTTTGCAGATGTGCCGGATATCCGCGCGCATCTCGACGCGGAGCTTGGCGTCGAGGTTCGAGAGCGGCTCGTCGAGCAGCAGGCATTGGGGCTCCACGACCAGCGCGCGCGCCAGCGCCACGCGTTGCTGCTGGCCTCCCGAGAGCTGGTTGGGACGGAGCTTTGCGCGGTCGGCCATGTGTACGAGATCGAGCGCTTCCAAGGCGCGCCGCCGGACCTCCGCGCGCGGCACCTTGCGCATCTCCAGCCCGAAGCCGACGTTCTCGGCGAGCGTCATGTGCGGCCACAGCGCATAGCTTTGAAACACCATGGCCGTGTCGCGCCTGTGAGGTGCCACGTGCGTCACGTCGCGGTCGCCGATGCGGATCGTCCCCGCGTCGGGCGCGTGGAAACCCGCGATGCAGCGCAGCAGCGTCGTCTTGCCGCACCCGCTGGGCCCCAGCAGAAAAAACAGCTCGCCCGGTCGAACGTCGATACTCACGTCCCGAAGGGCGACGAACGTCCCAAACGTCTTACTCAGTTTTTCGACCTTTACCGACACGGCCATAGCGAACCCCTTGCGCGATACGGAGCGTTTCGCTTCCACTGGTCCGTATCATATCGCGAACCGTCGAGACGCGCAAGGTCGGCAGCGTCCGCATGAGTAATCGGTCACTTCGCCGACGGAATCTCGCGGATCCGCACCGTGCGGTACCAACACTCGTCCGTGTGGTCGGTCAGCATGACGGGGCCGATGATCTTCGTGCCGAAGTCGGGGTATTTCTTGAACTTGCTGTCTGCCACGCCGGCTTTGACCGCTTGGCTGCCGAACTCGTACGCGAGCACTCTCTTGCCGTTCAGCCAGTGCTCGACACGGTTGCCGCGAACGACGACACGCGAGGCGTTCCATTCGCCGGCAGGCTTGAGCGGTTTGTCGACCGCCGGTGCCAACACTTCATAGAACGAGGCCGTCAGCGCTTTGGCGTGCAGCTTGTTCCATTTGGGCGAAAGATCGTCAAGCATCTGATACTCGTACCCCGGCGCGCCCGGCCGCGCCTCGCTGACGCAGTACTTCAGGCCGTTGTTCGCGTCCTTGGCCAGCCGCCACGTCCACTCTAGCTCAAAGTCGGCGTAGGCCTTGACGCTGACGATGTCGCCGCCCTTGACGCCCGGCAGTTTGTGCAGCAGCCCGTTTTCGACCTTCCACCCCGGACCGATCGGCGTGCCCGCAGGCTTGCCGTACGGCCGCCAGCCGTCGAGTGATTTGCCGTCGAAGAGCAACGTCCACGCAGCAGCCTTCTCGTCCGGCGTCGCACCATTGAACAACAACGCTTGGTCCACACCCTTTTCGTTGTTCACCGGCAACGTAACGGCAACCGGCTCCTCGGCCAATGCCGACGCGATCAGCGCACACGCGACCCAACATGTTTTCATGTGCTTCGCCCCCGATAAAATGGCGAGAGCGAGTGGGAATCGAACCCAACCGAGGCCGTTTAAGACCCCACACCGGATTTGAAGTCCGGGAGGCCCACCAGGTACCTATTCGCTCTCTCGCACGTTGCCATCAGTATGGCATACGTCGCGTTTGCGGACAAGCGCGATCACGCCCCGCCGACAGGATCGCCGCGCCGATCGCGCCGGTCATGCGCGGGTCGGCCGCGACGGCGACCGGACGCCCCAGCGACCGCTCCAGCGCCTCGCGCATGCCCGACACACCGGCGACGCCGCCCGTGAAGATGATTTCCTTTGCGCGTGCCGCCCCCGCCAGCGCGGCGACGCGCGAGGCGATGGACTGCTGCACGCCGGCCACGATGTTGGCTACGCGCTCGCCCGCGGCCAGCAGGCCGACGACCTCCGATTCGGCGAAGACCACACACATGCTACTGATCGCAGCCGGACGGTCCGCCTGCGCCGCGCAAGCCCCCAACTGGTCCAACGGCACTTCCAGCCGCTGCGCGATCACCTCCAAGAAGCGCCCCGTGCCCGCCGCGCATCGGTCGTTCATGGCGAAGTCCAGCACGCGCCCGTCTTCGGCGAGTTGCACAAACTTGCTGTCCTGCCCGCCGATGTCGATGAGCGCCGTCGCCGCCGGATGCAGGAACCGCACGCCGACCGCGTGGCAGGTGATCTCCGTGACCGCTTGGCGCGCCACGCCCACCGCGTGCCGTCCGTAGCCGGTGGCGACCGCGCCATCCAGATCGTCCCGCTTCAGGCCGTGTCGCGCGAGCACGCGCGCGAGCAGCGCTTCCGCGCGCGCCGCTTGGTCAACGCCCTGATCGCAGGCGTCCGTCTCGAGGACGACGTCTCGTCCGGCGTGAAACAGAGCGATCTTGATGGCGCGCGAACCGGCGTCGACACCGGCGAAAATCGACGAACTCATGACAGGCTCCCGACTGCGGATGACGCGCCGCGCGCCGCACGCGCGGCCTCGACCAAGGCCTCCAGCCGCGTCCGCATCGCGGCGGAAAAAGAATCGGACAGCGAAGGTACCTCGACCTCCAAACACGGTACACCGAGCCGCCGCCGCACCGCGTCGATGAGGCGCGCGCCTTCGTGCGCGCAATGGCTGGCACCGGGTATGCGGACCACAACGAGCGCCTCCGCGCCCAGCCGCCGCATCTCATCCACCACGCGGTCCGCGCGTTGCGACGCGGGACCGACCATCGGATCGGCCAGCGCACTGCAGGCCAGCGCCTCCAAGGGCGGCGCGTCCTCCGGAATCGGATCGAACGCATGTGTGAACAGAAAGTCGGTGCCGCACAACCGCGCGCCGCATGCCTCGACCTCGCGCATCGCGCGCAAGTCGGCCACGGGGTTCACCCAGAACAGGCGGACATCGTCTGACCGGCCATACCCCGCGCTGCGGGCGACGCGCCGCCGAACCTCTGCGAGAAGGTCCTCCAGCACGGCTTCCGTTTCGTCCCGGTCCGAACAGAAATGGATGATCAGCATCTCGGCGACCAGCAGTTCCAGCGCGGGCAGCGGCGCGCGCGGCGCGGCGAACACGATTTCACGCAATGATCGGAGCACGGCGCGGATGCGGTTGGCGACGCGGATGCCTTCGGCAAGCCGCGCGTTCGTCAGCGCGCCGCCCGTCAGCGCAGACAGCGCGTCGCGCACGCGACCGAGCTCCGCCGCCACGAGTTCCACCTGCGCGCGGGGCGCGCGGACGCCTCCGGGCAACACCACCGCAGGCTCGCCCGGTTCAGGCATCCGCCGGTACGGCATCTCCCACCACAGGATCGGATGTCCCAGTCCCTCGACGCGCTGCGCGATGGACGAGAAGTCATCGCATACCGCCCCCACGCTGCACGTCAGCAGGTCGGGAATCGGGAAGCGGTCACCCTGCGCGAACGCACCCAGCATTGCGCGCACAGGACAAAACGAATCGTCCACGCCGAGTTCGTCCGCACGCGCGAACAGTCCGTCGGTGTGCTTCATCAGACAGGGTGTCCACCACGCACCGTCGGGATAGAATGCCACAACGCCGGGCAACGCATAGGCCATGACCGGCACCGTGCCGAGGTCCTTCATCGCACCAACGATTTTCGCGCCCCGCCGCCGCGCCTCGGCGAGACGGTCCTCCTCGGACAACAGCAGCTCCCAGAGCCGATCAGCCGCAGGCGATGGATCGAAACGCAACTCGGCCAGCCGCGCATCGCCCTCGTCGTAGTGCCGCCCGAGCGCGGCGCAGGCAACGGCGCGGCGCGTTCGCCACGCTTCGAAGCCCACGGCCGACAGCGTTTCGCCCTCAGACATCGCCGCCTCCCCCCGCCTGTTCGAGCAGTTCCGCGAAGGCTTCGGCCCGCGTGCGCAAAGCCGCGAGCGTCGGCCGGGCACCGGTCTCCAGCACGAGCCACGGCAACCCCGTCTCGCCGCGTTTCAGGCGGAACACTTCGGCATGGATCAGATCGCACCACGGCTGCCGCAAGAGTACCCAACCGGCGAGCCGGGCCTTGCGTCCGCGACGGTCCAGCCACGCGAAGAACGCCTCGTTCGGGCGCTGGCCGATGAACGGACGGGTCCCCTGCGGATGTTCGGTCGCATCGAAAACCACCCGCAGGCCGACTTCGTCCAGCATGGACAGGACAGTGCGATCAGCGTCGGTCAAGCAGCAACCGAACACGCCCACGCGGTGACCGTCCGGTTCCGACGCGCAAGACTGTTCCAACGCCGCCGCCGTGGAAACCGATGGCCCCGGCGGCACGCGGCTCAGGAACGCGTCCAGTCGCCGCCGTTCGTCCGCGAGAAGCCGCTCCGCCGCAGGCGTGCCGCGCGTGGCGGGGATGTTCATCACAAAGAGCGGCACGCGCAGGCGATCGCGCAGCGTTTCGGCCGTGCGACGAATCTGGTCGCAACGGGTCGTCAGCACCGCCGCCGAAAAGACCGCCCCGTCGGCCGACACCGCGTCCGCCCAACTCTGGGCGACGGCGCACACGCCGGCCGCGCCTACGGCGCCCGACGCGCACGCGCGGAGCGTCGGCGCGACGGGCGCGAAGCCGTGCGCACGGATCAAGTCGCAGGGAACCAGCGGTCCTGTCACCGCGATGAGTGGACGCGAATCGATCATGTTATCTCCGTCACCGACGCGACGCGCGGACCGTCTCATAAAGCGCCGCCACGCGCAGGGCGATCCGGGCGTCGTCGCTCGGCGAATAGTCGGTTTCGATCCGCAGATAGGGCAACCCCGATTGAGTCGCCCACTCGCGCGTGCGCGAGGCTTCGACGTCGTAAGTCAAACAACAGTGCCAGACCAACTCGATCACGCACTCGGCCCGGTATTCCGCAGCCCATCGCCGCAACAACTCGGCGCGCCGCGCGTTGGGCGTCAGCACGGAACAAGGCAGACGCCAGTAGGCATTGGCCAACGCCTCGACCGGATCGGACGCGTCCTCCGGGATGTCCTCGGCGATCGGTTTGATGCCGGTGCAGTTCTCCTGGCACACGACCAATCCGCCCTCTTTCTCCAGAAGGTCTATCACACGTTCGGCACCGTGTGGCGTCGGAACGCCGGTGAGCAGCACACGCACGACGTCGGGACGCGGCCGTTCGGCGTCGGGGCGCGACGGCAGCTCGCGCAGGATGCGCGCATAGGCTTCGAGGTCGGCGGGCAGGCAGGCGATCAGGCTCTTGAGGTCCAGCAGCTCGCGGCCGGAAAGCGGCGGACGTTCGGCGCGCAGACACTCGGCCAAGGCGCGACGCAACCGGCGCTCGCGGTTCGTGAGCCGTATCGCCGCGCGGATGCGGTCGTCGTCGAGCGTGACGCCAAAGCGCCGTTCAAGCGCCTCGCGCAACTTGCGCAGCTCGCGCATCCAGTGGGCGTGCGCGTCGGGATCGTCGGCCTTCTGCGGCAGCTCCAGCACGTGCATGGGATGCCGCTCGGCCAACCGTTCGTACATCTTCTTCTTGCCGTCGCACGTGGTCTCGGCGACCAGCAACTCCGCCATCTCCAAAAACGGATTGGCCTTGTTGACGCTGAACCCGAACGTCGCTTTGATCAGCGGGCATAGGTTCACCGGCAAAATCGTCTCGGCGGCGGGAATCATCTCCGCCGATCCGCCGCACAAACAGACCGGCCACGCGCCCGCCGCGAAAATCAGCTCCCGCGGCGTGTACTCACACAAAATGCCGACGAGGTGTCCGCCCGCCTGCCGGAAAGCGGTGGCTTCGTCGTAACAGTGGCCGACCATCTCGTCGAACCATGCCATGCCGCATCGTTCCATCGAAACCGTCCTTCCTCTCACGCGCGCCGCCGAGCGACAAAACGACCCTGAGCGATTTTGCCTGCGTGGGCCAGCCCCTGGGCGAACGTCATTTCCGCGCCCAAGGCGCCCAACAGATTTTGGTCAAAGCCGACGCAGCGCAGCGCGTCGCCTGTCAGTTGCAGCGCGAGCATGTCGAGGTAGAGGTCGATGTGGCGGGCGAATTGTCGCGTGTCTTCGGCGCATCGCACGTCGCAGCCGTTGCGCCGCAAGAGGTCGTCGTACTCGCCGATTGTCAGCAGCGACGGGAACTTCATGAAGCGCAGAAACCGGTCGGCCTCCGCGTCGGAAAGGCCCGGCCCTTCCACCCAGTCGGTGAACGCGACGAGCCCGCCGGGCCGCACCAGCCGCGCGGCCTCGGCGATCAACGCCGATTTGTCGGCGACATAGCACCAAGCATCCTCGCCCCAGACGAAATCGAACTCGGCGTCGGGCAGGCCCGTGACGCAGACGTCCGCTTCGACGGTGCGAATGCGCGCCGACAGGCCCTGGGCCTCGCAGCGCGCCCGGCAGTCCACGACCGCCTTGGGTGTCGCGTCCACTCCGCACATCGCGTCCACCCCGCGATACCTCACGAGGAAACGCATGCCCGCGCCGTTGCAACAACAGAGGTCGACGCCCCGCATGCCGCCGCCGATGCCGGCCTTTTCGGCCAGCGCCATGGACGACGCAAATCCGCCGATGTGGATCTGTTCGCCCATGACCAGTTCCCATAGCGCGCCTTCGCCGCCGCCGTAAACCGCCTGCACGTCACGCAGCGTGACGTCGCTCCGCTCTTTCATTTGCTTCCGCCCCTCCTGAGAATATACGGCCTGCGTGGCATCCGTATGGGACGTCGACAGACCGCCCTTCCGCGGCAGAAGGCACTGGCCCGACCTAGTCCGTCGGCCACCGCGTCTCAATGAGGCGGAGCGCAAACGGAACAGGTCCGACAACCGGGCGGATGGTGAACGACGAAGGTGCTTGCGGAGGTATCTGACCCAGATACCGGCAGGTGCCTCCTCAGCCATACTCGAAATTGTCGCGCCAGAAACAGGTGCCGTCGGATCTCACCGCCTCGAACGACGGCGGTTTTCGCTCACTGCCCGCCGGGAACCACGACACGCGGTTCCCGGCCCTCCCGCACAACATCCAGTTCGCCCGGATAGCCGTAGGCGACTTCCAGCGTGGCCGTCTCGCCCGTATATGCTGCGGGATTGAAAACCGTCTCTTCGCGGTTCAAACGACGCTGCTCATCGCGATACGTCTTGACGCCCAACAGGACGAGCCCGGCGACCAACAGGCCCCAGACCGAAGCGACGCCCAGCAGTACCTTACCACCCCGACCGGAGCGTCGGCGCCGGAGGCCCACAACGAGCGGAATCAGCCAGCCCAAGAGGAGCGAGACCATCATCGCCAGCGACAGCAATCCCGCAACGACAGGGTTGTTCATGACTCATCCTCCTTTCGACCCGAAGGCAAAACGTGAACGGCCTGCGCCGGACAAACGGTCTGGCACGTCAGGCATTCGATGCACTCGGTGTCGCGGTTCACGGCACCCGCGCCCGGCTCGCGGTGGCGCATGACAGGAACGTCCATCGGACAGCGCCTGTCACAGGTGCGACACCCCACGCAGGCCGGAGCATCCACCTTGATGCGGAACGGCGTCAGGCGGTTCGTCAGCGCCACCCACGCGCCGACCGGACACATCACCTTGCAGAACGACCGGTCGACAAAGACTGCGGCAACCAACACGGCGACCACGAGGCCCATTTTGAGCGGCCGTCCGGTCACGCCCGACCAGTCGTGATCGGTGATCGCCGTCGGCAGCACCACCTGCATCCCCGCCGTCGGACAGAAACTACAGTAGAAGAACGACGACTCGTTGCCGACGAACCACGCCACACCCACGACGGTGACGACCAACACGACGTACTTGATTGTCGCGGTCCACCGCGGCAGACGGAATTTCCTCGACGGCACTTTGTGCAGCAGGTCCTGCAAAAATCCCATAGGGCACACCCACCCGCAAAACAGCCGTCCGACCAGCGCGCCGATCCCCAGCACCAGCGCGAGCACCAGCCACGGGAATTCATGAAAGGCCAGCGAACGGCCGAGGAGGCCGATCGGGCACCCCAGCCACGCCACCGCGCAGGCCTCGCAGTTCATCACGGGTAGACAGTAACCGCCCAGCGACCCCAACCCGAAGACATTGGAATGGAACGCCGTCAAAAACAACGTCTGCACGCCACGCCGCACCGCTGGACCTAAAGTCCCCGGGGCATGATAGCTAGGCAAGCTCAGGCACCTTCAAGGCGGCCAGCAACTCGCGCTGCTTCTTGGAGACCTCGAGCAGGATGCGCGTGCCCTTGCGCGTGACG
>Ga0172375_10001897_pt1 | contig 33248 bp, 27 predicted proteins | sample LakKiv1m_FD_114537 | JGI IMG/M metagenome (GOLD analysis project Ga0172375, IMG submission 114537) | Freshwater microbial communities from Kabuno Bay, South-Kivu, Congo - kab_092012_11.1m | ecosystem: Environmental > Aquatic > Freshwater > Lake | place: Democratic Republic of the Congo... | reverse complement strand
TCCGGAATGACATTCACAACTTTGATATTCTGGGTCGTGATACGTTCAACACCCATATGCCCGCCCATTTTCTTGCCTTTCATCACACGAGCAGGAAGCGCCTTCTGGCCAATCGAACCGGGACGTCGCACGGAATGTCCGCCATGCCCTGCCGGCCCACCGCCAAAACCCCATCTTTTTACAACACCCTGATAACCCCGCCCCTTGGTAATTCCGGAAATATCCACGTATTTCACGTTCTTGAAAATCGCCACGGTTATCGTTTCGCCGACCTTAATATCCTCGCCGGCCTCCTGCTTGAATTCCAAAATCCGTCGCCTGGGAGAAACTCCAGCCTTTTTGAAATGGCCCAGCATCGGACCCGTTATAAGTCGTTCCGCCTTATCAATAAAACCGCACTGAATCGCATCATACCCATCACGATCTGTTGTCTTGCGCTGTATAACAACGCATGGCCCCACTTCAAGAACAGTGACCGGAATCTGCATTCCATCGCTGTCATACACCCGGGTCATACCGATCTTTCTAGCCAACAATCCGTTCATTTCTATCCCCATTAAATCTTGATCGTAATATCCACGCCGGACGGAAGGTTGAGCTTTTTCAACTCGTCAACCGTCTTGGTCGTCGGATCGACAATATCGAGAAGCCGTTTATGCGTGCGAATCTCGAACTGATCCATCGACTTCTTGTCCGCATGTGGGCTTCTGTTCACCGAGAATTTCTCGATTCTCGTAGGAAGTGGAACCGGGCCAACTACACCTGCTCCCGTTCTCTTCGCAGTCTCAATAATGTCTGCTACGGCCTGATCCAGCACCGCATGGTCATATGCTCTCAGTCTTATTCTTATTCTCTGCCCGTTCATATATATATTCTACCGGTTCAACAATTGTTCTTGAACACTTGCCGGCACGACCTCAAAACAATGCGGCTCCATTGTATAACTCGCCCGACCCCTGCTCGCCGAACGTACCGCATTCGCATAACCGAACACATTGGCAAGCGACACCATTGCATTGATAATCTGCAACCCTCCACGCATCGAAATATCCCTGACCTTCCCCCCGCGAACGCTAAGATCGGTCAGCACCTCGCCCATGTACTCTGTCGGTACCGCTATTTCCAGTTGCATGATCGGCTCCAGAAATACCGGCGCAGCATCGCGCACGGCCTGGCGAAATCCCATGACTGCAGCCGACCTGAAAGCCACGTCTGACGATTGCTCCTGATCGCTCTTTGCAGAAACAACCTTCACTTTAACATCAACCATCGGATAATTGCCTATCACTCCGGTTGTAAGAGCATCGCGAATCCCTTCCTCCACTGCCTTGCGATACACAGCCGGAAGCACATTAGCCGATACTGAAATCTCTACCGAATTCCCTGAACCCCTTGATGCAGGACTCACTTCTATCGTGAGGTCGGCAAAATGTGTGCGCCCTCCGATTTCCCGGTCAAACCTGCTCTCGGCCCGGCCATTGGAGCTGACAGTCTCTTTATACGAAACCATCGGCTTGCCGGTCATAGCCTCAACCTTGAACTCCCGGACCAACCTGTCTTTCAATATTTCAAGATGTAATTCGCCCATCCCTTCCACCACAGTCTGCCCTGTATCGGCATTCTGCTTAAGCGAAAAAGTAGGATCTTCTGCCAATAGCGCGGCCAAAGCTTCCATCAACCGGTCGCGTTCCGCCTGTGTCCTGGGTTCAACCGCCATCGAAACCACCGGAATCGGAAACATCATCCGACCCAATTCAACAGGCTTGTTCTCTGCGCACAGCGTGTCGCCAGTCGTAGCATCCTTAAGCCCGCCTATTCCGGCAATCTCTCCGGAATATACAACCGGAACTTCAGTCCTCTTGTCGGCATGCAGCTCGAACAACCTCATTACTCTCTGTCTCTCGCCAGTCCGTGGATTGAAAACGTTCTGGCCCTTTTTCAGTTGCCCCGAATACACGCGAACCATAGCCAGATGCCCGACATAAGAATCGTTTGCCAATTTAAAAACAAGCGCACTGAACGGACTAAAATCGCTGGTTTCACGAACTTCTTCGCTGCCAGTTCCCGGATGCCGTCCTCTGGCGGCAGCAATATCGGACGGACCGGGCAAATAGTCCACCACGCCATCCAGCAATTGCTGCACACCCTTGTTCTTCAAAGCAGAACCGCACATAACCGGAACCATCCGGTTCGAAATAACCAAACGCCGGATTCCTTCCTTCAGCAACGCCGGTTCGACATCAGGGCTCTTTAAATAAATTTCAAGAGTATTCTCGTCTCTTTCCGCAACGTACTCAACAAGCTCGGCCCTCGATTTTTCCGCCGCGGCCGCCAGCTCTTTCGGTATATCGCATACATCCACCCGAACTCCCATACTTTCCGAATCGAACGAGGCCGCCTTCATTGTTACAAGATCGATTATCCCGACAAACTTATCCTCAATACCCCACGGAATTTGAAGCGGAACAATATCGGGAGAAAGACGGGAACGCATTTCACCGATAACTTTCTCGAAATCCGCGCCTGTCCTGTCTAGTTTATTTACGAACGCAATCCTGGGAACACCATAACGGACAGCCTGCCTCCAGACCGACTCAGACTGAGCCTGAACGCCACCCACTCCACAAAATACTCCTACCGCGCCATCAAGCACCCGGAGCGACCTTTCTACTTCAGCGGTGAAATCCACGTGCCCTGGTGTATCGATAAGGTTTATCTGGTAATCACCCCAGAAGAAAGTCGTGGCCGCACTGGTGATGGTAATGCCTCTTTCACGCTCCTGTGGCATCCAGTCCATGGTAGCAGTTCCATCGTGAACTTCCCCCATTCGATGCAACTTTCCGGAATAGAATAACATCCGCTCGGATATCGTGGTCTTGCCAGCGTCAATATGAGCAATAATCCCGATATTCCGAAGCATGGCAAGAGCTCGGCGCCGGTCAGGAGCTTCTCTGCACCCGCCATCGCCAGCTACCGATTCTTTACCACTCTTTTTCAACAGCGCTTCCATGTTGTATTATTCAGCCTTATCAAGCCTTTCGGCGCGGAAAACTCACCACCTGTAATGCGCAAACGCCCTGTTTGCCTGGGCCATCTTGTGGGTATCTTCCCTTTTCTTAACGGCATTTCCCTGATTCTGAAAAGCTTCCATGATTTCCAAGGCAAGCCCCTGTCCCATCGGCACACCTTTTCTGGCCTGCGCATACTGGATTATCCACCTCAAAGCCAAAGCTATCTGCCGACCTGAAGAAACTTCCACCGGAACCTGATACGTTGCACCGCCTACGCGCCTCGATTTCACCTCAACCTTAGGCTTCACATTGTCAACAGCCCGCACTAAAACTTCCAAAGGAGCAGCGTCCGGCATCTTTACCTTGATCTGATCCAAGGCTCCATACACAATCATAGAGGCCACGCTTCTCTTGCCACGCCACATCACCTTGCTGATGATGTGCGCAACAAGTTCGCTGTTATATTTCGAATCCGGCATTATTTTACGCCGCTCAGCTCTTCTGCGCCTCGACATATTAAGTCCCCAATCCTGTTATTCCTTAGGTCTCTTAGCCCCATATTTTGAACGCCCGCGTTTCCTGCCTTCAACGCCAAGCGAATCAAGAGTTCCACGAACAATGTGATACCTGACACCCGGAAGATCCTTAACCCTTCCGCCCCTGACAAGAACCACACTATGCTCCTGTAAATTATGTCCCACGCCCGGAATATAAGCCGTAACTTCCTGTCCTGTAGTAAGCCTGACACGAGCAATTTTCCGTAAAGCGGAGTTCGACTTCTTGGATGTCATTGTTCTCACCGCGAGACAGACACCACGCCGTTGCGGGCAACTCATGAGGGCTGGAGATTTGCCTTTCCCAACCACCTTCCTGCGCCCTTTTCTTATCAACTGATTTATTGTCGGCATATTTTTTTCTTTCCCGGCACGGCAAAAAGAACGTCGTTTGTATCACAACATCCTGTTGCGTGCAACCTACTTTAGCAATTCCTCGGCAGTTTTTTCTACCGGCGGTTTCAGCGCAATCATCTCATCTTCCGGAATCGGTTCGGCCAGCGGCACGAGTTTTACATGCCTGTACATATGTACACCGGTCCCGCCCGGAATCAGGTGGCCCATGATCACATTCTCCTTGAAGCCGCGCAATTCATCTATCTTTCCAAGAGTGGCTGCATTTGTAAGCACTCGCGTAGTATCCTGGAAAGAAGCTGCCGAGATGAAACTTTCAGTCTCAAGAGATGACTTGGTGATACCGAGCAAACATGGCGAAGCCTCCGCCGGACGTTTGCCGTCACGTTTGGCCGCCTCGTTGGCATCTACAAACCTGTATTTCTCCACCTCGTCGCCCCACAGGAATTCAGTATCGCCCGGATCAGTGATGCGCACTTTCCTCAACATCTGACGCACTATGATTTCAATATGCTTGTCGTTGATTTCCACACCCTGAAGCCCGTATACGTCCTGTATCTCGTTGACAAGGTGTTCCTGAAGAGCCTGGGGTCCGCAAACATCCAACACTTCCTGCGGCACAACGGGTCCTTCAGTGAGCTGCTGCCCGCGCTGCACATAATCGCCGGCATACACCACAACATGCTTGCCCATCGGGATCAGATGCTCCTCCTGCCCATCAGTCACCGGATCTTTGATGATTACACAACGCTTGCCGCGCTGGTTCTGCCCAAACTCAATCACGCCATCAATCTTGGCAATTTCAGCCGCATCCTTTGGCCTGCGAGCCTCAAACAATTCGGCCACCCTCGGCAGACCGCCCGTAATATCCTTCGTGCGGGACTCCTTGCGCGGAGTCTTTGCGAGAACCTGTCCGGCCGATATATGCATTCCTTCCTTCACAACAATATGTGCCCTAGCCGGAATATTGTACGTGGAGAGAACTTCCTTGCCCGATGATGCTTTGACTACAATCTGGGGATGCAAATCCTCTTTGTGTTCAAGAACCACTATCCCCTTCAATCCGGTAGCCTCATCCACTTCGCGCTTGATCGAAACGTTCTCGACGAAGTTCTGGAAATCCACTACGCCGGACACTTCCGAAAGTATCGGTACGCTGTAGGGATCCCACTGAACAAAACTCTGCCCCTTGCGCACCTTTTCGCCATTGGGTAATGATACGATCGCGCCCATGGATATCTTATGGCGCTCCATCTCAGCCCCTGACTCATCTTCAATCCCTATCGACCCGTTCTTGTTCAGGACAATTGAAGCGCCATCAGCATTCTTCACCGTCCTGAGATCATGGTAGACAACCGTACCGGAATTCTTCGCGGAAATTTGCGGTTGTTTGAAAACAGAACTGGCCGTGCCACCGATATGGAATGTGCGCATCGTCAACTGGGTACCCGGCTCGCCAATTGACTGAGCAGCAATTATGCCGACCGCCGTTCCAATTTCAATTTCACGCCCTGATGAAAGATCCCGCCCGTAACATTTCGCGCACAACCCGCACCTGGATTCACAGGTCAGGACGCTTCTAATTCTCACCTGGTCAATTCCGGCATCCTGTATGATCTTGCAAGCCACCTCGTCTATTTCCCTGCCGGCAGGCAGGAGAATGGCGCCGGTGGCAGGATGAACCAAGTCGTTCGCCAGTGTTCTGCCGAATATCCGGCTATCCAGTGAACGGCGATCATCATCGCTTTCCCCCGCCGATATTTCAATCCCGTTCAATGTATTGCAATCCTTCTCCACAATCATCACGTCCTGCGCCACATCCACAAGCTTTCGCGTAAGATAACCGGCATCGGCCGTCTTGAGGGCAGTATCGGCCAATCCTTTCCGGGCACCATGCGTGCTGATGAAATACTCGAGAACGCTCAAACCTTCGCGGAAATTCGCAATGATTGGCTTCTCAATGATCTCGCCAGACGGCTTTGCCATCAAACCCCGCATACCTGCAAGCTGCCGGGTTTGCAACTTGCTGCCACGAGCCTTGGATTCAACCATCATGTAAACAGGGTTCATTTCCGCCATACCCTGGTTCTCTTCAATAGCCCGGTAAACGGCCGCCGAAGTCTCCTCGCTGGCGTGAGTCCATATATCAACTATCTTGTTATATCGCTCCCCGTCAGTAATAATACCCTTCCGGTATTGATCGCTAACCATGTCCACCTGCTTCTGCGCATGATCAACAATCTTGACTTTTTCAGCCGGAACAATCATGTCAACTATTCCGATCGACACACCCGCCCTCGTGGCATGTTCAAAACCCATTTTTTTCAAATCATCGAGCAGCTTGATGGTTGTCGCATGGCCCGCCACATGGTAACACTTCAGTATCAATTTACCCAGAAGCGACTTGTCCACTCGATCATTCACGAAACCCATGCCCGCAGGCCATATTTCATTGAAGATAACCCGGCCGGCCGTCGTCACTATCCACCCGGCATCCTGATTCCCGAAAATGGTGGCATGCCCCTGGTCCGGATTCTTATATCTGATCCTGCTATGTATGGCGATCGCCCCGTCATCCAGAGCGAATTTAACTTCAGTAGCATCGCAAAACATAGGAAGCGGATCCGCAGCGATTTCTTCCTGCGTACGCTTTTTCCGGAAATCAAAATGTTTGTCGCTCTGAGATGCAGATGTAAGATAATAAAGCCCGACAGCTATATCCTGCGTAGGCGTAACAATAGACTCTCCACTGCTTGGCGAGAATATGCTGTTGGTCGAAAGCATGAGCAGCCGCGATTCCATCTCTGCCTCGACCGAGAGCGGAACATGCACAGCCATCTGGTCGCCGTCAAAGTCGGCATTATACGCCTTACAAACCAGTGGATGTATCTGTATGGCTTCGCCTTCGACAAGGAGCGGCTCAAAAGCCTGGATACTGAGCCTGTGAAGAGTCGGCGCACGATTAAGCATGACCGTCTTGGATTTCGCCACTTCTTCCAGGATGTCCCACACTTCATCCGTTTGCCGCTCTATGACTTTTTTCGCGCTCCTGACCGTATGCACAACTCCGCGCTCTTTCAGGCGCCTGATAATGAACGGCTCAAACAGAACAAGCGCCATCTTCTTCGGCAAACCGCACTGGTTCAGTTTCAGTTCCGGCCCTACCACGATCACGGAACGGCCCGAATAATCCACCCGCTTGCCAAGAAGATTCTGGCGGAAACGCCCGCCCTTCCCTTTCAGCATATCGCTGAGCGACTTCAATGGCCTGCCACCGGCACCGGTTACAGCCCTGCCATGTCGCCCGTTATCGAACACTGCGTCAACCGCCTCCTGCAGCATTCTCTTTTCATTACGGATAATCACATCAGGAGTCTTCAATTGAAGCAGATTCTTAAGACGGTTGTTACGGTTTATTACCCGCCTGTACAAATCGTTCAGATCTGAAGTTGCAAAACGCCCGCCTTCAAGAGGAACCAGCGGCCGCAGATCCGGCGGAATGACCGGCAGAACTTCGAGTATCATCCATTCGGGACGAGTGTTGTTACGCCTGAAACCTTCCACCGCCTGCATTCTTTTGGCAATTTTCTTGCGAGTCTGCTTACTGCGCACGGACTCCATTTCTTCTTCAAGCTGACCCATCAGCTTGTCCAAGTCAATTTTCTTCAGCAGATCCCTGACGCCTTCCGCGCCCATTCTGGCGGTAAATTCGTCGCCGTATTTCTCCTGCGCCTCCCGATATGCCATTTCATCAAGAAGTTGTTTCTCGACAAGCGGCGTGTTGCCGGGCTCTATCACCACGTAATCTTCATAGTACAGGACACGCTCCAACCCACGCACCGTCATGTCCAACACCAACCCGAGGCGGCTTGGCGTACATTTGTAGAACCATATATGCGAGACGGGAACAGCCAGCTCAATATGCCCCATCCGTTCACGCCTGACGCGAGACACGGTAACTTCAACCCCGCAACGATCGCATATAACACCCTTATGCTTGATGCGCTTGTACTTGCCGCAACTGCATTCCCAATCGCGAGTGGGGCCAAAAATTCGCTCGCAAAATAATCCGCCGCGCTCCGGCTTGAAAGTACGGTAATTAATTGTCTCCGGATTCTTTATTTCTCCGTGACTCCATGACCGTATCATATCCGGCGAAGCCAGCGAAACGCTGACTGCATCGAATATCCCCGATCGGGGCGCCTGCGCATAACTCTCTCTGGCTGCCGTGTAATTCAAATCTGCCTCCCAACCGACCTTTTATACGCCGGCTAGATTACACTCACCTAGTTGTTTACCTGCCTGAGCGACACATTCAGGCACAGACTCTTCATTTCAGTCATCAGCACATTAAATGATTCGGGCATGCCAGCATCAAGCGAGTTCTCACCCTTGACTATTGATTCGTAAATTCGGGTTCTGCCGGCAACATCATCGCTTTTCACCGTCAGCAATTCCTGCAGCGCGTTTGCCGCTCCGTACGCTTCAAGGGCCCATACTTCCATTTCACCGAGTCGCTGCCCGCCATACTGGGCTTTTCCACCAAGAGGCTGCTGCGTAACGAGCGAATACGGACCCACCGCACGGGCATGAATCTTGTCGCTTACAAGATGATGGAGTTTGTACATGTATATCTGCCCGACCACGATACGCTGGTCAAACGACTCACCAGTCCGGCCGTCATACACAACGGTTTTACCGTCCATGTCCATGTTGGCCTTTTTCATCAATTCCCGAACTTCCATTTCGGATGCGCCATCAAAAACCGGAGTTGCAGTTTCCACTCCCAGCATCCTGCAGGCCATGCCCAGATGAGTCTCAAGAACCTGCCCGACATTCATGCGCGAAGGCACACCAAGCGGATTGAGCACGATATCAACCAGAGTACCATCCGGAAGGAATGGCATATCAGCATCCGGGACAATTCTGGCTACCACACCCTTGTTGCCGTGACGGCCGGACATCTTGTCGCCGACCGACAGGTTTTTCTTGCTGGCAATGTATACCCTTACCTGCTTGATGATTCCGACATCTTCGAACTCCCCGCTCTCAAACATGTCGATATCGCGCTCACGCCGGAGATCCAACTCCTCCAGCTTATGCTTGTACTCATCAAGAATAGCCTGGATTTTAATCTGGATCGGGCTGCTTTCGATTTCCACATGGCTGCAAGCCGCAGCAAGTTTGCGCAGCAACGTCTTGGTAATCTTCCTGTTCGCAGGAATAATTATTTCCCCGGTCTGCACATCCACCACATCGAGAGGAATCTTCTCACCAAGGAGAATATTGCTGAGAGCTTCCGTAAGGTCAGCCAGCAACTGTTGACGCTTTACCCTGTGATCCTCGCCAGCCGCTCGCGCACGCTTGCGGATTTCGCTCGGCGATAGCTTTTCCGCCTTCATGTTGTGGTGCGCACTCACTTTGACATCCATGACAATACCGTAAGTTCCACTGGGAACCGTGAGAGAGGTATCCCGGACATCGGCTGCTTTCTCTCCAAAAATCGCTCTCAAAAGCCGCTCTTCAGGGGCCAGTTCGGTCTCGCTTTTAGGAGTAATCTTGCCGACAAGAATATCCCCCGGCTTTACCTCCGCCCCAATCCTGATAACACCACCCCTGTCGAGATTTTTCAACGCCTCTTCGCCGATATTGGGAATATCACGTGTAATTTCTTCCGGCCCGAGCTTTGTATCGCGCGCACCAACTTCAAACTCCTGAATATGAACGGAGGTAAACAGATCGTCGCGAACCACTCGCTCACTCACAAGTATGGCGTCCTCAAAATTGTATCCGCCCCAAGGCATGAATGCCACAAGGAGATTCTTGCCAATCGCAATTTCACCCCCGCTGGTGCCAGGACCGTCCGCAATAATATCCCCGGCATCTATCTTCTGCCCCATCTTGACAATCGGAACCTGATTCACACACGTCCCGGCATTTGACCTCATGAACTTGCGAAGCTTGTAAGCCTGCCCGTAATCCTTCTTCTTCCTGTCAAACTTCTTGCCGTCCGGAGTAATTATTATTTCATTGGCGGACACATACGAAACATACCCGGATTTCTCCGCGATAACCATAACCCTCGAATCCCGCGCGAGTCTCTCTTCAAGGCCAGTGGCAACATACGGACGCTCCGTCTGCAGCAATGGAACAGCCTGCCGCATCATGTTAGAACCCATCAGAGCCCGGTTTGCATCGTCATGCTCAAGGAACGGGATCGAACCTGCCGCCACACTGACGACCTGCTTGGGTGACACGTCCATGTAATCAACCTTTTCCCGTGACACTTCGGCAAAATCACCCCTGTGACGCACGGCAACCATGTCAACCGCAAACCTGTTTTCCTTGTCCAGCGGCGAATTCGCCTGCGCAATAATAAATCGCTCTTCCTGATCAGCGGTCAAATACTCAACTTCGTTGGTTACTTTCCCGTTCTTTACCTTCCGGTATGGAGCCTCGATAAAACCAAAATCGTTGATGCGCGCATAAATGCTCAACGAAGATATCAAGCCGATATTCGGCCCCTCGGGTGTTTCTATCGGGCAGATGCGCCCATAATGGCTCGCATGAACGTCACGAACTTCGAAGCCTGCCCGTTCACGGCTCAGTCCGCCCGGGCCAAGAGCGCTCAATCGCCGCTTGTGTGCCAGTTCAGACAGCGGATTCGTTTGATCCATGAATTGGCTGAGCTGACTCCGGCCGAAGAAATCCTTTACGACTATTGACAGCGCCTTCGGATTGATAAGCTTCTGCGGCGTCATGACTCCCGCTACCGGATCAAACAAAGTCATACGTTCCTTGACTACCCGCTCAAGCCTGGCAAGACCGGCTCGACACTGGTTCTCAAGCAACTCACCAACAGTTCTGACCCGCCTGCTGCCCAGATGATCAATATCATCAACCGTTCCTTCGCCCTTGCGGATACCGATCAGATAACGAATCGCCGCCACAAAATCCTCTTTGTCAAGAATCCGCTGATCTCCCGACACCTTCGAGCCAAGGGCAAGCTTCTGATTAATCTTGTACCGTCCAACCCGCCCAAGATCATAATGCCGTTCATCGAAGAAAAGTCGCTTTATAAGCTGCCACGCATTGGCGGGAGTCGGCGGATCGCCCGGACGCAACTTGCGGTAAATGTCTTTCAATGCATCGTCACGCGTTCTGGCATCATCGGACCGTATGCTCTTCAGCATCACTCCGCCATCCCATGAAATATCGAGCGCCTCCACAGTCTTGTGACCGGCAGCCTTGACCTGCTTCAACGATGCGGCCGTAACCGGATCAAAGCGCCTTGCCAGCACGGCTTGCGAATCAGTATCAATGATATCATCCTTGAACAATTTGCCGGCCAGTTCCGCGTCGTCCATGTCCTTCTGGAGAGACAACTTTTCGAAAGAATAGAAAAGACCCAGAATTTCCTCGTCGGTGCCATATCCGAGCGCGCGCAGAAAAGTTGTGGACAGGAATTTCCGCCGCCTTCTCTGCCGATCCAAATACATCCACAACATGTCGGATGTGTCGAACTGGACCTCTATCCACGAGCCGCGATCCGGAATAATACGGAAGGAAAACAATGTTGTTCCGTTCGCATGAATGGATTTCTCGAAACAAATTCCAGGCGAACGATGAAGCTGGCTGACAACCACTCGCTCGGCGCCATTAACAACAAAAGCGCCCTGATCGGTCATCAAGGGTATTTCACCCATGAAAACCGTTTCTTCGCGGACTTCTTCGCCCTCTTTCAGCCTGAACGTTACATGAAGAGGAGCGGCATAGGTATCGCCTTCAACAAGGCACTGGATCATGTCCATCTTGGGTTCGCCAAGCTCGTATCGCACAAAATCCAGTACACATCTGCCATCATAGCTTTCAATGGGAAATACTTCCTTGAAAGCCTCTTGAAGCCCCATGCGCTCCCGCTTTCCGGGTGCCACGTCCCGCTGCAGGAACTTGGCGTACGACGAGAGCTGAACTTCAATCAGATCCGGAGGCCCAACGATCTCTTTCAGCTTGCCATAACTCATTCTGTCGTTCATGTCCCGCTCCCTGTAAGGCAAACTTAAACTTCAGCGAACATCAAATCAAACACGCCGAGCGCATCAAAACAATTCCAGCCCGCTCCGATTCGCCATCATTATCTCAATGGAAAGCACAAGCCGACACATCAAGCGTTGCCAACTGGCGAATTCCCTAAACCACGGCCGAACCACTAATGCCGACGAGAACAACACCGTGCGGCATAAGGCCATGACTACTTGATTTCGACAGTCGCACCGGCAGTTTCAAGCTGCTTCTTGATCTTGGCCGCGTCATCCTTGGACACGCCTTCTTTCACAGTCTTCGGCGCGCCTTCAACAAGATCCTTGGATTCCTTGAGTCCGAGGCCTGTTATAGCCCGGATTTCCTTGATCACGTTGATTTTCTGCTCGCCAGATTTCGCCAATACGACTGTGAATTCCGTCTTCTCCTGAGCAGGCGCAGCGCCTCCGCCCGCAGCAGCAGCGCCAGCAACCGCTACCGGCATAGCCGCGGACACTCCGAGCCTTTCCTCAAGAAGTTTCACGAGTTGCGACAAATCCTTGACGCTCATATTCTCGATCCACTCGACAAACTCACCCATCCGGCCCTCAGCCCGGACTGTCGCACCCGCTTCTTTCGCTTCAGTATTCTCTGCCATGGTCATTTCTCCCTTCAGCTCTTCTCACCTATCAAACCGCCGACAAAAGCAGCGGTTGTTTTATGCCTTCTTTTGTTCCGCCGCCTTGAGCACAAACACTATGCTCGAAAGTTTCTGATTCAGGACACCGACGATATTCCTCATCGGCGCACAAATAGTTCCCACCAGCCGTCCAAGCAAGACTTCCCTTGAAGGCAACCGGGCAATTGCGGCAACTTCATCCCTGGATATGAATTTACCTTCAAGAAAACCGCCTGTTACACCAATCGGCTTTTCATCGAGAACTGCGAATTCCTGCACAATCTTCGCCATGGAAATTTCGTCGTTCCCCGTAATCATGGCAGTGGGCTTCCTGATTCTCTCCGCTGGCCCCTCCCATCCCATCTTCTTCGTAGAAAGACTCAACATGCGGTTTGCAACAACGTGCATCTCGGATCCGACTCCGCGAAGCTTCCTGCGTAACTCTGCAACCCGTTCCGTATTCTGCGCCGTGTAGTCGATCAGCAGAACACATCCAGAGGCCGAAAGCCGTCGCTCAATCTCGGCTATCATCGAATTCTTTTCTGCTCTCATCCCAACACTCCTAGTCGCGCTCGTTCAAAGGCAATCCAACACCCATTGTTGAACCAACCGTCCACTTTTTAATGTATATGCCCTTTACCGAAGACGGCTTATCCGCCTTGATCGCATCCATCACGGCACGGGCATTCTCCACCAGCTTGGACACATCAAAGGAAACCTTCCCGAACGGAACCTGAACATTGCCGTTCTTGTCCATTCGATATTCAACTCGCCCCGCTTTACACTGCTTCACCGCACCGGCAGTGTCTTCGCTAACCGTACCGGTTTTCGGATTCGGCATCAAACCCCTTGGCCCAAGCATTTTTCCAAGCTTTTTTACTTCTTTCATTGCATCAGGCGTTGCAACCGCGATGTCAAAATCCAGCCATCCGCCCTTTACTTTTTCCATCAAATCTTCGAAGCCGACAACATCAGCGCCGGCCGATCTCGCTGCATCGGCTGCCGCCCCGCTCGCAAAAACAATTACCCGCACACTCTTGCCGGTACCATTCGGCAGGGAAACCGTACCGCGAACAGTCTGATCTGTCTTTGCAGGATCCACGCCGAGCCTCGCCGAAAGCTCCATCGTTTCATCGAATTTTGCAAACGCATTGGCCTTTACAAAAGCAATCGCTTCATCAAGCGCGTATTGCCTGTCTTCGACTTTGCCTTGCACGTTTCTATATTTTTTTCCGTGTGTGGCCATGGCTATTCCACCTTGATCCCCATGCTTCGCGCAGTACCTGCTATTATCATGGCTGCGCGCTCCCTGTCAGATGTATTCAAATCCTTGATCTTCATATCGGCAATTTCCAGCACCTGTTTCTTCGTAACCGTGCCGACTTTTTCCTTGTTGGGCGTCCCGGAACCTTTTGCCAGACCGGCCGCCCGCTTCAAAAGGACCGCTGCAGGCGGACTCTTTGTGATGTAAGTGAAAGACTTGTCCTGATAAACCGTTATTTCAACCGGAATAATCAGACCCGCCTGAGCCTGCGTAGCCGCATTGAACTCCTTGCAGAACGCCATGATGTTGACACCATGCTGCCCAAGCGCAGGACCAACCGGAGGCGCAGGGTTTGCCTGCCCGGCCGGTATTTGCAACTTTATCTTCGCAGATATCTTCTTCGCCATTTCAGATTCGCTCCACCTGCCAATATTCTAATTCCACCGGGGCTACCCGCCCGAAAATCGCAACAGAAACTTTCAATTTCCCACGTTCCGGATCAATCTCCTCGACAGTCCCGTTAAAACTCATGAACGGACCGTCAATAATCTTGATCGTCTCGCCAACTTCAAAAGTCACCTTTGGTTTGACTTTTTCCTTGCGCTCATCAATCTGGTTGAGCAATATATCCACTTCTTCTTTACGCAAAGGCGCAGGCTTTTCACCGCCCACAAATCCAATCAAACCCGGAGTTTCACTGATAAAATACCAGGACTTCTCCCTCATCTGCTTGCTCTCGTCATACAACGCAATATTGATGAGAACATAACCCGGGAAAAATTTCCTCGTAGCAGTGGACCTGACGCCTTTTTTTACCTCCGACACCTTCTCTGTCGGAATAAGGACATCACCGATATATTCCCCCATCTCCTCCTGCTTAATACGCCGGAGAATACTCTCCCGGACCTTGGCTTCCTGCCCGGTCAGAGTGTGAAGCACATACCACTGTTTCTCCATACCGTCACCCTCTATACAGGACGAGCAATTGCACTATTTTCTGAAGAATCCAGTCGCTCAATCCTACGAACAGGCCGATAAGGCCCACAACAATTATAATAACTACCGCCGATTCAGAAAGCTCCTGCCAAGTCGGCCACGAGGATTTCTTCATCTCGTCAGCCACTTCAGTAAGATATGTCCTCGTCTTCCCGATCGGATCCGCCACTTTCCACGCCCCTTGCCCAACCTTTACAGATCTCCCCAACAACAATGACCAATCTCAATCCGGCCAGAAAATGGCAGGCCAGGAGGGACTCGAACCCCCAACACCCGGTTTTGGAGACCGGTACTCTGCCAAGTTGAGCTACTGGCCTTTCTACCGATCAATACTACCGCGATTCCTTGTGAACCACACGCTTCCGGTCGAAAGGACAGTACTTTTTCAACTCAAGCCTGTTCGGCGTAAGAGTCTTATTCTTCGTCGTGGTGTAATTACGACGTTTGCACTCGGTGCAAACCAGTGTTATTATTTCCCGCGGCATACCGCGCAATCTCTCTTTCCGACAGATTTCCGTTTCGCGAGATTACTTAATAATCTCTGCAATTGTGCCCGCACCCACAGTCCTGCCACCTTCGCGAATTGCAAACCGCTTGCCCTTCTCCATCGCGACCGGCACGATCAAGTTGACCTGCATACTGACGTTGTCGCCAGGCATCACCATCTCTACCCCGTCAGGCAGGATTATATCACCAGTAACATCCGTGGTGCTGAAGTAGAACTGAGGCCTGTACCCTTTGAAGAATGGAGTATGCCGCCCACCCTCATCCTTGCTAAGCACGTAAATCTCGCACTTGAACTCAGTGTGAGGAGTAATCGATCCGGGCTTTGCAAGCACCTGGCCACGCTCAACATCCTCTTTCTTGGTGCCACGCAGCAGTACGCCGATGTTATCGCCGGCCACACCTTCATCCAGCAGCTTCCTGAACATTTCCACACCGGTAGCCGTGGTCTTTTGAGTGTCGCGCAATCCGACAATTTCAACTTCTTCTCCAACCTTCACCTTGCCGCGCTCCACACGACCGGTAACCACAGTGCCTCGACCTTCAATTGAGAATACATCCTCAATCGGCATAAGGAAATCCTGATCAATAATACGAACCGGCTCAGGAACAAAAGCGTCAAGCGCACTCATCAAATCTCCGATGCACTTGCAAGCCGGATCGCTTGCCGATGTGGCTTTCGTAGCCGCCAAAGCATTACCGCGAACAATCGGAGTCTTGTCGCCGGGGAAGTTGTATTTCGTGAGCAAATCCCTTATTTCCATCTCAACCAGATCCAGCAACTCCGGATCATCCACAAGATCGACCTTGTTCAGAAACACCACGATGGCAGGAACACCCACCTGGCGTGCCAACAGAATATGCTCACGCGTCTGAGGCATGGGCCCATCTGCCGCACTCACAACCACGATAGCGCCATCCATCTGGGCGGCACCGGTAATCATGTTCTTTACATAATCCGCGTGTCCCGGACAGTCAACGTGCGCATAATGCCTGTTGTCACTGCTGTATTCCACATGCGATGTGGCAATCGTGAGAATCTTTGTGGGATCGCGACGACCCTGGCTCGCCGATGCCTTGGCCACTTCGTCATATGAAATAAAACTACACAGATTCTTCATGGACTGCACTTTTGTGATGGCAGCCGTGAGAGTAGTCTTCCCGTGGTCAACATGCCCGATAGTGCCTACGTTGACATGCGGCTTCGTCCGTTCGAATTTTTCCTTAGCCATGACACACCCTCCTAACTTTACTTGCTTTTTCTCTATTGTTTATCCCAAAGATGGAGCCCATGAGCGGAATCGAACCGCTGACCTCATCCTTACCAAGGATGTGCTCCACCGACTGAGCTACATGGGCCGCGTTCTTTATGGTGTCCGCAATCCCGCCCAAAAATCAAAAAAGCAAAATACACCCCTGCGCCCATCCTCCCAAAGGAAAGACGGCGCCACGGATGTTCCAGCTTAATTCGTTAACCTGCTCCGGCATGGCCCCGTAACCAGACCCGCCGAATCCATAAAGACAGCAAAGGTACCAGCGATAACGCCAATGTCAAAGTTTTTTTTGCTTTTTTTTCTGCTTTTTTTTTCTGCGCCTGTTTTAGGGGTACTGTCACAAGTTCAACGAAAGAATGAAAAAAAAAGAGAATGGCGAAGATCCGGGGCATCCCATAAACTTAAAAAGAAAAGCTGCTGCCCTCGAATCACGATAAGCAGACGAATAGAGCGAGATCAGGCATCTCGTTCCGTCTTCGTCCTGCGGTCTTCGCCGGGACAAGTCCACGAAGCGGAGTCGGCACGGGAATATGTGTCGGTGTATCGGAGTTCCTACTCCGTTACCCCCGATACTCCCACACGCCCATACTCCGAGACTTCTTTCGGGATTCCGCCTTCTGTCAAAATTCCTTTTGAACACCAAGGTCGAAAAGGAAGCTAAGCGGTTAAGTGTATAGGGTTAAGGGTGGAGGGTTAAGGGTTCTACACTTTTAGGCGAACGCCACACGTCCAGCCGATCAACAAGATCTAGCCGCCTCAGGAAATCCGGATCAATTAACCGCTTTTCGCCCATCTTCTGGTGTTCCAGAGCATTTGCAACATGAACTGCCGTCAGTGCGGCAAATCGCCGATCCCCGGACAGGGAAGGCAAATGATGATAAGCGGCAGCCGTCACAATATCGTCATCAAAACCCCACAAACCCAGTAAATATGCCCCGGCCTCGGCATGTGTAGCCCCCAGAATATCTCGCTCTGCGTCAACAAACGACTTGCCCTCGCAATCAACTATTTCAAAAACCTTGTTGTAAGTATCGGACGCATTTGCGGCAAAAACAAGCTTGCCAATATCATGAAGCAATCCAGAAATGAAGAACACTTCCAGATTTTCGGGCTGCACACCCTCCATTTCCGCGATATCCTGACTTAGCGATGCCACATTCAGGCTGTGCGCAAGCAATGCATCGTGATTGAAACGAGGTACATTGTTGGCCCACTTGGTGAATGCATGCAACGCGAGCGTCAACGACCGCACCATGTTGATTCCCAGAAGAGCCACGGCATGACGGGGGCGCGTAACTTTCTCGCGAAAACCAAAGAATGCCGAGTTGCACAACTGAAGCACTTTGGCGCTCATGGCAATATCCCGTTCCAATATCCGCCCAACCTCATCCGCACTTGCATCCCCCGTCGCAAGAAGCGCTTCGAGTTCGGCAAAAATAGCAGGAGGCGTTGGAAGCGTTTTCACCCTTGCAACCAGATGATCCAATCCATGACTGGGCAAGCTGGCACGCAACCTGAACATACGCTCGATTCTCAAGGCCAGTTTTCGGGTATCGTCAGGTTTCCTGAAGAACTGGTGGGCAGATCCCGCCAGTTGCATGTTGGCCAGAGCCCCCTCTGACCCGCTGACGGCTATTCGAACAATCTGCGGATACTGCTCATTAATAATGCCAAGAAACTGCCCTCCGTCCATGCCGGGCATGTGATAGTCGGAAATTACACATGCTGCCGAATGATCATGCAGAAAACCGATGGCTGCGCGCGGCTCGGGAAATGTCACCACTTCGCAATCCACAACACTGTGCACAACATGAGTCAGAAGCCTCAACACCGCCGGTGTATCATCGACAATTATAACATACGGCTTTTCTGCCATAACCTTGTTTTCTCCATCTCACTGACAGCGAAGATTTTTGGGGATCTATTATTATTTTATAGTTTTATGTTATTCCATGTTCCAATGAAAGTCAATTTCGCTTTTCCCGTCTCTCGTTTTCCCGTCGCTGTTCCTCCTCCTTTTGCCGCGAAGGGCGCGTTTTTTCAGTGTTGCACTTGAATGGAGAAGTTTGCGATAATAAAGGCAATGCAAAGCAAAGTAATGGAATCGGCCCGGGCAGATAAAATTCCGGGGAAACACCTGAAGGCTGATAAGAACCTGGATTCATTAGTCGCCAATGAGGTGCAGATTTTGCTCGCTGAAAAGCGAACATCGCTTTCACTGCTCCGCACTGCCATCGCCGTATTGATCCTTCCTATGACCGTTTTCAGCTTCCTGGTCGCAACATCACGGTTTTACAATATCTTCGACACGCTAATCATATACATCCCGCTTGTAGTATTAAATGTCGTTCTAACTGGAATCGGCTTTCACCTTGTCATACGGGCGATCACACGAATCCGACATCACGACCACAGTCTGGCGCAATTAAAGGAAACACACTCGGAACTTGGCCGGCTGGTCGATTGAAGGCTTTATTGCCAAATAATAATGGACTATCCATGATCCGCCGGAAACTTAAGATAACATGAATCGTATAGAATCAATCTTAATAGCCAGCCCGTCGAATCCGCGACTAAAGGAAATTGTCCGCCTGCGTGACCGCGCAGGCAGGGACAAGACCGGACTCGTATTGATTGAAGGTTATCGTGAGCTTATGCGGGCAGTTGATGCGGCAATCGCTCTAAAGGAATGCTATTATTGCCCCGAATTGTTCCTGGGCTCGAACGAACTCGCTCTGGTAAAACAAGCTCAAACCCGTGGTGCAGCCGCTTTCTCCCTGTCCGCAACAGCCTTCAGAAAGATCAGTTACAGGGACAGACCTGATGGACTGATAGCAACTGCGCAATATGAAAAACTAACACTCTCCGATTTGTCCCCGTCTTCAAACCCGCTCTTTCTCATTGCCCAAGGCATAGAAAAACCAGGCAACCTCGGGGCCATACTGCGTTCCGCCGACGCCGTAGGCATTGACGGCGTGTTGGTATGCGACGGAGTGACGGACGTCACAAACCCGAATGTGGTTCGCGCCAGCACGGGCACTTTATTTACAGTTCCGGTAGTCGAAACATCCTCCGGAGATGCTTTCAAATGGCTGAGAGAACACGGAGTTAAAATACTCGCGGCAACACCTCACGCAAAGCAGCTTTACTCAGACGCAGATCTTGCCGTGCCATGCGCGATAGCCGTGGGAGCCGAACAATTCGGTCTTACGGAGCAGACCATTCAAAAAGCAGACATGGCAGTCAGGATACCCATGGCCGGCACAGCGGATTCGCTGAACGTTTCCACGGCCGCCACCCTTCTGCTGTTTGAAGCCGCGCGCCAACGAGGTTTTCCTCCACGCAATAAGCGCGGGCAGCACAAATGCCAGAATGGCCAGTAACCGGTCCTGGCCGGCTTTACGCTAGGTTATTCCCGAAGCGATGCATTCTCCGGTGTAACTGCTCAGGCGATGAAGGAAGAGTGGACAGGATGAATAGCGATCGATTGAATTAAATGATCTGCATAGCTGCGTAGTTGCCCGCTGTTTACTCGCTGTTTACTCGGCAGGTTTGCTTTGACTCAGTGGGATAAAATGTGGTAACAAGTTGGTGTTAACCGTTATGCAAGGGCAAGCATACGCTTCCGGCGCCGGAATGTCCTTTGTTCCGCGGCTTGTCATGCAATAACGGCGTGCATGAACGAAGAAGGAGGTTGTTATGTTGCGACGAATGGGCGCGGAGTTCTTCGGAACATTCTGGCTGGTTCTCGCAGGATGCGGCAGCGCTTTGTTGTGCGGATCCATGGCAAGTTTTGAAATCCGCTTGATTACTGTTTCATTGTCGTTCGGCCTTGCCGTCATAACCATGGGGTATGCGCTGGGACATATTTCCGGTGCGCACCTCAATCCAGCCGTATCAATCGGTCTTTGTGTCGCAGGCCGGCTTCCAGCCCGGGCCCTGCCTGGATATATTGCCGCACAGGTGGCCGGAGCGATTTGCGCTGCCGGCCTGTTATTCGTGATCCTGACCGGCGGGCCCGACAGCCACCTCTCCACCTCACTCGCGTCAAACGGTTATCAGTCAAATTCACCTGGCCAGTACAAATTATACTCCGCCCTGATAAGCGAGACACTGATGACTTTCGTGTTTGTGATGATAGTCCTCGGCGCCACGGACAGGCGGTCCCCTCGCAGCCTCGCACCCCTGGCTATTGGACTTGGCCTGACCCTGATCCATCTTGTGACGATCCCGATCACCGGGACATCGGTCAACCCAGCGCGCAGCACCGGTCCGGCAATTTTCGCCGGAGTAACGTGGCCCCGGGAACAATTGTGGCTCTTCTGGATTGCTCCCATAGCAGGAGCGACTCTTGCCGGAATCGTGTATTGCTGGCTGGCCGGCAAGCCGGTCGTGTCCAATGAACACGAATAGATCACACAGACAGCACGCGCTCCCCGAATTGATGGTCATGCGGCCTTTTGCCGCTACCATTCTTATCGGAGCAATCCTGCTGATGTTGCCGGTATCGAATGCGATGGGGCGATGGACAGACCCCCTGACCGCATTGTTCATGGCTACAAGCGCAACCTGCGTAACCGGGCTGTCCGTGGTAGATATCAGTGCTCATTTCTCATTTTTCGGACAGGTTATACTCCTGTCGCTGATTCAACTGGGTGGACTCGGAATCATGACGCTGGGAACATTCTTCCTGGCCATGGTTGGACGCCGATTGAGCGTAAATGAGGAGTTCGTAATGATGGACTCCCTGGGCACAGAACGTGTAAGAGGGCTTCATTCACTGCTGGCCAAAACCATCCTGTTCACCCTGATCATCGAAACTGGCGGCGCTGCCATATTGGCCTACAGATTCATCGTCGTGCACCATTACGAGGCATGGGATGCCGTCTATATGGCTTTTTTCCATTCCATATCGGCCTTTTGTAACGCAGGCTTGTCGCTTTTCCCAAACAGCCTCATGGATATTCGCACAGATAAGATTGTGATCCTGACCGTGGCCGCCCTGATAATACTTGGAGGATTGGGTTTCTTTGTGCTTTACAACCTTAGTATCCTGCGACCCTGGCGAAGGAACATCCTTCACCGGAAGCGCATGGCCCTGCATACGAAACTTGTTCTCGGATGCACCGCCATCCTGCTTCTGGTCGGATGGTGCGCATTCCTTTGCCTTGAATGGGACAATACTCTTTCGAGACTGACCGTCGCCGATAAATTCTCCTGCGCATTCTTCCAGTCGGCAACTCCGAGAACCGCCGGTTTTTCGGTTGTCAATATCGCCGACCTTAATTCCTCGACATTCTTTATGACCATCGCACTTATGTTCATAGGCGGGTCCTCTGCCTCCACGGCGGGAGGAGTCAAGACAACCACGGTCGTCGTACTGGCCATGACAATGGCGGCAATGATCAGGGGCAGGGAGGAAACGGAAATATTCAGGCGGACGATTTCAACCCATGTTGTGCGGGAAGCCATCACGATTTTCGTGCTTATGCTGATCCTCATCGCGACTGCATTCGGATTCCTGCTCGTGAGCGAACGAGCCGGCATATCGTCCAACCCCTCTCTTTTTTCGCCGCAGAATCTCCTGTTCGAAACGGTTTCGGCAACTGGAACAGTAGGCCTGTCTGCGGGCGTAACGGCAGCACTGTCCGGCGCCGGCAAATTGTGCATTATCTCATGTATGTTCCTGGGCCGGATAGGAACCCTTGTCATAGCCCTTATGATCGGGCGGAGAGATGTCGGTCAGGCAATTAGATACCCTGAGGAAGAAATAACCGTCGGATGACAGGAAGTATCCGGCGCCGTAAGGAGGAACACCTGATGAAGAGAATCGGCATAATAGGCGGAGGCCATTTCGGATCCGCACTCGCAGCCTGTCTCGCGGAAAAAGGCGCCGAGGTGGTATTGCTGGATAATGATCGCGAAACAATACGGCAGCTTGCTTCTGTCGTTTCAAGGGCAGTGCAGGGCGACGCCACAAACCGCGACGCCATCAGTGAAGCCGGAATGCCCGATTGCGATGCGGTAGTGGTATCAATCGGCACCAACATGGAAGCCAGCATCATGGCCACAATGATCCTCAAGGAACTCAAGGTTAAACTCGTTGTCGCAAAAGCGGCTTCAGACGTGCACGGCAAGGTGCTCGAACGCTTAGGCGCCGACAGGGTGATCTACCCGCACCGGGATATGGCGGAACGATTGGCAAATTCGTTGTGGGCGCCAACCGTTCTTGATTATTTCGAAATATCCGATGGCGTCAGCATAATGGAGGTCAAGGCGCCAAAATGGCTTATCGGACAAAGCATCGCCGATTCGAAAATACGAAACGTTATCGGCGCAACAGTCCTTTCAGTGATCCGCGCCCCCGATGCCCAGGGCAGGCAGGAAAAGATCGTGCCTCCTTCTGGCGACACCAGGGTGATGGACGGCGACACGCTGATACTATTCGGAACCGACAAAGATCTTGAGAAGCTGAAGCAGTAACCACATCGGGGGGGGTGTCTATTCTGAACCTGGCTGCGCAACAGCCGGTCCCGGCGCCTGTACAACAACAGATGTACCATTGATCCGATCCGGAACCGCATAAGGCGCCGAACTGTTCCCCGAAACAGCCGGGATTGCTTTTGTTTCCGACACATCGTCACACATGCCGGCTTTCCCCATGACATCTTTCACGTACTGTCTCGTTTCGCGAAAAGCATATTTCCGGACGATTTCCACGCCCGTCATACCCTTTCCCCGTTTTACCCACTGATCAACCCTGGCCGGCCCGGCATTATATGCCGCAAGTGCAAGCGCGAGATCGTTGTGATACCTTGCGATCAGTTTCTTGAGATAAAGGCCCCCTATGATCGCATTGTCCCGGACGTCGGAAAGATGTCGCGGCCCGAGCTTGTATTCAAAAGCTATTTCAAGGGCAGTATCAGGCTTCACCTGCAGGATTCCATGTGCGCCCTTGGATGAGACAGCTTTCTCGTCAAAGCCGCTTTCGACTTCCGCCATAGCCGTCAGGAGTTTCGCAGGAATCTGCAATCCTGATGCAACATCGCACAGAAGCTTCTCCTTCCTGGCACGCAACTCGGGCGAAATAGAACTGTATCCCGCGTCAGCCATCTTTCGCAATGGAGGCGAAAGTGCGGCCCACGCAAGGAAGAATATCGACAATCCGATCAGGATCAGACCTATAGTGGACGCCTTATCCTCGCCTTTTTCAAGCCGCATATAAGCACCTTGTTGCCAATCGCCATGTTTACTTCACCGACTCCGGAATATTACCAGCTCAAATGATTATCTATTGCTTGCCGCCGAATCAATAAAGAACTCCTATATTAGTCACTTCACACGCCGGGACGCAAATGCTATAAACATGACGATGCACACTGAACCCCGATTCCAGACCAATACCTTGCCGGACGATGAGGCGGCGAGGAACGCCGAATTCGAGTCGGTGGTCTCCGAATATGAAAATTCACTGCTGCGGTACACTACACGGCTAGTCAGGAATCCTGCGTGCGCACAGGACGTAGTCCAGATCGTGTTCATCAAGCTCTTCCAGCGATGGAAAGATAAATTCATGCCATCTCCTGAACTTTGCGCCTGGCTTTACAGGGTTGCCCATAACGAAGCGATTGACCATATCCGGCGCGAGAACCGGTTAAGCATTCTCGTTTCCCGGCATACTGACGAACAACAGGCCGGAATGCGCGATATGGAGGGTGGAACACGATCCGGCGTCGCCGAGGAAAAAGCCGCACTCCTGATAGGAATGTTGAGCAGCCGCGAACAACAAGTGGTAATTCTCAAGATCTATGAAGAAAAAAGCTACAGGGAAATATCGCAAATAACCGGACTGAGCGAAAGCAACGTCGGCTACATTCTACACTTCGCGATGAAGAAAATGGCGGATGCCTTGAAGTCCGCCAGGTCAAATCAGGAATCAAACTGGGACAATCTAAATGACGGAAAAACACCATAGGCCGGAACATGAAGCCGATCATGCCGGACAAAAACCGGTTGCAATGATCCCCTGCGGCGAGATACAGGAGCTGCTCACGGCGTACATGGCCAAGGAACTCGGCGAAAGCCAGTCTGCGCTGGTACGCGAACATCTCCGCAAGTGCGGGAAGTGCCGGGCGTTTGCGCGGGATATCCAGATCACCTTTGACCTGTTCGCAAATGCCCGTGGCAGCGAACCGCATGCGGCGATGCACTTGTCCGACAAACACCGCGCCAGGATAAGACGCGCTTACATGCATCCGCTCATAGGCTGGATGGAAACACACCACATGCTTGTATCAACCATTGTTGCAGCGATAGTATTGATGGTGTTTATTTTCCTGCTTTCGCTCGTCATGCTTGCGACGTTTTTCCAGGATGATCCGTCAACCATATCGCCTCCGGTAACCATTCTCAGGGAAACGCCTCCGATCCGCATGGATGACACACCTGCGCAAAGGCTCCCCGTGGCCATTCCTGACATGCCGTTGCAGCAGATCGAACCGCTGCCGCCAGCCTCGTCGCTTCCGCGCAATGACAAGGATATACCGGCGTCGCAGTTGACACCCATGATCCTGCCGCCCGCAACAAACCGGTAGGATATAACCCTCTATGGCGTCAACCCGGCCGCAGCGCTACCCGGCAAGGTCGTTGTCGGCCCGGCGCATTATGTCCTCAAGCGCATTCACCGTCTTGTCCGGGAGCGGGCGCTTCAAGGGAGTTTCCAATATTTCCTCAACCTTCCCGCGGGCACGGGAATAAATGTCGGGACGGCCAAGTTGCACCCACTGGTCGAACGTGTCGCGGTCCATCAACTCAGGCATGCAAAACTCCTCGCTGCGGCACGCCGCGAGCGTACTTTCCTCCATGAGAAAGTTCCCACCGGGCCCGACACTGGTAACGTCCGCAAGATAATCGCGCCGGGCGCTCACCTCGATACCGTCTTTCATGCGCTTACAAAGAATCGCCATCTCGTGATCCACGATAATCTGTTCAAGAATCAGGAGCTGGCTGGTCTCGATCTCGCCTATCCCGTTCACCACGTCGGCTCCGGAAAGCACCAGAGGAAGGGTGGTGATCATCTTTTCAATCATCGCCTGGGCGCCGGGCGCTTTCGCATCGGTCAAGCATCCGGCCTGTGTATTGGGTAGCCCGTAAAAACGCGCCATCTCACCAAGCCCGGTGTTGATCAAGTTCGATTCCGGCGCGCCTTCAACAAATCCGCCGGAACGCATGTTCATAACTCCCGCAGCGTGTCCGAATATAATTGGAGTACCAGGCGCCGCCAACTGAAACAGCACAAGCGCCGACAAGCTTTCGGCATTGGCCACGGCAATGTCGGAATACAGGCTTGCCGGCCCGGTCGAGCCGCATGCCGGCATGGGAAAGGGAAGAATCGGAACATGGTATTTAGTCAACTCAAGGCATGCATCGCACATTTCGGCATCATGTGTAAGCGGCGGTATGGTACAATACGTGACTGAAAATATCTTCCTCCGTTTCACCTCCTCGACATCGCCGAGTACGGCCGAAAGAGCCTCGATTATATACGGAACTTCGGACGGATGATGCAGTTCGTGCTGAATATGCTTGGATGAATTCATCAGCGACAGGCAGGTTACACGCACGTTACTTGAAGCCGCCGGAATGTCGTCGAGCATGATATTGGGCCAAACCACACGACCGAGCGACAATTCCTCGAAAATCCTCAGGCTGGCCGCAAGATCGGCAGTTATGCCGTTCCTCCGTTCACCGGTTTTGAAATCGATCGCAAATGTAGCTTCCCCATCCAGCGTATAACCTGTCCATGCGGACGGCATGGGAAAATCGAACTCCGGATTTCTCGCCCCTAGCGTGAAGGATTTCGGCGCAGTTTTGAGCGCTCTTGTCACCATATCCTCCGGTATCCTGGCGATCCTGGATGCACGATCCACGCGAGCACCGTTGGATTCCAATATCTTCAAGGCGCGGTCGCTCATAAACCGCACTCCTACGTCTCGAAGGACCGAAAGACTGTCGAGATGAATACGCTCCCGTTCAGCGATGGACAAGAAACTGCATTGCGCGCGCATATATTCTCCTCCTGTTTTATGCTTATATTTACAAACTGGCACCGGCCGATGGAAACCGCTTGTCGCCCGGCTTGTTTTGCTCGATGTCCTTTTCAGCCATGGCCGCCACGTCTCTCCTGAAAACACTTAAATCCCTGCCCGCGCCTGTTTCTGCCATCAATTCTTTCACAGAATTAACGACAAGCGCGGCTGACCCCGGATCGTGCAGGCTGTTAGCCCCAACTGTCACTACGCCCCCTCCGGTTCCGGCATATCCCAGCCAGCCCTGTTGTTCGCCGTTTATACAGCCTGCCACGAATACACGCATGGAGCAGTTTCGCTTTATTTCAAGGGCATGGGAGGCACAGAACTCGCCCGGAACACACGCGACATATCCGTCATGTATGCGCACCACCTGCACTTCGGCTGTTCTGTATGCAGGCCACACTGCATCAATTTCACCGCGGACAATAACCCCTGCCAGTGCAATCAAGCCTTCGGCCGACAACACCGCACCCCTTGCGGCGGCAAGTTCCAACCCCTTGCACCCTTTTTCCTCCGCACTCTCCAGCGCGGCACGACAACCGCCCCATGCGACTTTCGCATCCCACATCGAAGGCGTTTTCATGGGACTCAGATCCACTGTCGTACACTTTGCGGACATATGAATATCATCCGAATAATTCTCTTTTTGAATCCGCGAAATCTCATCGGCAACTGCCTCGCCCAAATACCGGCCCGCTCTCTCCGCTGCATTGAATCCGGCATCCTCCCGAAATGCCGGAGCGATATCCGCACAGGGTGAAGCCAGCGTAACAACTGCAAAATCGCCGCCAAATCGTTGACGAAGTGACGACCTAAGGTAATGAACATAGTCGGCAGAAACAAGGGTGGCTTCTGAACCGGCAGCGGACGCGGGAATACCGCTAATCACAACTGCGGCTATTGGTTTACCCGAGGTTATATCAAGGACCGAAAGAACTCCCTGCTCCACATCCACAGGTTCATGGGGCGCGAATCTGTTGACGGCAATCCCGCGAACATTGACGCCAGCCCAAACCACCGCGGAAGGCCTTGTCGCGGCACAAGCCCTGGCTGCAACAGCTACGGCCCTGTCTTTCACCATTTCAAGATACTGCGTAAGCTCCACGGCATCCTGTTCCTCCGAATGCCAGATCGTCTGCCGTATGCAAAGCGGTCCGGAATGGTTCAAGGTGCAACCAAGGATAATATAATCCTCCCTTGTGCCGGTATGCGAAGCGACTGCCCGGCGTATATAATGAGACCAGGGCGGGGAAAGAAACATAAGATCCAAGGAGATGAAAAGCACCCCCTTCGCGCTGCCTCGCAAATGAAGGGCGGATACCATTAGCGGATCGTGGACACCGGTTGCCTCCCGTACAGTTCCATACGCCCCTGACAGGAACAATCCCGCAGGCGGTGTGATATCAGCCTCGGCAAAACCAGCCTTTAGAGCCATCTTCTATTCTTTCAACCCAAGTTTGGACGCCAAATCAGCCTTGTCTGCGGATTTCGACAGGGCTTCATTCTGCTCGACGATCTTTTCCTTGACCAGCCTGGCAAGCTCTTCGTTGAGAATACGGTTGCCCCGGGCGCGCCCGGTCTGCATGGCGCTGAAGAGTTGCTGACACTTGTTTTCACGAATCAGATTGGCCACACCAGTGTCCGAAATCAGTATTTCCAGCGCGGCTACGCGGCCTCCGCCAATCTTCTTGCACAACGTCTGGGCTATGACTCCCTTCAGCACGTCTGCCAGAACCGTACGAATCTGGTTCTGCTGCCCGGCCGGGAACATGTCTATCACGCGGGATATCGTACTCGCCGCAGTGTTGGTGTGAAGTGTGCCGAACACCAGATGACCCGTGTTCGCGACTTCAAGAGCCAACTGCACGGTCTCCAGATCTCGCATTTCTCCTACCAGCACAATGTCCGGATCTTCCCTGAGAGCGGCGCGCAGCGCGCGGCTGAAAGATTTCGTATGCGGTCCCACTTCACGCTGGTTTACAAGACACTTCTGGCTGACATGTACGAATTCAATCGGATCCTCCAGCGTGATTATGTGGTCCTGCCGGGTCTTGTTGATGTGATCTATCATGGCAGCAAGCGTGGTTGATTTACCGCTGCCGGTAGGGCCGGTCACGAGAATGAGTCCCTTCGGATAGTCGCAAAGCGCCGTAATGACCGGCGGAAGGCCAAGTTGCTGTATGGATATTATCCTCGCCGGTATCTGCCGGAATACGGCTCCCGGTCCGCGATTGTCGCAAAATACATTCACGCGAAAACGTGCAACATCCGGTATGGAATAGGCAAGATCGGTGTCGTTATCCGCCCGGAACTGCTCCCTGTTACGCTCCGGCATTATGGGATCAATCAGACGCATCAAATCCTCCGCGCCAAGAACCGGCGCGTCGGTTATCTCGAAAATACTGCCGTCAATTCGCCATCTCGGCTTCATGCGCGACGCCAGATGAATATCAGAGGCGCGCTCGGCAACCATGCGCCGGAGCAACTGATCCAACTGAGGCGAACGCGACTCCCCGGTCGCAACTTCTTCGACATCCGTCGGCATGTCAACCGCGCCTCCGAATGCCTTCAGGGCGGTATCAAACGACATTGAGTCGATAATACATGTTCGCAACTCCATGCCTGGAAGCATTTCCCGCAACAGGCTCATCGCCTGCGGTGTCGGATCCTCCACAAAACCAAGCTCCAGAATGTTTCCTTCGGCCTTCAAGGGAAGAACGCGATGACGCTGTATAAAATCAACCGGCACAAGGCTCCGGGCTGCCAGATCGACAGAGGTTTTTGCCACGCGCGCTGGTACGCCGTGGCGCGAGGAAAACTGCAGCCGCTTGGCGAGCACCTTGCAGGTGACAAGCGCAAAGTCCGGCAGCTTGCGAAACATATCGACAAAGAATTTCCGGTCGAATTTCAGCAGGATGGTATCGGGACCGGCCATTACAGTGGCAGACCGGGCCTGGCCAAGAAGAAGACCTATCTCGCCTATCGTGTCGAACGGCTTGACACGGGCTATTTCCACCAGCTCATTTCGCGCATCATGCTTGACATGTATTACAGCCTCACCTGAAACTACGACGAAAAAACTATCCGAATCTTCCCCTTCACGCACCACTGTTTCACCATTGTCGTATTGAAGCATTGAGGCATTACCGACAATCTCGCAGAGATCCTGTTCGGCAAGCTCGCTAAACAGCGCACTCTGCTTCAATTCGCTCACAACAGCACTGGACATTTCGGCGGTAATGGGCAGGTTGTTCATTTCATCGCCTCCTGAAGCGTTTCCCGTGACATCTTCCATGTACGGCAGCAACTTTGTAGAATCCCAGCCCGCCAGTCAAGCGGTTTGCCCTTGATCGAGTCAACGTCTGGATGTAAATTATTGTTGATTGAATGCACAATGACATTCAAATGTCCATATTGCCGGGCGGAATTTCCACAACAGGACTCGATATACTGCCCGGCTTGCGGGAAAGCCATGGTTATCCCGTCGAAGCTCCGGAAAAGCGGGCTGCATATCCGAAAAGGTGTCGATCATGAACTGCGGCGCGCCCAACGATTGGCCAAGTACCGCGTTCCTCTGCTTTTTTCACGCCGCGGCCCGCAAACTACGATACTGCTTGTTCTCGCTATGCTGACCGCCGGTGTGTTGCTCCTGCTCAGAAGCGCCGACCGGCCGGCTCTCACTGCCAGACAGAAAGAACAACTCGCGTGCGTTCACCTGACGTATCTCTCCCAATCCCTGGTCCAGTTCCAGAGGGATTGCGGCCGTTTCCCGACAACAGAGGAAGGGTTGCGCGCGATCGTGGCCAATCCCGGCATAAGCAACTGGCAAGGCCCGTACACAACTCAAGGCAGGACGCATTTCGTTGATCCGTGGACCAACACTTACCACTACGCATTCAGCAACGACACGGTTTTCCTGACATGCAACGGCGCCGACGGCAAGCCTGACACTGACGACGATATGATCTCTCCTTTCTTCCGGCAATCAGACGACGATCTGATCAGAAAAGCCATAAGAAACGCTAAATCCGGCGAAAACCAAACCCCCGTGGAAGACCCCGAACCGACGGCGAGGGACGAAGTGCGCGGAACGGATATCGAAGTGAATATTATTGCGCCTGGAGCGCCTGGTTCCCCGCAATAATCGGCAGCAGCACCGACAATGCCACCACCAGCACGAACACGCCAAGCGCAAGTATAATAGCCGGTTCCAATAAACCCAGGGAACGGGTCACAAACCGCTCCCATTGCCGCTGGTATCGTTCGGCGGCGTTATCAAGCAGGTTTTCCACGTTGCCACCGGCCTCGCCGGCCTGTATCCATGCAGGAAGCGTCGAAGCGAGCGGAGGCATGACCCTGACGGCATCTGCAAGCGATCCGCCGTGCCTGACAGTCTCCGCTGCTGATTCCGATAGCGATGTAATCCACACACTACCGGTTGCCCGCCCAGACAGTATAATCGCGTCAACCGCCGCTACTCCTCCCCGAAGCAGCATGGAAAAAGTCCGCGCAAAACGAAGGTTAGCCAGCAACGAATAACCCCTGCCTATGATAGGCGCCGAGAACAACCGCCTGTCGAATTTCAAACGCACAGACTCGCTCGTCCTGAGTCGCCTCCTGAAATATGCCACGGCAAGGACGACAAGAGCCACTACCGGCACTCCGCATATTGCCACGATGTTGCCGACAGACATCATGATCCGCGTCACCAACGGCACCGGCAGCCGCATCTCGTGCAAGAACTTGCCTGTCTGCGGAAGCACAAAAACAAACACGCCAACCGCAACAATAACCGCCACCGAAACAACAATCAGCGGGTAGATCATTGCCGTTCTTACGCGCTCTTTCAGCGACTGCTGCTCTTCCATGAAAGACGATAGTTTTTCGAGCACATCCCCAAGAGTTCCGGCACGCTCGCCGGCTGCTATCATCGCCTTCTCAAAAGGTCCCACTTTTGCGCTCGCGCCGCCAAGTGCATCTTCGAGCGACGCACCCTCACGAACAGCGTCCTTCACCGCCGCAAGCCGGCCGCGCGCATCGCCAATCTCCGGCGAATCAATGAGAACCTCTATCGCCCTGACCATTGGAAGCCCCGCCTTGACCAATGCTCCGAGTTCCCGATAAGCCATTATCCGGCGCTCGTCTGTCAAACCGACGTTTCCCGCCGTTCCCGGGACAGTCCTGGCCATGCCGCCGACCGCCTCGATTTTTTCGGCAAATACGCCGGTTTTTGCCAGGCGCTCGCGTGCATCCTTCACCCCAAGCGCTTCAACCAATCCTCGCCTGGAACGTCCATCCCGATCAAATCCTTTGTAATGATAGGTCTTCAAGACAGATTCCCCGAACTGCCGGCTTCGCACGCCCGTGCCGCAACTGCGTCTCACACCCTGAAAAGCTCATCCCGCCCCGGCCGCAGACCCCTGAGGCGCTTGCAAAACCTCCTGCGTCGATTATGCAAGCGCAGTATTCTCTCCTATTTCACATTCACGCCAGTATGTCCGAGCACCCTAACAATCTCGGCAACCGAAGTATAACCCGACCGGATCTTGGCGATGGCGTCCGCGAACAAGTCCGTCATACCCTTTTCCTTTGCAGCCTGTTTCAACGCAACAACGCTGTGTTTTCCCATCCGGATTCTTTCCTGAACATCAGCGTCAATCACCATGAACTCGAATATCCCGACCCGACCCTTATATCCGCCAAGACACTCGGGGCAACCCTTTGCAGCCCACACCTCCATTCCTACAATTTCCGCATCCCCTGCCCTGCCAAGGTTCATTGCTTCACCAGAGGACAACCTTGCCGGCACGCGGCATTTTGGACATAGTTTTCGGACAAGCCTCTGCGCAAGAACTGCACGGAGAGAAGCTGCAAGCAGGTAAGGCTCCACTCCCATATCTGTCATGCGAACCACAGCTCCTGCGGAATCGTTGGTGTGAACTGTGGACAAAACAAGATGGCCGGTTAGAGACGACCGGGCTACGGTTTCCGCGGTTTCAATGTCCCGGGTCTCGCCCACCAGGATAACGTCCGGATCCTGGCGCAGAATATGTTTGAGCCCCTCGCCAAACGTCAGGCCGATCTTGGGTTTCACCTGCATCTGGGCAATCCCAGGCAGGCGATACTCGATGGGATCCTCGATTGTCATTATGTTCATCCCCTCGCGATCCAATCGGCTGATTGCCGCATAAAGCGTCGTAGTTTTGCCGCTGCCGGTCGGCCCCGTGACAAGAACCAGCCCATAAGTCTGCCTGAGGATATCTTCGAAAATCCTGAGATTCTCCGCGGACATGCCAAGATCGGTCAGCGATATCAGCGCCGAATTTCGATCAAGCAGGCGCAGTACCACCCTTTCACCGTCTGCCACAGGGATCGTGGATACGCGTATGTCAATTTCCCTTTCGCCAACCCGGACCTTGGCCATTCCGTCCTGAGGCAACCGTTTTTCAGCAATATCCATATGCGCCATTACCTTCAGACTCGATACCAGGGCTGGTTCCAT
>Ga0172375_10001895_pt1 | contig 33265 bp, 23 predicted proteins | sample LakKiv1m_FD_114537 | JGI IMG/M metagenome (GOLD analysis project Ga0172375, IMG submission 114537) | Freshwater microbial communities from Kabuno Bay, South-Kivu, Congo - kab_092012_11.1m | ecosystem: Environmental > Aquatic > Freshwater > Lake | place: Democratic Republic of the Congo... | reverse complement strand
TTTTCTGGTTGTTCGGTTGAAAAAAAGGAGCACATCGACTATAATAGCATTAATGGCCTCATGCGGGGTGGAAGAATGGCTGAAAAGCGCCTTGTCAAGCCTTGCGAACCCTGTTCCCCGACCCCGTCCGCCGAACTCCGCGCGGCGAAGTTCGCCGAGATCGAGAACGCGGTTCGCGAAGTCGAGCTGCAGTATGAGTTGGAAATCGCGAAAATCCAAGCAGATTTCGCGGTTTTTGAGGCTGAACGCAGAATGGAATACGAGCGCCACGAAAGCGACTTCGGGGCGGCCATCGCCGCCCTCGAATCCGAGTACGCGGCGCTCTTCCAATTGCTCGACGCCGACCAGACGGCCAACGAGACCAAGCTCGCGAGCGAACTCGGGGCCGAGGACGAGAAGTATCTCGGCATCGTCCGGGACTTCCAGACGATCCAGAACGAGGCGTTCGCGAAATATCAGGAACTGTCGCTGCGCGCCGCGACCGCGATCGACAAGGAGACCGAAATCCACCGCGTCTTCGTCGACGGCGAAGAACGCCGCTTCGACGACCTCAAGCGCGAATACGCGCTGATGAACGACGAGCAGTACGAACAGCTGCTGCGGGCGATGGACGCGTCCAAGAACATGCTCGACCAGCTCTCCCGCGATCTCAACGAGGGCGCATTCAACGACGCCAAGTTTCTCTCCCAGGCGATCCTCCAGGTGCTCGAGAACCTGCGTGACACGAAGAACAAGATCACCGCGCTCTTCAAGACGACGACCTCCGTCTATGCCGCCAAGAAGAAAAAGATCGACGAACTCTCGCTCGTCCGCCAGAAGCCGCACTCCGTCGTGAACCAGTCGATCATCGACCAGTTCGTCCGCCAGATCGCATCCGTCGAAAAGGAAAAGGCCGCGTTCGACAAGCTCGTGAACGAGGAACTCGAGGAATCGAAGACGATCATCGGAAGGAAGATCATCGACGCCGACGCCCGCGGAAAGCGTGCGGAAACGGAAAAGTACATCATGATGTACGAGATCGTCATCGCCAAGGCGCGCTTCCTTCTGAAGCGCAACCAGCGCATGTCCGACCTCCTCATCTCCAAATACCAGACCGAAATCCACAAGATCAAGGTCGATTCCTTCCGCCGCGTCGAGGAAATCAAGCTCGCCTATTTCATGCCGAGCCAGTTCTATCAGAACTCGATCAACCTCTATTCGAACTTCGCCTTCTTCATCAACGAATCGTTCGACGAGATCGACAACATGCTCTCCGACTTCATCCGCTTCAACCAGACGCTGACGCAGACCGTGGTCCAGTACGTCCAGACCTCCGCCAAAGTCTTCGCGGACTTCAAGATCGACCTCATCGTCACCGTCAACGCCGCCACCCAGAAACTTTCCGAACTGATTTCCGACATCGACCGCGTCTCGGCCGACATCATCCAGCTCGAATCGCGGAATCGCCTCGAAATCGCCGAGGTCAAGAAGCAGATGGAGAACGCCGAGATCACCGGCGACTATCACAAGTACCTGAAAGGGCTCGAATTCGACCGCTTCTTCGCCGACTTCCAGCACGACATGAACGTGAAGGCGCTCCAGGCGCAGAACGACGAGAACGGGCAGCTGCTCTCGATCGAACGGAAAGTCACCGCCGCCCATCGCGAGACGCGCATCGACGAAGCGGGTGCCAAGCGCGACCGCGCCCTCGTGATGCTCGAAAAGGAGATTCACGACCAGGCCCTCGACAAGCAGTTCGTCATCGCCGAGGCGGCCTTCCGGCGCGATGCCGCGATGATCGACCAGGAAGCCCTCCGCCAGACCGCCGAAGTGGAAGCGCGCACCGTCCGTACCGAACGGCTGTACGCGGATGCCTACGCCGAGCAGGCCCGGATCCAGGAGCGGATGACGTCGGATGGTTCCGCAACCGTCGTCGACTACGTCCACCGGACCCAGAAGCTGATCGACCTGCACCGCGAAGAGACCGCCGCGGCCAAGGTCTACGTCGATGCCGCGGACGACCGCTACAAGCGCGCCTACCTGCTCGAGGCCGAACGCGCCCGCGCCCTTCGCGCCCTCGACTTCGCCTTCATGAAGGAAACCGCCCAGCACCGCAAGGCGATCGACTACTACCATCATTACGCCTATGTCGCGAACCGTCACCTCTTCGAACGCTGCGACCGCTACCTGTCGGCGTTCGGCCGGCTCCTCGTCGACCTCCGCCCGGAGACCCTGAAACTCCAGTTCGAGTCGCTCCGGCTCGCGCGCTTCTACCGTTACGAAGTCCTTTCGACGTTCGAGGACGCGAAGACGACCGTCAGCGAAATCGCCCGCAAGGCCGACCGCGACGACCTCGCCGACACGACCGCCCGACGGATCGAAGACGCCTTCGCGCGCTTCGCGGTCCTGTCCGCCCCGACCGCGGACGACGGGTTCGCCGACCTCAAGGAAGGAAGGCGCCTCCGCGCCCTCGAACGCTTTTACGTCGGCGCGATCCTCGTCCTCCGCGACTACGAGGATGTCCTCGCCGGCTTCTTCGACGACCTCGTCGACCGTTCGATCGCCCGCGACGTCATCGTCGTCGAGACGGTCCGCCGCGGCATCGAGAAGAAAAAGAACATCGTCGAGAAGCACTTCGACGAGGAGATCTGGCGCACGTCCCGCGCGCCGAAACCCGATGCGGTCCACGCCGCCGATCTCGACCTTCGCTTCAAGTCCTTCGAACGCGCCATGACGGAACGCGTCTGGCGCCTGAACAAGGCCTACGAGGAAGGCGTCGGCGAGGAGAACGACCGCCTCGCCTACGTCAAGAAAGCTCTCGACACCGACATGAAGAGCGTCCGGAGAGGCGCCAAACGGGACCTCGAGCGGATTGAAAAGAACCGCCGCGCGTCCCATCAACTGGCAAAAGTCCGCTTCGACCGGCTCGTCGGCGCCTACGAGGATCTCAAACTCACGCTCCACGCCAACATGGAGGCCGAGAACCGCGCCATCGACCAGGGGCTCCGCGACCGGCAGGAAGCGATCCGCAAGCGCCTCGACTCGCTTTCCTCGTCCGTGCAGGCGCTCCCGACCAAAAAGCAGGACAGCCTCGCCGCCCTCGAAGCCGACAAGTCGGCACTCGTCGTCGCCCGCAAGAAGATCCTCGAGGCCGAACTCTCCGAACTCGAAAGCCTCAAGTTCAACGCCCGGCCGATGTTCGTCGCGAAGATCCAGGGGATCCGCGACCGCCTCCCGCAGGACTACGTCGCCCTCTACAAGCGCATGGGCGAAGCCGAGGACGCCTACGTCCGCGAGCACCGCACCACCGAGCAGGCGTTCGATCAGGCGTTCCACCGTTTCCTCGAGGACCAGAAGCAGTATGAGACGATCGTTCAGAACGACGCCGTCGTCATGCATCCGTTCGACCGCCAGATCGAGATCGCCGACCGCATCCTCGTCAAGACCGACGAGGCCTTCAAGGACTCGATGGCCAAAGCCCAGTCCGCGCGCGAACAGGTGAAGAAACGCACTTCCGACGCCGACGAAACCCAGAAACGCATCCTGAACGTCTGACCCGAAGGCAGGTGAATCCCGTGTCGAAAGACTTCGAAAACAAAGCCGGCCGCGCCACCCCGCTGGGCGCCGCCCACAAGACCGCCGTCGGCGCATCTTTCAGCGCGGAATCCGCCCTGTACGAGGAGTTCTTCCAAAAGATTTCGCACCACGCCGAAACCCACCGCCAGATCACGATGAACAATTTATCCGCCGTCGAAGACCGCCTTGCGGAACTGAAGGACGAAGCCGCGCGGCTGAAGGACTCGATCTTCTTCCACGAGGAGGAAGTCGTCGTCGACCGCTCCAAGATCATCCGCAACACCGAATCGGCCGTCCATGACCACAACGTCGCGATCCTCGACTACGACCGCCTCAACGCCGTTGCGGTGATCGAGGCGGCGAGCGACCTCGCGCGCAGCCTGCTCGTCGCGAAGACCGACTTCTTCAAGATGCACCAGCGCGAGGACCTCGGGGCGATCATCGCCACGGAAGACTATTTCGAATACTTCATGCAGAAATCGACCGAGTTCCAGACCGTCCTCTCCCGTTACGAAGCGGACATCGCGAAGATCTTCCAGTCGCTCGACGCCGAGATCGAAGGCATGGACACGATGATCGGGAAAATCATCCGGGACAAGAACGACAAGGTCGCCGGCATCGAGAAGTTCTACGACCGCGAGATGAAGAACTTCTGGGACAACCAGTACACCTATTCCGCCGAGAACGATCCGACTTCGATCGAGATCCAGGCGATCGCCTCGGACAAGATCAACCAGTACAATGCGTACCGCGACCACTCGACGGCACGCGACGGCGACATCCGGGACGCCCTCGAAGCCGACTACCGCGCCGTCTACGAGCGCGTCTTCCAGCATCTCCTGCGCCGTGCCTCCTACCAGCTCGTCGACCGCTACGACTTCTTCGACGATCCCGAACGCTATCTCGACCAGGCCAAGCGCGAGATCGCCCGGATCGCCGCGGCGAAGGGCGAGCGGGGGCTCAAGACGGCCGTCCGCCGCCTCGCCCGGCTCGAAGCCTGGCCGCAGGTGAAGGAACGCTGCCGCCGCCGCGCCGACCGCATGCTCCGCCGCCAGCTCGTCGAAAAGAAGAACCTCCTCGTCGTCGCCGAAACCGACACGGCGCGCCGGATCGGAAAGATGGCGCTCTCGCTCGACGAGTACCTCGCGGTCATCAAGGTCGACCCCTTCCTCGCCCAGACGCTCGGCGACAAGTCCTCGCAGGCGATCAAGGACGAGCGCCTCCAGCTGTCGATGCTCCGCGTGAACAAGGAGCTCAAGACCAACATCAACTACGACATCCAGTCCGCCAAGATCAAGAGCCAGATCAACGGCCTCGAGGCGAAACTCACCCACGCGGTCAACCGCGAGATGCTCGCGGAGGAATCCGAACTCCTCCAGAAGATCGCCGACATCAACGACTTCGTCATCGAACACCGCGAACGCATTCTCGCCCTCCGCTTCGGGGTCGCCCGCGAGCGGATCCAGGTCGCCCGCCTCGAGCGCGCCGTCAACGTCCATCTCTCCTGGCTCGTGGACTCGCTCAACACCGACCGCATGTGGCTATCGCTCGTCTTCGACGAACTGATCAAGCGCGTGCGCCAGGCCGAAACCCACGAAATCTACGTCGTCGAAGCCCGCTCCGAGATCGACCTCCTGCTCAAGCAGTACGAGATGAAGGCGATCCACTTCAAGACCGTCTACGAAAACGAACTCGCCTTCCTCGTGATGCAGAAGTCGCGCATCGGCGAGGAGACGAAGATCAACCACGAGTTCATCCTCACGACCTATCAGAACCAGATGCGCTTCGCCCGCGAACAGGTCGAATTCGCCGAAAGCGAATACCGCCTCCGCCTCGAATCGCTCGCCGACGCGATCGACGACGAGCGGACCTACCACCGCGAGACCATCGACAATGTCCGCGACCGCTACGAGAAGGAGATCCGCCTCGCCGAAGACGACTACAACGCCCGCCTCTACACCGAGGCGCAGCGGCTCGAACTCGAGCAGGATCCAAAGAAGCGCAAGGTCATCCAGGCCGAACTCGACCGCCAGCGCCAGTACCGCGACAGCCGCGTCAACACGCTCGTCGCGACCGAGACCGACGACCAGGCGATCACCAAGGCGATGCGCGAACTCGTCCGCCTCGACGACTATTTCGCCGACGGCGTCCGCGACGCCGAGGCGCTCCGCGACGAAACGCTGAAGGAATTCGGCGAACTCTACGAATACGCCCGCTCGCGCTATGAAGCCCTCAAGCCCTATCTCGAGGCGTCGGTCGACATCATGGATCCGATCTTCTTCGACACGCTCGAACGCATCAACGACCGGCGCCGTTTCGAACTGAAACTCGCCGAAGCGCGCCTCGACGAACGCATGGGTCCGCTCCTCGACCATTACCGCGAAGTCTTCTTCAAGCAGGTCGAAACGTACGACAAGGCCCAGTACACGGAACTCGTCGACGCCATCATGACCTCCCGCGAGCGCTCCGAAGCGGTCTACCGCACCGGCCTCGAAGCCGTCGAGGCCGAATACAAGGAACGGATCGCCGCCCTCGACGCGGAGAAGGCCGCCGCGGCCGAAGCCGCGAAGGCGTCCCGCGCGGAACTGAAGACGCGCACCGACGCCGCCCGCGCCCAGCTCGAGAGCCGCGGTTCGGCGCTCGAAATCACGTACGTGGAGACGGTTTCCGCCGCGTCCGAGGCGCTCCAGAAGACGATCGCGCAACTCACCGAGGAGTATCTCGCGGCGCTCCGCTCGCACAAGCAGATCACCGTCGAGATCGCCGACGACTTCGCCCGCTTCCTGAAGGCGAACGACCGCTACCTGAAGACGGCGATGCGCCAGGTCCGCTACGGACGCATCGTGCAGCCGCTCAAACGCCAGAACCGGAAGAAGACGATGAAGATCGTCCGCGACATCCGCCACAAATACCGCCGGTACCGCATCAGCGCTTCCTGACATCGAAAAGGACTGTTTCGCTTGGCGAAACAGTCCTTTTTTTCATTTCGCACGGAGGTTTCGGAAGAACGATGCGCGGTCCGCGAGGAACCTTCGGAGCAGTCCGAAGGACGCGACGTCCTCGAACCGGACCGGCGAAAGCCCGTCGGGACCGAACTGGACGAGGTCCGCTTCGGGGATCCCGGCGAGGACGGGCGAGTGCGTCGCGATCAGGAACTGGCATCCGTCGGCGACGGCGTCGTCGATCAGGACGAGGAGCGCGAGCTGATTCTGGAACGAGAGCGGCGTTTCCGGTTCGTCGAGCAGGACGAGCGTGTCGGGACGGAGCCGCGAGGCGAAGAAATCGAGGTAGGCTTCCCCGTGCGATGAAGTCGCGAGATCGCCCGCGTACATGGATCCGAGTTCCGACAGCGTGCGCGCGGCCGGCGCGGACGCCATCATCCGCGCGAACTCGGAACGCTTCTCGTAGTCTTTCCGGACGCGCTCGAGTTCTGCCGCCGCGAAGTCCTTTTCGGCACCGATGCCGCGCAGGTAGGTCGCGAAATCGGCGGCGGAAAAATGCATCCCTTTCGGCCGGGCGGGCTTGAAGACGGCCTCGACGAAGCGCGACGCGTCGCGGAAGACGGCCGCTTTCGCCTCGATGAGGGCGTCGGCGGCGGCGATCCGGACGAGTCCGGCCTTGGCGCCGACAAAATCGAGCAGGGTCGATTTCCCGCAGCCGTTTTCGCCGATGAAGACGGTCACCGGCCGCGTGAACGAGAACGCGAAGTCCCCGCGGAACGCGGGCAGGGAGAACGGATAGCGGTCGGGACGTCCGGGCGCGAACCGGACCGATTCAAGCCGGATCACGGCCTAACCGAGAAGCGGCAAAAGACTCGTTCCGTAGTCCGGCAGGGGAACGCCGAAATTGGCGGCGACGGTCGCGGCGATGTCGGCGAAGGTTTCGGAGTCGGGCAGGACGCCGCCGCGCAGGCCTTCCGCGTAGAGGAAGAGCGGCACGTACTCGCGCGTGTGGTCGGTGCCGGGGTGGGTCGGGTCGTTCCCGTGGTCGGCGGTGATCATGAGCAGGTCGGTGTCCTTCAGGTGCGGCAGGAGAAGGCCGAGATCGCGATCGAACTCCTCGAGCGCGAGCTTGTAGCCGAGCGGGTCGCGGCGATGCCCGTACAGCGCGTCGAAATCGACGAGGTTGGTGAACAGGAGTCCGGTGAAGCCGGAATCGATCGCGGCGACGGTTTTTTCCATCCCGTCGTGGTTCGAGACGATGCCGTGGTGCGCCGTGATCCCGGAGCCGTTGAAGATGTCGCGGATCTTTCCGACGGAGATGACGTCGTAACGCGCGTCGGCGAGGCGGTCGAGGACGGTCGGCGCGAACGGCGAGAGGGCGTAGTCATGGCGGTTCGGGGTGCGCCGGAAGCCGTCCTTCGGATTCCCGCGATACGGGCGTGCGATCACGCGTCCGACCTTCCACTCCGGCCGGAGCGTGAGCGTGCGGGCGATGTGGCAGATGTGGTAGAGTTCCTCGAGCGGGATCACGTCTTCGTGCGCGGCGATCTGCAGGACCGAGTCGGCCGACGTGTAGACGATCAGGTCGCCCGTCTTCATCTGGTGAGGACCGAGTTCGACGAGGATGTCGGTGCCCGAGGCGGCCTTGTTTCCGACGACCTTCCGGCCGGTCTCGCGCTCGAGTTCGCGCACGAGTTCGGGCGGGAAGCCGTGGTCGGTGAAGGTTTGGAACGGGATCGAGGTCTTCAGACCCATGATTTCCCAGTGACCGGTCATCGTGTCCTTGCCGGCGGAAATTTCCGCCATCCTGAGGACCGCCGCCGCCGGGGACGCGACCGGCGGAACGCCGGCGATGGCGGTGAGGTTGCCGTACCCGAAGGAACCGAGGACGGGCAGAAAGACGCCTCCCGTCGCGCGGGCGAGGTTGGCGATCGTGTTGGCGCCGGCGTCGCCGAAGCGGGCGGCGTCCGGCAGGGCGCCGACGCCGACGGAATCCATGACGATGAGGATGATGCGCTGGTAGTTCATTGGTCGTTCCCCTTTTCGTTTTTCAGCGCGCGCGGATGCGCCGATTCGTAGGCGTCGCGCAGGCGGGTTTGCGAGATGTGCGTGTAGATTTCGGTGGTGAGGACGTCCTCGTGGCCGAGCAGTTCCTGGACCGCGCGCAGGTCGGCTCCGTTGGCCAGCATGTCGGTGGCGAAGGAGTGCCGGAGCGTGTGCGGCGAGACCGGCTTCTCGATGCCGGCCACGACGGCGAGTTTGCGGATGATCTTGTAGAAGCCGACGCGGGACAGCCGCGTGCCGGAACGGTTGACGAAGACGCCCTCCTTCGCCGCCGGATGGGACAGCGGGCGGGCGTCGACGAGGTAGGTCCGGAGGGCCGCGACCGACTGTTCGCCGAGCGGGACGATCCGTTCCTTCCCGCCTTTCCCGAGGACGTGGACGACGCCGGTGTTGAGATGCAGGTCGGCGGTCCGGAGGGCGAGCAGTTCGGACACGCGCAGGCCCGAACCGTAGGCGAGTTCGACGAGCGCGAGGTTGCGGAGGGCGAGCCTGCCGCCGCCCTGCTTGGCGGCCGCGATCAGGCGCTCGGTCTCGTCGCGGTTCATCACGACGGGGAGCGTCTTCGCGCCCTTGGGCTGTTTCAGGGTCGCGATCACGTTCGTCGGCGCGAGGCCTTCGCCGAGGGCGTAGCGGTGGAAGGACTTGATCGCGGAAAGCTTCCGCTGGATGCTCCGGACGGCGAGACCGTCGCGCTTCATCTTCGCAAGATAGTTCTGCGCGTAGGTCCGGGTGATCTTCTCGATCGCCGTGACGCGATAGTTGTCCGCCATGAATGCGAGATAGTCCGAAATGTCGGAGCGATAGGAGGACAGGGTGTTCTTCGCGAGATTGCGGGTGACTTTCAGATAGTACACGTATTCCTTCAACAGTTTGTCGGTCACGACGGCCCTCCTAGACGAAGCTCCGCTCGACGTAGTTCATCACGATGAGGCCACGGTCGGTCAGCCGGACGGAACGGTCGTCGATCGCGACGAGGCCTTCCGTTTCATTCTGGAGGAGGCGGGGGTACCGGCGCACGACGTCGGTCTGGAAGCGTCGCCAGATGTCGCCGCGGTCGATGCCGGACGCCTTCCGTAGTCCCATCACGCAGGCTTCCTGGAGGAGGTCGCACGGGTCTTCGATGCGTCCGCCGAAGCCGGTGCTGCGGACCGCGGCGAGATATTTCGCGTAGGTCGGGGCGTTGTGGAAGCGCCGGCCGGACGCCTGCGAATGCGCCGCCATCCCGACGCCGAGATATTCGCGGGCGTTCCAGTACAGGAGGTTGTGCCGCGATTCGAACCCGCCGATCGCGAAGTTGGACACCTCGTAGCGGCGGTAGCCGCGCTCCGGCAGGACGCGGAGGACGGTCTCGAACATCCTGGCTTCGGTCTCTTCGTCGGGAAGGACGAGCCGCCCCTCCTTCTTCTCGTACCAGAGGATCGTCTTCGGCTCGAGGATGAGGGCGTAGAACGACAGGTGGGTCGGCTGGAGGCGGCAGGCGAAATCGAGATCTTCCTCGAGCTCTGCGACGGTCTCGGTGGGAAGGGAGTGGATGAAATCGAGGTTCAGGTTGTAGAAACGCTGTTCGTGGAACGTCGCGACGGCCCGTTCGACGTCGGCCTTCGTGTGGGTGCGCCCCATCAGTGCGAGCAGCCGGGGATGTCCGGACTGGACGCCGAGGCTGACGCGGTCGATCCCGTGCGCCCGGATCAGCCGGACGAAGTCGCGGTCGACGTCACCCGGATTCGCCTCGATCGTGTATTCCTTCAGGCGGCCGACGTCGACGGCCGCCTCCACGGCGAGGAGGACCGCTTCGAGGTCGTCGGGCGCAAGCATCGACGGCGTGCCGCCGCCGATGTAGACCGTTTCGACGTCGGCGAGGTCGCTGCGGGATGCGGACAGCTCGGTCGCGATCGCCCGGACATAGTCCGCGCGGGCGGAAGCGGACGCGACCGTCTTGGGAAAGTCGCAGTAGGTGCAGATCGAGCGGCAGAAGGGGATATGGACGTACAGGCCTTGGATCATCGGGATCACCCCGATATTATGTTAACATGAATCGCCGAAAAGCGCCAGGTCTTTGCGATTGTGGCAAAAAAAGGATGACGATCAGTTCTCGTCATCCAGTCTCAGGACCGCCATGAAGGCTTCTTGCGGGATCTCGACCGAACCGACGGCCTTCATCCGCTTCTTGCCTTCCTTCTGTTTGTTCAGGAGTTTCATCTTGCGGGAGATGTCGCCGCCGTAACATTTCGCGAGGACGTCCTTGCGCATCGCCTTGATGTTGGTCCGCGCGATGACCTTCGAACCGAGGGCCGCCTGCACGGGGATTTCGAAGAGCTGGCGCGGGATCAGCTCCTTCAGCTTCACGCACATCCGCGAGCCGCGGTCGTAGGCGAAGTCGGAATGGACGATGATCGCGAGCGCGTCGACCGGCTCGCCGTTCAGGAGGATGTCCATCTTGGAGAGCTTCGACTCCTTGTATCCGGCGAGTTCGTAGTCGAGCGACGCGTAGCCCTTGGTGGAGGATTTCAGCTTGTCGAAGAAATCGAAGATGATTTCCGCGAGCGGCATGTCGTAGGTGAGTTCGACGCGCGACGCCGAGATGTACTGCATGTCCTTGAACGCGCCGCGCTTGTACTGGCACAGTTCCATGATGTTTCCGACATAGTCGGACGGCGTGATGATGGTCGCCTTCACGTAGGGCTCTTCGATGTGGTGGATGCGGCCGGGATCCGGGAGCGCCGCCGGATTGTCGACCTCGACGACGGTCTTCATGTCGGTGAGGACGACCCGGTAGCCCACGGACGGGGCGGTGGCGATGATGTTCATGTCGAACTCGCGTTCCATCCGCTCCTGGAAGATTTCCATGTGCAGCAGGCCGAGGAAGCCGATGCGGAAGCCGAAGCCGAGCGCCTGCGAGGTTTCGGGTTCGTACTGGAGCGAGGCGTCCGAGAGCTTCAGCTTCTCGAGCGCGTCCTTGAGGTCCTGGTAGTCGTCGGCGTCGACCGGATAGATCCCGCAGTAGACCATCGGCGTGAGCTTGCGGTAGCCGGGCAGGGGCGCCGCGGCCGGGTTCGCGGCGGCGGTGACGGTGTCGCCGACGTGGACGGTCTCGATCATCTTGATCTGGGCGGTGAACCACCCGACGTCGCCGGCGGAGAGGAACGGGCGCGACTCCTCCTTGGGCGTGAAGACGCCGGTCTCCATCACTTCGTATTCGGCCATGGTGGCCATCATGCGGATCCGGTCGCCCTTCTTGATCACGCCGTTGACGACCCGGACGAGCGGGACGACGCCGCGGTAGGTGTCGTAATAGGAGTCGAAGATGAGGCACTGGAGCGGCGCCTCGACCGATCCGGAGGGTGCGGGGACGTTCTTGACGACGGCTTCGAGGATCTCGACGATGCCGATCCCCAGTTTCGCGGAGGCCGGGATCGCGGCCTGACCGTCGAGGCCGATCGTGTCCTCGAGCTCGTGGCGGACCTTCTCGACGTCGGCCGAGGGGAGGTCGATCTTGTTGATGACGGAGACGATCTCGAGATCGTTGTCGAGGGCGAGGTAGACGTTGGCGAGCGTCTGCGCCTCGATGCCCTGGGAGGCGTCGACGACGAGGATGGCGCCGTCGCACGCGGCGAGTGAGCGCGAGACCTCGTAGGTGAAGTCGACGTGGCCGGGGGTGTCGATCAGATGGAAGATGTAGTCCTGGCCGTCCCGGCTCTTGTACTGCAGTTCCACGGAATTGAGCTTGATGGTGATGCCGCGCTCGCGCTCGAGGTCCATCGAGTCGAGCAGCTGGTTCTTCATTTCGCGTTCGGGAACCGCGTCGCAAAGCTGCAGGATGCGGTCGGCAAGGGTCGATTTGCCATGGTCGATGTGCGCGATGATGGAGAAATTGCGGATGTGCTTCTGACGTTCCTGCAGGGCTTTCTTGTCGAGCATGCGCGGATCGACCTCCTTCCGGTGCTGCTATATTCTACCATAAAAAACCGCTTTTTTTCAATAAAAAAAGCATAATGGGTTGGATTATGCTCTTTTCGGCCGAATGATCTGTAAGCCATGTTCTGTCCCCCTTGCGGGGTGGCAATCATTTATCTACGGCTCGCGCCGTCAGTCAGCTGGATTCAGTTCTCCGCTTCCCGTTCCCCTACCGAAATTTGGGTTTCTAGCTTGTGGGGTTTACCGCGTTTCATCCCTGCGTGTTCCGCAGGACTCGTCTCTGTGGCACCTTGGGGCTACCGGGGCCTTTGACATCCCTTCCGCCGCCGTCACCGATCGCTCGGTGCCCATACTTATCGGTTCGTATGGCGCAAACGTTACGGGCGTCGCAGCCCGTGCTAGCATGGACTTTCCTAACGCTTCCGCGCTCGATCGCCCGATCATTCGACACTCTATTATAACACGTTTTCCTTATTTCTTCATGGATTCGAGAATGGCCTTGCGCGACAGGTCGACGCGGCCCTTCTCGTCGATCTCGGTGACCTTCACCGTGATCATGTCGCCGAGACGGACGACGTCTTCGACTTTCTCGACGCGCTTCTCGGCCAGTTTGGAGATGTGGCAGAGGCCGTCCTGGCCGGGCCACAGTTCGACGAAGCAGCCGAACTTCTCGATGCGGACGACCTTGCCGGTGTAGACTTCGCCGACCTGGACTTCGCGGACGATGTCGGCGACCAGCTTCATGGCCTGGTCGATCCAGTAGACGTCCGTGTGCATGAAGATGACGCGGCCGTCCTGTTCGATGTCGATCTTGACCTCGTTGCAGCGTTCGACGATCGACTGGATCATCTTTCCGCCGGGGCCGATGACGTCGCGGATCTTGTCGACGTTGATGCGCATGATCTTGACCTTCGGGGCGTACTTGGAGAGTTCCTTGCGCGGTTCCGGAATCGCCTTCAGCATGACGTCGAGGATCTGCAGACGTCCCTTGCGGGCCTGCTCGAGGGCTTCCCGCATGATGTCGCGGGAGATGCCGTCGACCTTGATGTCCATCTGGAGGGCGGTGATGCCGTCCTTCGTGCCGGCGATCTTGAAGTCCATGTCCCCGAAGTGGTCTTCGAGGCCCTGGATGTCGGTGAGGATCGTGACGTTGTCGCCTTTCTTGACGAGGCCCATCGCGATGCCCGCGACCGGAGCCTTGATCGGGACGCCGGCGGCCATCAGCGACATCGTGCCGGAGCAGATCGTCGCCTGGGAGGACGAACCGTTGGATTCGAGGACTTCGGAGACGACGCGGATCGCGTACGGGAATTCGTCCTCGGTCGGGATGACCTGCAGGAGGGCGCGTTCGCCGAGGGCGCCGTGGCCGATCTCGCGCCGTCCCGGCGAGCCGTAACGGCCCGTCGAACCGACGGAGTACTGCGGGAAGTTGTAGTGCAGCATGAATCGTTTGCCTTCCTCGATCGTGACGCCTTCGATGACCTGCGCGTCGCGCAGCGGTCCGAGCGTGGTCGCCGCGAAGACCTGGGTCTGGCCGCGGGTGAAGAGGGCCGAGCCGTGGGTGCGTTCGAAGAGGTCGACTTCGGCCGCGAGCGGGCGGATCTCGTCGCAGGCGCGTCCGTCGGGACGGATCTTGTCCTCGGTGATGAGGCGGCGGACTTCGTCGACGAGGATCTGCTCGAGGACCTTGTTCACGAACAGGACGTTCTTGGCGACGTCGTCCTTGTCGAGGCCTTCGGCCTGGAAGCGGGCTTCGAGGGCGGAGCGGACTTCTTCGTTGAGGGCTTCGATGGCGTCGCCGCGTTCCTGCTTGTCGTAGACCATGATGGCCTTGACGATGCGGCCGGCCTCGAGGTCGCGGACGGCCCTGTCGATCTCGGCGGGGACCGTCTGGAGGACGATGTCCATCAGCGGCTTCGCGTTTTCGGAGATGATCTTCTCTTCGAAGGCGATCAGTTCCTTGATCTTTTCGTGGCCGAACATGATCGCATCGAGGATGTCGGCTTCGGAGACCTGCTTCGCGCCGGCCTCGACCATGTTCACGGCGTCTTTGGTGCCGGCGATGGTGAGGTCGATGTCGGACAGGAGGTTTTCTTCGGCGGTCGGGCAGCAGACGAGCTTCCCGCCGACGCGGGCGACGGTGACCATGGCGACGGGTCCGTTGAACGGCACGCCGCCGAGGCCGAGGGCGAGGGACGAACCGAGCAGGGCGGCGATCTCCGGGCTGTGGTCCGGGTTCACCGACATGACGGTGTTGATGATCTGCACTTCATTGCGGAAGTTGTCGTCGAACAGCGGGCGGATCGGACGGTCGATCGCGCGGGCGGAGAGCGTCTCGTGTTCCGTGGGACGGCCCTCGCGGCGGAACCAGCCGCCCGGGATCCTGCCGACGGAGTACATCTTTTCCTGATACAGGACCATCAGCGGGAAGAAATCCTGCTCCGACGGTTCCTTGCCGACGACCGTGACGGAGAGCACGGCCGAATCTCCGAATCTCACCAAAGCCGCTCCGGTGGCCTGTTTGGCGAGTTGCCCGACTTCGACCTTCAGCGTGCGGCCGCAGAAGTCGAGCGTGTACACTTTCTTTTCGTTTGTTTCAGTCATTTTATGTTTCCCTCTTTTCAGTTTTGTGCGTGGTTGGAATCGCTTCGTCCATGATGCCGGACGAAGGGGGGTTCGGTGACATGCCGCTTCGAACAAAAGAGAAGCACCCAAAACGGCTTTGGGTGCTTTTTGTTCTGCTAGCGGCGCAGCGACAGTTTTCCGAGGAGCGTCGTATAACGTTCCGGGGAGACCTTCTGCAGATAGTCGAGCAGGCTGCGGCGTTTTCCGACTTTCATCAGAAGCCCGCGTTTGGAGTGGAAGTCGTGCGCGTGGATTTGGAGATGCGCGTTGAGGAGCGCGATCTCTTCGGTGAGCAGCGCGATCTGGATCTCGGGAGAACCCGTATCCCCTTCCTTGAACTGATACGCCTTGACGATTTGCAGGGTCTTTTCTTTGGACAGAGCCATGTCTGTATCCTCCTCTTGTTGTTGGCTTACCCGGATCCGGAGCCGACGTCGGAGTCTCGTCGGTTTCAGGTTCGGGCGCGATAATGATTATATCACGACGGGGTGCTTTATGCAAGGAAAATTCATTCGAGTTGCGCGCGGATCCCCTTGAGGATCAGGTACATCGCGAAGGTGTCCATCCGGCAGTAAGCCTTGAGGTCGCGGATCGTCTTCTCGCGCACTTCGGGTTCGACTTCGTCGAGTCCGGCGTAGGCGAGGTAGGCCTGAACGCCGTTGGAGATCGGCATCCCCTCGTAGTCGGCGCCGCCGAGGACCGGCAGGACCTTCTTCAGCGAATAGCTGCCGTCGAGGTCCGGATGGTAGTAGTTGTAGGTCTCCGCGGCCTCCTTCGAGAAGCCGGCCGCGAGGAAGAATTCGGTGTCGTTCTTGACCGCCTTGAGGAGGTCGAAGAGGCGTCTGGCGATGCCGAGGAGCCGGTCCGCATGCGCGGGGAAGAGCCCCGCCAGCTCGGCGAGCCGGTTCTTCTCGAAGTTCTGGTTGTAGACGACGACGGAGGAATCGCCTTCCGGGATCGCCCGCAGGAGCGCCTCGACGAACGCGCGGCGATGATCGCCGCCGTCCGGGGCCAGCCAGTCGGAATGGGTCGCGAGATCGGCGGGATCGAGGACGGCATCGGCCGTACGCAGGAGATGGCACGAGAACTGGAAGACGCTCTGCTGGTAGGGAGCTTCGCCCGCGAAACGGGGCACGATCGCCGGGAAGGCCTCGAAGTCGAGGAGGTGGAGGGGGTAGACGAGCGTGTCGAGATACGTCTTCAGCTTGATCTTGTTGAAATAGGGGCGGTCGGACTCGACGCAGTAGCGCTGCATCAGGTTCTTCTCGCGCTTCAGCCACGAGATCGGCACGTCGAGCATGTCGACGACGCCGGCGTTGACGAGGTCGAAGGTGTCGTGGACGACGTCCTCGCCCGGGAGCGTCTCGACGAACCCCTGGTGCTGGAAGAAATAATGGAAGACCGAATGCTCCTTCGGCAGATGCGAGAAACAGTAGTCGACGAACTGGCAGGGAAACGACATGTTGCGCCGGCACTCGTTCTTCACGAGCGGGCAGCGCGAATCATCGTCGAGCTCGACGTGGTTGATCATCCGGTAGAGGTCGATCTCGATCGTGTCCGCCATCCGGCTCGCAAGTTCGGTCAGGTCGAAGGCGACGATCAGGCTCTTGGGATAGCGGCCCGGGGTGCCGTCGTGGATGTAATTGTGGTCGAGGACGACGAGGAGCTGGCGCACCTGGTGCGGCCGGAAGAGGCGGTCGAAGACGAACGCCTTGAAGGCGATGTCGTACACGATCCGGCCGAGGTCGGTGTGGCGGTCGGTCAGTTTCGCGAACTTGTCGTCGTAATTGGTCCTGAACGCGTCGGCGACGCCGCGGAGATCGGGGGTATACTGGCCGCGTTCGTTCTTCACGAACAGCGGGAACTTCTGCTTGTTCGCCGTGAACTGCATCGACAGCAGTTCGCGGGAGGTCATCGGCACGAACGTGATCGCCTCGAACACGCCCGGGAATTGGAGCATGAAATCGGGGCTGACGGCCAGCCGGTAGCCGTCGTGGAAGGCGTAGGTGAACTCCTTGTCCTCTTCGATCAGGATCTCCGGCCGCTGTGCGGTGATGAGCGTGCGGACGACGTCCCGCATGATCCCGACGGCATCGTCGGTGAGCTCGTACTGCTTGTTCTTCTGGATCTCGGCGGTGTCGTCGGGTTCGAAATCGGCGGCCGCGGAATAGGCGGCGATGCCCCCGAGATGACGGAATTCGGCGTATTTCTCGTCCGACTTTGTCGGATTGTAGCGGCGCGCCTGGGAGCGGCGTTCGAGCGGGGAGTAGCGGCGGCAACGCAGATGGTTCAGGAGATCGATGACGGTGACGACCACGGGGTTCCCTCCTTCGCGACATGTCCATCCCCATTATAGCACAGCAGCGGCCGAGGGGAAGAAAAAATCCGCCCGGGACGGGGCGGATTCGTGACGGAACTCTAGTGTTCGGCGGCGGGGACGGGGTCGGCCGGCGGAGCGGTGCGGCGGACGTGGGCTTCGTAGAGTTCCTCGAACAGGATCATGCGGGCGGTGTTGTGGCGCGGGATGATCCACAGCCAGAGGATCCCGAAGGTGAAGAGGCCGAGGAAGTACCACCCGAGGTAGGAGACGTCGAGGCCGAACAGCTGGCCCTTGTAGCCGCGGGTGAGTTCTTCGGATGTCCGGAGGGCCTCGGCGGACGAAAGGCCCGGTTCGCGGTTGACGAGGTAGAACGCCATCGAAAAGGCGTAGCTCTTGACGATGCCGGGGATGATGAAGAGCAGGCTCCACAGGAACACGTAGACGTTCGTGAGCAGGCTGAGGAGCACGTTGCGGCCGTATCCGGTCTTGAATCCCGAGAGCAGCGCGGTCTCGAGGTTGGGCGTCGCCTGGAGCGCGACGGAACGCCACATGTGCACGGCGCCGAAGAGGATCCCGGCGTTGACGAGGAACGCGACGACGGACATGAGGACGTACATCGACCAGTCGCCGGCCGTGATCGCGGCCACGTCCATCGTGTCGACCTGGGGCGTGAGCGAGCCGATGACCGAGTTGACGATCATCGTGATGAAGACGTAGGCGATCGGGAGCGAGTACTTTTCGCGCAGCAGGTCCATCGCCTTGGCGCGGAGTTCATAGTTCGACATGGGTAAAACCACCTTTCACTGTGTTCCATTTTAGCGCAGAGCGCCGGAAGAATCAAGACGCGGATTCAAGATTCGTGTCCCTTCGGCGCGGAGGGGCTTCCGATCGGAAAAAAAGCGGCGCGATCGCGCGCCGTCTCCGTCAGATGGTGTTCATGATCCCGATCAGTTCGCGCTGCAGGATGCAGGCGCCGTACGGGTTCGCGCTCTCGTGGGTCTCGAGGAGCGCGAGGAAGTCGTAAAGGTCGTACCAGGCGGCTTCGAGGCCGAGGGCGGCCTCTTCCGTCGTGAGCGCGGCGGGTGTCGTTTCCCCGGTCGGCGCGCACGGGAAGAAATGCGATTCCCAGATCGACTCCGCGAAATATTCGACGACGACGCACGCTTCTTCGCCGGCCGTCACGACGACGCCGGTCTCTTCGCGGACTTCGCGCTCGACGCACTGCCGAAGCGTTTCGCCCGCTTCGAGGCCGCCGCCCGGCAGGGTGTAGACATCCAACTTCGGACGCCGCAGCGCGAGGATCTTTCCGTCTTTCACGATGACGCCCCGGCACGACACGTGGCGCGGCTGCGCGCGGATGCCGCCGCGGTCGAGCCCGTCGCCGAAAATCTCGATTTTCATGATGCGATCGCCTCCAGTGCCCGTCCGACGGGCTTCTTGAACAGGTCGATGACGGGACCGATCGCGAACGCGAAGACGAGGGTGGTGATCCCGATGTTGAAATGGACGTCCCAGAAGTCGAAGAAGAGACCGCTCCCGACGGCGAGGACGAGGGCGAGGAGCTCGCCGACGAGCTTTCCCTTCCCGTAGGTCGACTTCATCAGGACGCCGATGCCGTAACACAGTTCGTCGAGCGCCGGGAGCGGATATCCGCACCAGACGCAGAGATTGAGGCCGAAGGCGCAGATGGGGATCGCGAGGACGAGATAGAGGACGTTCAGGGACCAGTGGGCGTCGCCGACGAAGGGGACGACGAGCAGGAGGCCGTCGATGACGGCGCCGATGAAGTAGCTGATCGCGATCGGGAAGAGCACCCAGACGGTGAACTTCTTCTTCTGGAGGAGGTAGGCGACGGGCGTGATGACCGCCGCGACGATCGGATTCAGATAGCGGTAGTCGAGCGGGATGCCGTCGTAGAGGTTGCGGTAGAACGCATCCCACGACGACATGCCGAGATTGGTCTGCTGGATCAGCGTGACGGTCACCCCGAGGAGCGAGAGGCCGATGACGTAGACGATCGTCTTCTTCAGCGTGAACCGCACGGGTACGCCTCCCTGATGGCGCGGGCGGCTTCGATCCCCGACGTCATCGCATCGACGATCCGCTTCTCCCGGATGACGCGGTCGCCGCCGACGAACACCTTCGGATCGGACGTCGCGTACGGCGAGACCGCGGGGCGGAGGGTGATCCCCGAGCCCGCGAAGAGGGCGTCCGAGGACACCTGTCCGACGGCGAAGACGATCGCGTCCGCCGCGACGGAGACGCTCTCGCCGGTCGCGACGATGCGGCCGCGCGGATGCTCGTCGTCCCGCACGAGGGCGGTTTTCTCGCAGGTGACGACCCCGTCCGCGAACGCGGTCGGATTGACGAGGACTTCGATCGGAATCCCTTCGGCGAGCGTTTCGGCGATTTCTTTCGGACTCGCCGGCGCGTCCGCGAGCGTGCGGCGGTAGAGGATCGTGACCATCCGTCCGAGTCTCGCGATGGTGCGCGCCATGTCGCAGGCGACGCTGCCGAGGCCGACGACGGCGACGCGCCTGCCGAGCAGGCGGTCGAGCTCGACCGGCGAATGCCGGACGCGGTTCAACAGGTCGATCGCGTAGAACACGTGCGGTCCCGGGAACCCGGGAACGAGCTGGGGGATGTCGAGGCCGGGGGCGACGAAGACCGAATCGTAGCGGTCGACGAGGTCGGCGAGGGTGGCGTCGCGGCCGACGGCGAAGTTGTAGCGGACGCGCACGCCGAGTTTGGCGAGCTTGACTTCGATCGAGGAGAGGTCGTTCGCGTCGAAGCGGAACGGCGGCACGAGGTTCCAGATCGCCCCGCCGATGCGCGGATTGGCATCGACGGCGTCGACCTGATACCCGGCTTCGGCCATCGCGATCGCGTTGGCGAGCCCCGCGGGGCCCATCCCGATGACGAGGTGCTGATGGTCGACCGTCGTCGCCGGCTGTTCCGTCTCGCCCCAGAAGAGGAGCGCGACGCCGCGTTCGACGGCGCCGATGCGGACCGGCTTATGGACCTTGTTCAGGGTGCAGGCGCCCTCGCAGAGGACTTCCTGCTGGCAGAGCGCGCCGCACAGTTCGGGCAGATTGGAGGTCCGGTCCCAGATCGCCTTGGCGGCACCGAAGTCGCCCTTGCGGACCGAGGCCATGAAGCGCGGGATGTCGTTTTGGGCGGGGCAGGCGGCCTGGCAGGGCTTGTGCCGGCAGTCGAGGCAGCGCGCGGCTTCCGCGACGAGTTCCTGGAACTTGTCCATGGCAACCTCAGGCGGCGAGGGCCGCGAGGACGGCGTCCTGCATGTCGTCCGTGACCACGTGCCCGCACGGGAAGAGCGTGATCGAGACGTCCGGATGGTCTTCGCGGACGAGCTGGTCGTGGAAATCGACGACGAAGCGGTAATCGACGACGTCGTCCTCGGCGCCGTTGGCGATCACGATCCGGACGCCCCTGTAGGCGGCATAGTCGGGACCGATCTCGAGGCGGTCGAGCCACGGCTTGAGGATCCCGAGTTCGCGCAGGCCGATCATGGGCGACTTCGTGACGGCGTAATGGCGGTAGAGGTCGGGCGTGCCGATGAACGGCGCGATCGCTTCGGCCGGATAGTAGTTCGGCATCTGGAAGGCGATGTGCCCGCCCATGCTGGTGCCGGAGAAGGAGATGTGGGGCGCGTAGGCGGCGTACGTCGTTTCGGCGAGGTGCTTCAGGTCCAAACAGGTATGGACGATGACTTCGGGCATCGCCATCGTGCAGGCGAGGGTCTCGCCGGTCCCGTAGGGATCTTCGCGGCGCGAACCGTGCCTGTAGGCGTCGACGGCCACGCCGAGCCAGCCGGCGGCGGCGAAACGCCCGGCGAGGTCCCTGACGTCGGCTTTTTCGCCGGTGTGGCCGTGGACGACGAAGAAGACGCCGCGCGGGGTGCCGGCAAGGTCGTCGCGGTATTCGGTGACGGGAATCCCGTCGATGATGCGGTCGATGGTCTGGATCATGGCGATTCCCTTTCGGTTGTGGCCTGACACCATTATACCCCCCGCACCCCCCTTTGGCAAGAAAGAAAAACCGCCCGCTTGCGGGCGGACGGGGAAACGGTTCAGTGTTTGAGGGCGAAGGCGAGGACGTCGTCGATCGTCTCCGCGAAGCCGATCTCGAGGACGTCGCGGACTTCCTTGGGGATCTCGTCCACGTCCTTCTCGTTGGCCTTCGGGATCACGATGCGCCGGAGCCCGGAACGGGCGGCGGCGATCGCCTTTTCCTTGAGGCCGCCGATCGGGAGGACGCGCCCCTTGAGGGTGATCTCGCCGGTCATGCCGGCGAAGCGGTCGACCTTGCGTCCGGAGAGGACGGAAACGAGCGCGGTCGCCATCGTGACGCCGGCGGACGGGCCGTCCTTCGGGATCGCGCCTTCCGGAACGTGGATGTGGATGTCGGACTTCTCGAAGACGGCGGGATCGATCCCGTAGTTCTTGGCGTTGGTGCGGACGTAGGAGAGCGCGGCGAGCGCGGATTCCTTCATCACGTTGCCGAGGTTGCCGGTCGTGAGCATCGAGGTCTTGCCTTCATAGAAGGTGGCCTCGACGTCGAGCGTGTCGCCGCCCGCCTCGGTGTAGGCGAGGCCGGTGACGACGCCGACCATGTCTTCCTTCTGGATCTGGTTGTTCGTGTAGAGCGGCTTGCCGAGATAGTTCGTGAGCCGGTCGGGGGAGACGATGACGTGCTCCAGCTTCCCGACGAGGATCTCCTTGATCACCTTGCGGACGATCGATCCGATCAGGCGTTCGAGCTGGCGGACCCCCGCTTCCCGGGTATAGTCCTTGATGATGACGCGGAGCGCGTCGTCCTCGATCGTCAGGCGGGCGTGTTCGAGACCGTGGGCTTCGACCTGCTTGGCGACGAGGAAGTTCTTCGCGATGTGGAACTTCTCGATCTCGGTGTAGCTCGAGAGTTCGATGATCTCCATGCGGTCGCGGAGCGGCGGGAAGATGTTTTCGAGGTAGTTGGCGGTGGCGATGAAGAGGACCTTGGAGAGGTCGTAGGGCTCTTCGACGTAATGGTCGCTGAAGAACTGGTTCTGCTCGGGGTCGAGGACCTCGAGGAGGGCCGAGGAGGGGTCGTTGCGCTCGTCGACGACGAGCTTGTCGATCTCGTCGATGAGGAAGACGGGGTTGGCGACGCCAGCCTTGATCATGCCGTTGATCACGCGTCCAGGGAGGGCGCCGACGTAGGTGCGGCGATGGCCGCGGATCTCGGCTTCGTCGCGCACGCCGCCGAGCGAGGTCTTCACGAACTTGCGGTTGAGGGCGTTCGCGATCGATTTGGCGAGCGAGGTCTTGCCGACGCCGGGCGGGCCGGAGAGGCAGAGGATCGTCTGCGGGTTCTTGCCGGTGAGCATCTTCACGGAGAGGTACTCGATGATGCGCTCCTTGACCTTTTCGAGTCCGTAGTGGTCCTTGTCGAGCTTGTCGATGGCGACGTTGATGTCGTTCTCGTCGGCCGTCGTGGCCTGCCACGGGATCGAGATGAGGGTTTCGAGATAGGTGCGGGCGACATTGCTTTCCGAACTGTTGGGGGAGAGGTATTCGTAGCGCTTCAGTTCCTTCAGCGCCTTCTCCTTCACTTCCTTGGGCATGTCGGACTTGTCGATCGCTTCCTGCAGCTTCTGGATGTCGTCCTGCTTCGAATCGCCGAGTTCTTCCTGGATGGCGCGCATCTTCTCGCGCAGATAGTATTCCTTCTGGCTCTGGTCGGCGGATTTGCGGACGGACTCGTTGATCTTCGTCTCGATCGACTGGAGGTTCTTCTCCTTCTCGATGTCTTCGAGCAGGAACTGCAGGCGCTTGTTGATCGAGATCGTCGTCAGGTAGCGGGCGCGCTCGTTCTCGGAGATCCTGAGCTCGGAGGCGATCAGGTCGCAGAGCTTGTCGGAGGTGATGCCGCTCTGGAGGGCGTCGAGGATCTTCTTCTGGTCGCGGAAGAGGAACTGCGCGTTCTCGACGATCTCCTTCGAGACCATCTTGAGCAGGACCTGTTCCTCGTCGAGGTTCTCCGGATGGATGACCATCGTCGTGAAGTCGATCAGATAGAACGGCTCCTTCGTGATGAGATCGTTCACCTGGACGCGGGAGAGCGGCTCGAACTTGATCTTGTAGTTGCCGTTGGGAAGCTTGATCTTGACCGAGATGCGCGCCAAAAGGCCGACTTCGATGAAATCGGCGAACTCCGGCTCGACGATCTCCGGGTTGCTCTGGAACAGCAGGATCACGTGGCCGTCGCGGTTCGCTTCGGCCTCGGCCACCGCGTTTTTCGAGAAGTCGCGGCCGACTTCGACGCGGACGTCGGAATTGGGCAGGAAGATCACGCCGCGCACGGGGACGGCGGGAAGACGGTCGTTGATGATCCGATTCGGTTCGTACATGGAAATCACCTCTGCTTGGGCGGCGGGAACGGACTCCCGCATTAGTATCATTGTACCACGAACGGTCCCGTTCCGCAAGGAAGCGAACCGTGCGCAGCGGTGGTTCGGGGTGGAAAAAACCCCGCCGGGTCCGGAACCGGACGACGCGGGGTTCGTTTCATCAGGCGATGAACCTGACGTTCTTGACGAGGAAATCGAGGGCTTTGTGGAAAACGACCTCGTCGGACACGGAAGCTTCCGGGATGGCCGCCCTGGCTTGTTCGACGGTGACCTTCTGGGTTTTGTACTGTGCGACGATCTCGAGGTACTTGGCGTCGATCTCTTCCTTGGAGGCTTCGAGTTTCTCGGCCTTTCCGACGGCTTCGACGACGAGCTGGCTTCGGACCGTGCGGAGCGCCTCTTCCTTGAGGCCTTCCTCGTACTCTTCCTTGGTCTTGCCCATGTACTTGAGGTAGGTGTCGAAATCGAGGCGGTACTGCTTGATCTGCCGTTCGGCGTTTTCGCGCATGCGGGCGGCTTCTTCGGTCACCATCTCCTCGGGGACTTCGAAGGTGGCGTTGTCGGTGGCCATCCGCACGACGGCGTCGATGACGGCGTTCTCGTTCTTCTGGCGCTTGTCGAGTTCGATGGTCCGTCTGACGTGGTCGCGGTACTGGCCGAGCGTCTGGACGCCTTCGAGGTCGAGTTCCTTGACGAGGTCCTCGGTGAGGGCGGGGACGAGGCGCTGCTTGATTTCGTGCAGTTTGACGGTGAAGACGGCATCCTTGCCGGCGAGCGCGGTTTCGTGGTAGTCGGCCGGGAACGTGACCTTGACATCCTTCGCGTCCTCGACGTTCATGCCGATCATCTGGGCTTCGAACCCGGGGATGAACTGGCCGGAGCCGATCTTGAGCTCGTAGTTCTCGGAGGTGCCGCCTTCGAACTTCGCGCCGTCGACGGTGCCGGAAAAATCGAAGACGGCGGTGTCGCCTTCGGCGAGCGAACCGGTTTCCTTGAGGATCATCTCCGCGTGGCGCTCGAGTTCGCGTCCGATTTCGGCGTCGATTTCGGCGTCGTCGGCTTCATCGGAGACCTTCCTGACCTCGAGGTCCTTGTACTGGCCGAGGACGACCTCGGGCTTGACGGCGACGACGACTTCGTAGACGAAATCGATGCCGCGCTTCACGTTCGCGAAATCGAAATTGATCTTCGGCTGCGCGACCGGTTTCAGGTCGTGTTCGACGACGGCGTCGTAGTAGGTATCCTGGATCGCGTGGTTGACGGCTTCCTCGAAGAGCGATTCGACGCCGTATTTGGCTTCGTAGACGGGGCGCGGCGCATGGCCCTTGCGGAATCCCTTGATTTCGACTTTCTGGTTCATTTCCTCGAACGCGTGGTCGAGCGCGTGTTCGAACAGTTCTTTCGTGACGGTGATGTCGAAACGGACCTTCGATCCGCTCAGTTTGTCGATGATCATGTGTCTATCCTCCATGGAATTCGTAATCGCTTCACCATTATACCAAAAAGGTCCTCCGAAAGCAACCTTTTTGACATGCGAAATCCCCGGTTCGGAAACCGGGGACGGGGCGTGCAGGGGGGTCAGAACACTTTCTCGAAAATCGTCTTCAGTCGTCCGGGCAGTTTCTTGACGGAGGCGCCGATCATCTGCGGGAAGAGCACGAGCGCCTCCGCGAAGGCGTTCCTGCGGATCTCCGATTTCGGGATTCCCTTCAGGTTCATGAACAGGTAGTTGCGGCAGATGACGCCCACGCGCAGGGAGAGGAGCGCGTTGCCCACGCCTTGCGCGAGCGATCCGGCGAGGAGGCGCAGGAAGGGGATTTCGTTCAGCGCGTTCAGGCTTTGTGCCGGGAACAGCTGGTTGAGGTCGATCCCTTCGAGCGTCTCCGCGACGACCGCGGAGGTCATCACGTTGACCGAGAGTTTCCCGAGCGCGGCATAGCTCGGACGGAAGCCGCACTTGATCACGAGTTCCTTGATCAGGCGGAGGTTGATCGTGAGCACGGCGACGAGGTCGAGGCGGCCGTTCTGGCTGATTGCTGTCGACAGGAAGACGGCCTCGGCGTGCTTCACGATGATCTTGTTCAGTTCCTTCTTGATGGTCTCGTCAAAGACGAAGGAGAGCGTCTTCTTGAGCGTGATCGGATCGCCGAGGGCGTTTCCCAGTTCCGCCTTCTGCGCCTCCTTAAGATAGTCTTCGGCGATGATGTTTTTCGTCACGCGGCGGTACATGTGGTAGTTGGCGCGCGCGTTCTCCGCTTCGTCGAAGAGCGAGTCCATCGAGAACGTCGGCGCGAACACGACGATCGCGACCGGGCGCACGATGAGCAGCACGAACAGAACCGCGGCGAGCGCATAGAACGCGTATTCGACCCATTCCGACACGCCGCGCAGGCGTTCACCGAGCGACAGCACGCTGGACAGCAGGATCAGGACGAGAAAGACGAACGCCCCGACGCCCGCCGTGATCCAGAACGCTTTACCGAATTTCTTCACGTTACCACTCCTTTTTTTCGAAAAGCAGGCGGACTTCCTCTTCGTCCCGACGCATCTGGGCGACGAGGTCCGCGGTGGTGCCGTACTTGATCTCGCCGCGGACGTACGCCAGGAACGCGACCGCGACCGTTTCGCCGTAGAGCGAGCCGCGGAACTGGAACACGTTCGTTTCGAGGGTGACGCGGTTGCCCGAGAAGGTCGGGTTGTCGCCGATGTTGGACATCGATTCGAACCAGCGGTCGCCGATGCGGACGCGGGTCGCGTAGACGCCGTCCTTCGGCAGGAAATAGCCGTCGTGGTCCACGTTCGCGGTCGGAAAGCCGAGGATCATGCCCCGGCCCTTCCCGCGCACGACCGTGCCGACGATCGCATAAGGGTGCCCGAGGAGGCGGTTGGCGAGGTCGAGTCTCCCCGCCGCGAGCGCCTCGCGGATGCGCGTCGAGCCGACCTTCTTGCCGTGGAAGGCGATTTCGGGGACGACGCTGACGGTGAATCGTCCGTCGTGGCGAAGCAGTTCGGCGTTGCCGCGGCCGAACCGGCCGAACGTGTAGTCGAAGCCGATCACGATCTCGTCGGCCCCGACGAGGAAGCGGTCGATGAACTGTTCGGGTTCGAGCTGGACGAAGGCGTCGTCGACGTCGAAGACGACGAACTTCGCGAATCCGAGCCGTTCCGCGACGGCGGCCTTCTCGCTCAGACTCGTGAGGTGGAAGAAGGGCTTGCGCGCGATGTGCGACAGCACGTGGGTCGAGAAGGTGTAGACGGCGGCCGGGCGGCCGCGCTTCGCAGCACCGGCGACGGCGGTCTCGAGCAGCCGCATGTGCGCGGAATGCATCCCGTCGAAGAATCCGAGCGCGACGACGAGTCCCTTCGCATCGAAGGTTGCGCTCACGTCGAGCCTTATCCGTTCCATCAGAGCATCACCGCCAGTCGCATGACGCCTCGATCGGCGTCCGGTTCATAGACCGCGACCGTCGTTCCGTCACCGTCCAAGACGGCCGATACGGTGATCGCAGGAAAAGCAGAGAACGGCAGGAAAGCGCCGTTTCTGGCCTTGAACAGAAGTTCGTCCGACAGTCTGACGCGCGGCAGTCCGAGCGCGTCGAGCGGATCGATGAGGGTCGGCGTCGCCGTGCCGACGGAAGCGAGCGAAACGGCGTCGCGGACGTCGAAACGGTCGACGCGGATACGCCGCAGCCGGGCGACCGCCGCGGGGTAGCCGAGGGCGATGCCGATGTCGCGGGCAAGCGCCCGCACGTAAGTCCCCTTGGAGACGCGGGCGGTGATCCCGATGCGCGTGACCGTGCCGTCCGGCCTGACCGGCCCGATGCGCCGGAGTTCGAAGATCGTGATCGGCCGGGCGTCGACGTCGGGCATCGGGACTCCCCTGCGGGCATACTCGTACAGCTTCCGGCCGTCGACCTTGATCGCGGCGTAGGCGGGTGGTGCCTGCAGCGAAGACCCGACGAACCGCGCAAGCACGGCGTCGACGGATGCCTCGTCAAGCGACGCGCACGGACATTCCGAAACGACTTTTCCGTCCGTGTCGTCGGTGTCGGTGCCGATCCCGACGACGATCTCTGCGTCGTAGACCTTGTCGTGCTCGACGAGGTATTTCACGAATTTCGTGGCTTTGCCGAGGACGAGGACGAGCAGTCCGGAGGCCATCGGATCGAGCGTTCCGGCATGGCCGACGCGCGGTTCGTTCAGGTTCTTGCGGACTCGGTGGACCACGTCGTGGCTCGTCATGCCCTGCGGCTTGTCGACGAGTAGGATTCCATTCATGCTGTCTCCGTCCTTCGGGATGTCGTCAAGAACGCGGCGCCCGCGCCGCGAACGGCGCGAACCAGGCGGCGAATTCCGATTCGTCGAGCGATCCGGAAGCGCGTCCGATCTCGACGCCTTCTTCCAGGTAGAGCAACTGGGGGACGCCGAGCACGCCGAAGCGTTCCGCGAGGTCCGGGGACTCCTCGACGTCGGCCGTCACGACGGGAATCCCGACGATCGGTTCGACGCTGCGGAGGGTGCGTGCGAGAGCACGGCAGGAGCCGCACCATTTCGCGAAAAAAGCGAGAAGCGTGCGCCCCGAGGAGAGCGGCGCGGCCGTCGGCGACGGGTCGTCGGAACGATGCTGGATCATGCGGTCCCTCCTACTTGAAGTAGACGACGGTGATGCCCGAGCCGCCCTCGCCGGCCCCGCCCGGGCGGGACGACTTGATCTGCGGCGTCCGTTTCACGAACTCCTGGACACCCTTGCGAAGCGCGCCGGTGCCGTAGCCGTGGATGATGTACGCGAATTCGAGATTCGCGACGAGGCAGTCGTCGATGAACTTGTCGAGCCGTGTCATCGCTTCCTCGTAGCGTTCGCCGCGGAGGTCGAGTTCGACCTTGGCGTCGGTGGAGCGGAAGACGCGGACGTTCACCGGCTTGTCCTCCGCGATCCGGCGGGAAGCGAATTCGATCTGGCTTTCGTCGAAGATGCCGGACAGCGCGCCCATCTGGATTTCGAAGCGGTTCTGGCCGGCGTTCTTCATGACGATGCCGGTGCGCTGGTAGGGGATCACGGTGACGACGTCGCCGACGCTGATTTTCGCCTGGTTCACCTTGCGGAGGTCGATCTCCTTGGCGCCGAGCGACTTGACGTCGTGCTTCAGGCGGGCGAGTTCGTGTTCGCGGAACGATGCCGATTTCTTGAGGGCGTCGAGTTCCTCGATCAGCTTCGCGGCTTCTTCCTTCGTCTCGGCGAGGATGCGTTCCTTTTCGCGTTCGAGCGACGCACGGGCGTTCTCGCGGTCGGTTTTCGTCTTCGCGAGTTCGGCCTCGACCGCCTCGAGACGGTCTTCGGCCGCCTTTTTGCGGAGTTTGTACGCTTCGATCTCATCGTTCAGGGCGATGCTCTGACGCTCGAGCTTCTTCATCAGGTGCGCGGTGTCGTCATCGAAGGACAGCGAGACTTCGCCGGCGTGCCGGACGATGGTTTCGTCGAGGCCGAGGCGTCTCGCGATCTCGAAGGCGTTCGAGGTCCCGGGGATGCCGATCTGGAGCCGGTAAGTCGGCCGGAGCGTTTCGATGTCGAATTCGACGGATGCGTTGACGGTGTCATCGCGGTTCATCGCGTACAGCTTGAGTTCCGGATAATGGGTCGTGACCATCGAATAGACGCGTTTCGTGCGGAGGTGGTCGAGGATCGCGATCGCGAGCGAGGCGCCTTCCTTCGGGTCGGTGCCGACGCCGAGTTCGTCGAGCAGGACGAGCGAGTCGTCGGCGAGGTTCTCGACGATCGCGATGATCTTGGTGACGTGCGAGGAGAAGGTCGAGAGCGACTGCTCGATCGACTGCTCGTCGCCGATGTCGGCGCAGATGTTCCGGAAGATGATCGTCTCCGACAGTTCGTCCGCCGGGATCAGCATGCCCGCCTGCACCATCAGCGACAGCAGTCCGAGCGTCTTCAGCGCGACCGTCTTGCCGCCGGTGTTCGGACCGGTGATGACGATCGAGCGGTACCCCGAAAAGCCGATCGTGTTGGCCACGACCGCTTCGCGCGGGATGAGCGGGTGGCGTGCGTTGACGAGCCGGATCGACGCGGGGGTGATGGCCGGCCTGACGCCCTGGATCGCGACGGCGTATTTCGCCTTGGCGAAAATGACATCGAGCCGGGTCATGATCTCGGCGTTTCCCTCGAGGGCGTCGGCGTCCGCGCCGACGAACCCCGAAAGGCGGGCGAGGATCTTCTCAATCTCCTCGGCTTCCTTGAACGCGAGTTCGGCGGTGAGGTTGTTCAGTTCGACGCATCCCATCGGCTCGATGAAGACGGTCCCCATCGAAGCGGACTGGTCGTGGATGATGCCCTTGAAGCTGTTTTTGTATTCCGCCCTGACGGGAAGGACGAGACGGCCGTTGCGGATCGTGATGATCGCATCGGTCAACTTCGCGGCTTCGCTCCTGAGGAGCGCGTTCATCTTCTCGTCGATCTTCTTCCGGTTTTGGGCGATTTTCGTCCGGACCGCCGCGAGGCCTTCCGAAGCCTCGTCGTACAATTGGCCTTTGGGGTCGATGCACGCCTCGATCGCGACCTTCAAGGATGCGAGGTGGACGAGGGCGTCATAGTAGGGCGAGAGGAAGGCGGCGGGGATCTCGAGCTGGCGGATCTTGCGGAGGTAGCGCTGGGCGTTGGCGACGGCGTCGATCCCGCAGACGATGTCGAGGAGTTCCTCGATGCCGAGGGTGGCGCCAAGCCGGGAACGCTTGACCGCGTCCGCCGTATCGAGCACGCCGTCGAGCGGCGTGGCGTCGTAGCGCTCGATCATCACGCGCGCCTCGTCCGTCTCGGCGAGCATCCGTTCGACCTCGAGGCGGTCGTCGGTGATGGCGAGCGCGAGGACGTCCGCTTTGCCGCGATCGGTTTCGGCATACTGCCGGAGGATCGTCAGAATCTTCGGAAATTCGAGTACGGTTCGATCCGCGAACATCTTTTTCACCCGCCTTCATCTACTATTTTATCACAGTCTATGTTAAAATAAGCGAGGGAGTTGTTAATATGAACTACGTGTTCAAGATCGAGGAAAGCAGGCTTCCCGAACTGCTCGAATACTACCAGTCCCTCGAGGTCGCGCCGCCGAATCCGGACATTGTGAAAATGTTCAAGTCTGGCGATTTGACCGTTTCGCTCTACCGCACCGGGAAAGTCCTTCTCCAGGGAACGGACGCCCGCGACGACTACCTCATGTGGGCGGAACTCCTGGGCTTCAAGCCGGAGTACGAACCCGTCCGCGAGGCGACGCGAAGCGACGAACCGGAACGCTCCGCCGTTTACTACACGTCCGCGATCGGGTCCGACGAGGTCGGCACCGGCGATTTTTTCGGTCCGGTCGTCGTGGCCGCCGCCTATGTCGCGAAAGCGAAGATCCCCGTCCTCGAGGCGCTCAAGATCCGCGACTCGAAGAAGCTCGCCGACGACTACATCCGGGACGTCTCCGAACGGCTCGCCGCCCTCGTCCCCCACGTCATCCTCGTCACCGAGCCGGCAAAGTACAACGAGCTCGTCGCCCAGGGTTTCAACATGAACAAGATCAAGAGCTACCTCCACAACCACGCGATCCGCAAGTGCCTGCAGAAGGCCGACGGGATCGTCGAGAAGGTCATCGTCGACGAGTTCTGCTCCCCCGACCTCTACTTCGATTACCTCAAGGACGTCGATTCCTACCGCAAGGTCACCTTCCTGCAGCGGGGCGAATCCGCCCATCTCGCGGTCGCGGCCGCCTCGGTCCTCGCCCGCGACGCCTTCCTGAAGCGGATGGACGCGCTCGGCGACAGCCTCCGGATCCGGCTCCCCCTCGGCGCCGGCGCGGCGGTCGACCTGATCGGGAAACTCGTCGTGCTGCAGAAGGGATACGACTTCCTTTCCACCGTCGCGAAGACGAATTTCAAGAACATGGAGCGCATCCGCGAACTCACCCGCAAGAACGCATGACGGCGGAAGCGATCCTTCCGCTTCTTCTTTCGCAAGTGAGTTAGTATATGCTAACTTTTAGTGCATCTCCGTTGCATCCCGGGTCCGTGCATGGTACATTATGGTTGCATCCAACCATCATCCCACGGAGGTCACTTCCCATGAAACATGTCCTGCCGGCCCTCGGCTATCCCTACGACGCCCTCGAGCCTTTCATCGACACCCTCACCATGACGATCCACCATACGAAGCACCACCAGGCCTACGTCGACAACCTGAACGTCGCCCTGGACAAGCATCCCGAGCTGTTCCCGCTTTCCCTCGAGCATCTCCTGAAGCATCTCGAGACCCTGCCCGCCGACATCCAGACCGCCGTCCGGAACAACGGCGGCGGCCACTGGAACCATTCCTTCTTCTGGAGCCTCCTCAAGGTCAACCGGGGAGCGCAGCCGGAAGGCGCGCTCAAGGCCGCGATCGACGGTGCCTTCGGTTCCTACGACGCCTTCCGGGACGCCTTCGCGACCGCCGCGAAGACCCGCTTCGGCTCCGGTTGGGCATGGCTCGTCGTCGATGACGCGAAAGCCCTCAAGGTCGTCTCGACGCCGAACCAGGATCCCGTCTTCGCCCTCGGCACGCCGATCCTCGGCCTCGATGTCTGGGAACACGCCTATTACCTCAAGTACCAGAACCGCCGTCCCGAGTACGTGAACGCGTTCTTCGCGGTCGTCGACTGGGAGCGCGTCGCCCGCCTCTACGCCGAAGCGGTCCGGTGAACGAAAGCCCTTCAAAGGGCTTTTTTTTTATGAAAAAGCGCCGCGTCAGGAGCGGCGCAGCGCATTCAGCTTGGCTTCGAAATAGGCGGGGAGGGGAGCGGCGAATGTGAGCGACGCGCCCGTCCGCGGATGGGTGAACCCGAGCGTGCGGGCGTGCAGGTACTGCCCGTGCGGATCGGCTTCGCCTTTTTTGCCGTAGACGGGATCGCCGGTGACGGGATGTCCGAGCGCCTGCATGTGCACGCGGATCTGGTGGGTCCTGCCGGTCTCGAGGACGCATTTGACGTAGGTGTTCGCCGGGAACCGCTCGATCACCTCGAAGCGCGTCACGGCCGGCTTGCCGGCGGGGGTGACGGTCATCTTCTTGCGGTCGCGGGGGTCGCGTCCGATCGGCGCGTCGACGCTGCCGAAGTTGTTCCGGATCACGCCCTCGACGATCGCGACGTACTCGCGCTTCGTCTTCTTCGCCTTCAGTTCGGCGGACAGGGCGTTGTGGGCAAAGTCGTTCTTCGCCACCATCAGGAGCCCCGACGTGTCCTTGTCGATGCGGTGGACGATCCCGGGGCGGAAGCCGCCCATTGCGGACAGGTCCCGGAAATGGAAGAGCAGCGCGTTCACGAGCGTGCCGTCATAATTGCCCGGGGCGGGATGGACGACCATCCCGGCCGGCTTGTCGACGACGACGACGTCGGAATCCTCGTAGACGATCGCGAGCGG
>Ga0172375_10001894_pt1 | contig 33288 bp, 31 predicted proteins | sample LakKiv1m_FD_114537 | JGI IMG/M metagenome (GOLD analysis project Ga0172375, IMG submission 114537) | Freshwater microbial communities from Kabuno Bay, South-Kivu, Congo - kab_092012_11.1m | ecosystem: Environmental > Aquatic > Freshwater > Lake | place: Democratic Republic of the Congo... | reverse complement strand
GTTTGTTATACAGAAATATGCCGATATCAGGAAGGAACTTAGGACAGGCTGGGATATTTTTATCTCCATCCTCTCGGTTAACGCCTATACTACTACCCGGGTTTTTGCCGTAGGGCTGCTTACCAATAATGTCCTCACCGGGTTTTACTCCCTTGCCGAAAGGATCGCCGGGGTCATCCAGCTGTTCCCTATGGATTCATTCTCCCGCGCAGTATTCCCGAGGATAAGCAGGGTTTTCGCCAAAAACAGCCAGAGGGCCGCGGCCATAATGTACAGGATACAGGATGGGATAACTATGGGTTTTGTAGTCAGCCTGCCGATTGCCGCGCTCATTTCCCCCTGGTTGATCAAACTTGCCTGCGGTTATCCTTACGAAGAGGCGGTGCTTACCTTACGACTCCTGCTTGCGGCGGTGTTTTTTGTGGGGGCCAATGCCTTTAAAGTCCAATTCCTGCTTGTATGCGGAAAACCCGACCTTTACGCCAAGATCCACGTAGCCGCGGCAATGACCGGTTTGCCGCTTATCTTTATTTTAATATCCGTTTATTCTTATGTAGGGGCAGCTATGTCTACCGTGCTGACTGAGGCAGGGGTGTTTATCCTTACTTCGTTTATCGTAGATAACCTGGTTAAGAAAATCACAAAAAGCGAGGGTCAGGCTATTTAATGGCGGCGGCTGGATTTAAACCAGCGACATATCGGGTATGAGCCGACTACTCTATCAGGCTGAGTTACGCCGCCAGAGTAATTATTTCTTTCTATAAGCCTCTAAATATGAATCACAGTAAATATTCTTGTTCAAAATCAATTCCGCGGTAATAAGGGCGCCCATCAGCTTCTTATCCTGGGGATCAAGTATAGCAGAATCCAGGCCATAAGCAACAGCCATGGTTAAAAAAGTGCGGTTGATCAGGCTGCGAACATGCGTACCCTGTGAGACATTACTTAAGCCCACAATAGTCTTCGGGGCCGGATCGGAGATTATTCTGAACTCATGGATGGATTCCAAGATATCTTTCATTTGGGCCTGGGCGACATTGACCGGCAGGACTATCGGGTCAAGATACAGGTCTTCAATAGGGAATTCTTTTTCCGAGCAGGTGGCGACAATGGTTGCGGCTAATTCCAGGCGCTGGTCTTTGTTCTGGGGTATGCCTTTTGCGCTGATAGTTATTCCGATCAGTTTAGAACGGTATTGTTTGGCTAGCGGAATAATTATATCCAGCTTTTCCGGGTCAGCTGTCGTGGAGTTGATTATGGTTTTATTCCTGGCAGCCTTTAAGCCCTCTTCAATAACCGCCGGCTTACTTGAATCCAGGCAAAGTGGTTTATCGGTCACCTCCTGGATCGCCTCAACCAGCCAGGGCATATCAACAAGCGGGTGCCTAGAGGCGGGGCCACAGTTAACATCTAAGGCATCCGCGCCGCTTGCAAGCTGCTCTAAGGCGCATTTTTGAATTTCAGCTTTATTGCGTTCCTTGATCGCCGAGCCGATATTGGCATACATTCCGTTGATAAGTTCACCGATGATAAACATATTATTCGGTCCTCAAATTAAACTCTAAATCCTAAATCCGAAAATTCCAGTTTCGGGTTTCTGGTTTAGAGTTTGTTTCAAGTTTAGGGTTTCGGATCTAGGGTTTTACCGTAATTCATTAAATTATCTATGTATTTACTTACCTTCTCTATGGCTTTGGGGTGGCGCATAACCAAAAGGTCAGCCCCTGACTGGATAAGGCTGGTGGCGGTGATCACCTCCCAGATAATCCCCTGCTCAGGCGTCTGCTTTGCCTCTTTTGCCCTCCAGGCCTCCTGTCCCACAAAGCAGATAAAAGGTGAAGCTAATGTTTTGTCTCCTGACAGAGCTGCAAGCCTTGCCCTCTCCATAATGGAATAGGCGTATTCGAGCCCGTATCCTAATGCTCCGATGGTCGGATTGATTACTATTCGCTCAAGGTTTAGCCCCATATCGGAGATCAGGATATTCAATTGCTTGGCGATATTGATATCTATCGGGCTTTCGGCAATAATGCTGTGGCCGTCAGCCAGCACGCTGGCAACCAGGGTCTTATAATTATCCTGCACAGCGCATCCGAGGAGGCACTTCTCTCCCTTAGCCGCCTCTGAGCAGGCCGGTAAGATCTGGTTATCCTTAGCATCATCGCCGCTGCCTATGATCACCAGCGGCACTTTTACTTTCTTTAGCAGCGCGGAAATAAATTTTGCCGCCTCCTGCGCTCCTTTGTCCCCAAAATCAGGATGCGTCCCCTGCAATCTCAGGCAGAGGGTTTGCGCCTTATATTCGTTTACGCATTTATCCGCCCAGGCAAAAGGGTCATTTAACGCCTTGCCATAGGCAGCCACCAACTCTTCCGGCCAGTCCTCGGGGTGAACATCCCAGACCTCAAAGGCGATCGCGGGTTTATTGGGTATGTTGCCTTCCTTAAAGAGTAGAGGCAGGGTATTCTGCCCGCCGATCTTTACGGCTCCAGCGCGGGATCCACCATCCTCTTTTCTTGCGCCGAGCGTTATGGTTGAAATTATCCCCGGCCATTTTTCAAGCACTAATTGAGTTTCCATATTCTTTCTCCCAGTGAATTAAGCGCCTTGATTACCGGCGCCTCTGATCTCAAGCTGAAGATCGGCTCTCCCCTCAAACTTAACTCTTCTATCCCCGGATCAAGCGGCAGGTTCCCCAAGTAATCAAGGCCGCTCTCCTTCACTTTTTCCGCTTCCATATTTTTGTTAAAACGGTTCACCAGCAGAAAACTCTTCTTTACTTCAAATTTCAACTGCTTTGCCAACTCATTGATCCTCCGCGCTGATTTTAATCCTACGCTGGAGGCATCCGACACGACTATCAGGGCGTCGGCATAACGGCTGGTGCGGCGGGAGAGATGCTCTAATCCGGCCTCATTATCAATTACTATATAATCATAATCCTTGATCAACTTGGCCATAATCCCGCGCAAAACATTATTTACGTAACAATAACAGCCCGGACCCTCGGGCTTCCCCATGCATAAGATATCAAAACCATCCCCTTCAGAAACAGCCGACTGCACCTGGTATTCAATAAAACGGTCTTTAGGCATACCCGTAGGTATTTTTTCGGGTGCGGCGGATATATCATCAAGGATCTTGCCAACACTTCCGCCCTCCGTTACTCCCAGGATCTCTCCTAAATTGCTGTTTGGGTCGGCGTCTATGGCCAAGAGAGAGCCAAGTTTTCTCTCTTTGATGCTGCGGATGATCAATCCCGCTATCGTAGTCTTTCCTGTCCCGCCTTTTCCGGCCATCGCGATTATGTATCCCATCTAAAACCTCACTGACGGAAATCTGGACAGGTCCGTATGCGGGAAAAATAATGCCTGGCTGTATTCATCCATATACTTCGGGTCAACCGATAATTCAAAATAAGTGATCGTAGAGGCAAGCGAATTTACAATGGCCATAGCCTGATTTGACAAAAGGATCTGCCTTGCTCCTGCCAGGGCGCTGTTACCGATAAACACGAATTTGGAACGTTCCAGGTCCGGCAATAACCCGATCCTGATCGCCTTCTCAATATCCAGGTAAGTACCGAAGCCGCCGGCAATGAATATTTTAGATATATCCGAAAGCTTAATATCCAGATGCTTGGCCAGGATAGCGGTAGCTGAATATATCGCTCCCTTTGAGCGCTTTAAATTCTCAATATCCGCTTCGTTGATCACGATATCTGCGGCGATATCGGTTTCATCCTTAAAACATACCACAAACTCTTTTCCCGTATCTGTTGAGCGGATGCGCGAACCTTCGGCGTTGATCTTGCCGCTCTTGTCGATTATCCCGGCCTCTAACATTGCGCTGAGCAGGTCAATATATCCTGAGCCGCAGATGCCGCGGGGTTTCTTATCTTGTATGGTTGAATAGGTAACGCTGAAATCTTTCCTATTTATGCCCACCTTTTGTATTGCGCCGCTTGAGGCGCGCATGCCGCTGGTTACCCCGCTTCCCTCAAAGGCAGGGCCGGCGGATGCTGCGCAGGCAACCAGGAAATCTTTATTTCCCAGGACGATCTCGCCATTAGTCCCTATGTCAATCAATATGCAGGGCTTTTCCTTTTGGTATATCCCGCTGGATAATATCCCGCTAGTTGTATCCCCCCCCACATAACTGGAGACTCCCGGTACGCAATAGAGCAGCCCCCGCGGATTGATATTTATCCCGGCTTCAGCGGCGCGCACTACGGGGAGGAAATTCGCCGTCGGCACATAAGGCTCTTTGCGGATATGGGCCGGATCAACGCTTAAAAGCAAATGGATCATCGTGGTATTGCCGGAGCAAACGATACAATTTGCGTCATTAAGGTCAATATGGTGCTCAGCCACCAGATCGCGGATGATCTCGTTGACCGTATCGCAGACAGCATTATGCAGCTTCTCTAAACCTTCGGAGTTGCCGGCATAGACAATGCGCGTGATCACATCGCTTCCGAATGCCGCCTGCTGGTTGTAGGTTGCCTTTGTGCCGAGGACCTTCTTTGAATTGAGATTGACCAGTTGGCCGGAAATAGTGGTTGTGCCTATATCAAAAGCCAATCCGAAGTTCTTATGCGTGGTATCACCGGGCTCAACCAGCACGATCTCAACGGTATCATTACGTTTTCCCAGGGTAAGGGTGACCGACCATTCGGAGTCGCGCAATAATTCCCCCAGCTGGCGGATGTTAAATAAGCCGGTCTGGACCACGGGAAACTCCTGGAGCTGCCGAAGCCCCCGGTATAATCTCTCCAGGTCGCTTACAGTGTCATTAAGGGTCGGTTTAGGCAGCTCTAAATACAATTTTGTGGCAAAAGGGGAATGTTTAAAAACACCGGCCTCTAATTTTGTTTTTACCGGCTGGATATCCTCGGTTTTGGAATAAAGCCCTCTCAAACGCTCCTCTAACTCTTCGGGAGTGAGCTTATCAAAATTAAGCCGGGAGCTTTCGGGGATCTCCACCTCCAAGTCGCTATGGATAGTGGTGGAGCAGGCCAGATGCATGTTTTTCTTTTTCTCCTCTAAACTGATCGCCCCGGTTGCTTGGCTTTCGACCTGGCCCTTCCTGACGATAACTTTGCATCTTCCGCAAACCCCGTCGCCTCCGCAGTTGGAGTTAATATAAACCCCGGCTGATATAGCCGCGGAGAGTATGGTCTTATCCTTATCAACGGTAACGGTTTTATTGTCCGGATAAAATGTAACCTTAAATTTGTCCATTAATTCAGGTTTTTTAAAAAGGCGGGGATCCCGGCCGCTTCCTTGGGTCCCACGATCACTTTGAACCCTGATTGCTCCTCAAGGTCGCCGCTCATTATCGCCACATATCCCGGGATGATCAGGTTCTTATGTTTTATTGCCTCTTTTACCCCGAATTTTTCCAGGGAGCGGGTAATGCTCTGGGCATTGAATTTCTCTGCTGCCCAGGCTGTAAGCACCGACATGCCTTCTGTGTCAACGCTTAAAATATAGGAGGGTATTTTACTTGCCTCTACTTCACCCAGCACCGTATAGTAACTTAAAGAGAAATTAGTAGTGATCAAAACCGGGGAATTTTGGCTTGCCTGGCCTATCGGATAAAGCTTGGGCTCAATCTGCAGGGGTTTTTGCGGGTCTGTATAAATATTCTGCCTCAGGGTTAAAATGGAGAGCGCCTCCCAGGTCTCTATCCCTTTAATCAAAACCAGGCCGGCATACTTAGCTATGTAAGCAGCAGCTTCTATCGCTTCTTCATAGGGATCAGCTGTCTCCACGATAACCAGGGTAGGATAACCCAATGCCCGATTTGATTTCTTGAGCGCCTGTCTGCGGACCTGAGTCAGGTCCCAGATTTTTTCACTGACAGGCTTTGAGCCGGTATCCAAGATCAGATTATTCGCTCCTAATGCGTTAAGCCCCTTGGTAAGTTGAGCCAGTTTATCAATATCCTGCTCTGCCGCTACCAGCGGGAGCTCAAGTTCCTTGGCAATCTGCCCGATCTTAGAAAAATTGCCTACTGTTGCGCAATAAAGTAAGGGTTTACGCTCTCTGGAAAATTCTGCTGCCCCTTTCAGGGAATCCGGGTCGCAGCTTACAAGCATAAGCGGCAACGCGGTCTTATTCAAAACCAGTTTAGTTGCCTCAAGGAACCTTTTGGCACCTTTGCTTTGCCTGACGGCTACCAGGTTCACTTCCAGCGATTGTCCGACGCGCTCAAACTTCAACTGATTGACCTTCTCAAGACGCGCCTCTATTTCCCTGTTGCTTAAACTATCCTCAATAATAAAACCCAGGCCTGCCGGATTGCGGAATTTCTCCTCATGCCTGAACATTACTGTTTCATTTCCTATATCCAACTTTGATTTTCCGCAGCCTAAGCTGATAGGTTTTATCGGTGGCAAGGCCTGTGCCTCTAAAATGCTTTTTGCCTCAGGGGAGATAAAAGGGCATTTTTCGATAGTGACTGCTTTTTTTGCCAGCTGCATGGCAAAAGCAAGGCAAGTGGCTAAGCCGCACTGCCGGCAGTTGGTTTTAGGAAGCAATTTGTAGATATCTAAACCTGAAAGTGCCATTATTATTTCCTAGCCCACAAGGGCACACCGACGCAATACCTATTAGCGTCGGGTGTTGTTGATTAAGCTGGCGAAGTAACCGGCGCCAAACCCGTTGTCAATGTTTACCACTGTTACCCCCGGAGAGCAGCTGTTAAGCATGCTTAAGAGCGCGCTCAAACCCGAGAAACTGGAGCCGTATCCGCAGCTGGTCGGCACAGCGATTATTGGTGAAGCGACCAAGCCGCTGACCAGGCTGGCCAGCGCTCCCTCCATGCCCGCGACCACAACAATGACCCCGGCATTCCTTAATTTTTCAATATTATTCATCAGGCGGTGCACACCCGCAACCCCGACATCATAAAGCTTCTCTACCCGGTTGCCCATTAATTGCAGGGTCAGGGCTGCCTCTTCAGCCACGGGGATATCGCTTGTGCCTGCGGAGACCACCAGCACCGTATCCCTGGATAGGGTTTTAGGTTTATTCAAAAGAAAACCGATCTTGGCGACCGGGTTATATTTTAAAGCGGGGATTGATCTCTTTAAAAAAGAAAACGTGCTCTTTTCAAGCTTGGTCAAAAGGAGGTCTTCTTTTGACTTAATGATCCTCCTGGCAATGCCCAAGAGGTGCTGCCTGTCCTTGCCTGGGCAGTAAATCACTTCCGCAAACCCCTTACGCCTTTTTCTATCCGTGTCAAGCTTGGCAAAACCAAGATCGCAAAATCCCTTCCTAACAGACATTATTTAAAATCCCCGGTAAACAAGATATCCCAGCAGGATTATAAGTAGAGTGGCGAGAATATAAAAATCATTAAAATAGAAGAAATCGCGGAGCTTATCGCGGGGAGTTGCTGTTTGGCTTGCCGCGGATTTTTGGGGCAGGTCGTGGTGTTTTTTTCTATATTCATCAACCTGCTCTTTTTTAAAACGCAGGTAAACCCCTCCGACCTTATAGGCGGGGATTGCGCCGCTCTCCGCTAAATCCAGGACATCCTTTTCAGAGACCCCGAGTTGAATGGAAACATCCCTTACGGTCAGTAACTTTTCTTCGGACATATTATTTTATTTTGCGATCTTTCCCGATGCCACCCAGCTATCTATTGCCTTGCGTTCAAATTTCCAGTCGCTGCCTTCCTTATTGCCCGGGACCTTTCCCGAATTAGCCCATTCCATGATGGAATCTAATTCTACCTCCAGGTATTTCGCCAGCTGTTCGGCATTCAAAAAGTCATGCAGCATGGTGCACTGGCCCTGCAAAACCGCACCCTCGGCGACGTTAAGTTTTGCCGGATAGATCTGGCCTTCCACCATGGCCTGGGGCAAAAGGGTAAGCCGTTCCCTGGCGGTGATCTTACCCTTGACCCTGCCTCCGATGATTATATTATCTCCCAGTATATCGGCGTTGACTACGGCCGTAGTCCCGATGGTAAGGTTGCCGCGTGTTTCAAGGCTGCCTTCAAACTTTCCGTTAATACGCAGATTAACCGGATCCTTAAAACTTAAAGTCCCCTGCATTGCGGCATCAACATCCAGCGTTTTTTCCTCCAGCTTCTTTTTAAATGCCATGTTTGCCCCCTTTTGTTATTTAGGTTTTGGGCTCTTTAAATAACTTCGATTCGGCGTAACGCAAGAAATGCAATACAATCAAAACCAAAACCGTGGCAATTACCGCTATTTTATTGAATCCGGTCCCTACCGCAAGGCCGATCCCCGCGACCACCCATAAGCTGGCAGCGGTAGTCAAACCCCGTACTCCTTCCGGGTCCCTGATTATCGTACCTGCCCCCAGAAAACCTATACCCGTAATTACGCCGGCGGCAATGCGCGCCGGATCCAGCGAAACCCTGTCTTTATATATATCAAAAACATACATGGATGTCAACATGATAAGACAGGAACCTAATGCTACCAGTATGTGCGTGCGCAGGCCGGCATTCCTGCGGTGCACCTGCCGCTCAAGGCCGATCAATCCGCTTAATAACAGGGTCAATAATAACCGTGCGATCATTTGCAGGTCAGTAGGCATAAACCCTCCTTTAGTTGGACATATTTAAATAAAGATCATCTCTGGCGCCATTTTTATAAAGTTGATAAGCCAGGCCCGCTACCATGGCAGCATTATCCATGCACAGCTCCATGCTTGGGAAAAAACAGCGCAGCCCTGAACCCCTGGCGCTTGCTTCGAGTTTCCGGCGGAACCTATTGTTGGCAGCCACGCCGCCTCCTACTAAAAGCTGTTTTATTTTTTTACGCCTGCAGGCAAGCAAAGACTTTTTTATCAAAGCGTCAACGGCGCTCTCCTGAAAACAGGCTGCCAGGTCCTGTTTAAGGGCCGGGCTGATCTTCCTGCCTTTTAAGTAATACAAAACCGCGGTTTTTATTCCGCTGAAACTAAAATCCAATTCATTGTTTGTGCCGCAGCAGGCTAAATGGATATTATTTTTGTCTCCGCGGCTGGCTAATCTTTCGATCAACGGACCACCGGGGTAACCGGCGCCCAGGAGCTTAGCTACCTTATCAAAAGCCTCGCCGCAGGCATCATCCCGTGTTGAGCCGATCTCATGGATATCAGTAAAATCCTTTATATAAAACAAACTGGTATGCCCTCCGGAAACCACCAGCCCTATGCTTGGCAATTGAATATTCCGGTGGCAGAGAAAATTGGCATAAATATGGCTGTAGATATGGTTAATTCCTAATAGCGGTTTACCTAAACTTAAAGCCAGGGCTTTGGCGAAAGATATCCCCACGAGCAAAGAGCCGGGTAGGCCGGGTTTAACCGTAAGGGAGACCAGGCCGATCTGCCCCGGTCTTATCCCGGCAGCCTTAAGAGATTGCGAATATACAGCGGCGATACTTTCAAGCTGCATGCGCGAGGCGATCTCCGGGACCACCCCCCCATATTTACTGTGAAATTTCAGGCTTGAGGCCACTACATTACTTAATATCTCCCTGCCGTTTTTAACTATGGCTGCCCCTGTTTCATCGCAGGAACTCTCAATCCCCAGCACGATCATTTCTCCACCCTTGCTATCTCCGAAACAAAGACAAATTGATAACCTTCCTTTGCCAGTTGCGGGAGCATCTCCTTTAACACAAGAAGGGTGCTCTTACGGTCATGGCCTATGCCGACGCTAACCCCGCGTGCCTGGGCCAGTTTCTTCAATGACCTAACTTGGGCTTTTATGTATTCCGGGTCATCGCGGTTATCCAGGAAGACGTCTCTTTTGGCAAACCTTAATCCCATTTTTTTGGCTAATGGCGCGCAGACAGATTTAGCGGTCACAAAACTATCCAGGAAATAGAGCTTACGTTTTTTAATCTCAAGCAGGATGATCTTGCATTGTTCTCTATTTTCGGTGAGGCGCGAACCCATATGGTTGGATACGCCTCTGGCAAAAACGATCTCGGTTAAATCCGTGTCTAGGATCCGGCGCATCTCTTGCCGGCCCATGTTGATCGCAATGGTGTTTTTTTCTAATTTAAGATTCCCCTTTGGCTCCATGGGAAGATGCAGGATAACTTCATGCCCTGACTTATGCAGGCTTTCGCTGGCTTCAGGCGAATTCTTTAATCCGGGGAGGACCGCACAAGTCATGCGCTGTTTTATTCCCCCGGCTATCGCCAAGTTATCCAGATGGTATCCCCAATCATCTATCACAATGGCGATCCTGCCTTTGATAATGGGCTTGATCTTCCGCGGGACTTTCTTATAGAGAGGAGTGAGGACAATAGCTATAAATATGACCAGTAGGAAAATCAGCGCGAGGATAATCAAGGGCCTGTTTTTCATCCGCATAGAATATTTATTGCTGTTTCTCCGGTTTCAAACCTTTATAAATTTTTATTGCCTTTAAAGTTTCAACCGCTCTTCTAAGCTGGATGTCGGAGCTATAATCAAATTCATCCACGCTCGGCTTTTTCTCTTTAGCCGCTATCTCATCAAATATCTCATCCGGTTTATTGCCCTTTGGCTCCCCATTTTTAGCTTCGCTTTCCTTCTGCGGCTGGATCTCGATGTCCGGGTTAACCCCTTTGCCGTGGATTATTTTCCCGGAAGGGGTAAAATAGTGGCTAGTGGTCAGGCGGAGCGCCGAACCATCGCTTAAAGGTATAAGCGTCTGTACCGAGCCCTTGCCGAAGGATTTTACCCCGATGATTATGGCCCTCTTATAATCCTGCAAAGCCCCGGCCACGATCTCGCTCCCTGAGGCAGAGCCCTCGTTGATCAATACTGCCAGGGGCATCTCCGTGATCGCGTTCTTGGAATCAGAGAGGAATTCAAGGTTCTGTTCCTTTTCTCTGCCCTTTGTATAGACGACCATTTTATCGGCCGGGATGAATTTCCCGGTTATCTTGACAGCGACATCAAGAAGGCCGCCGGGATTATTACGCAGGTCTATGATCAAAGCATTCATCTTCTGCTTAGAGAGGTTGCTTAATGCCTTGTTGAATTCTTGCAGTGTGTTCTCGCGGAACTCGCTCAGGCGGATGTAACCGATATTATCCTCCAGTATGCGCGCCTGTTTTATATCTTTTATCCTTATGATATCCCGGGTGATCTTAAAATCCAGGAGCACTTTTTGCGAATTTCTCAATATTGTAAGGTTGACTGTTTCCCCGGGCCTGCCGCGCATCTTTTTAACGGCATCCGTCAAGGTCATATCGCGGGTCAGCTCCCCGTTTATTTTCACGATATAGTCCCCCGGCTTTATCCCCGCTCTCCAGGCAGGGGTATCTTCAATGGGGGTGATTACGGTCAGCAAGCCGTCTTTAATGGTGATCTCAATCCCCAATCCTCCGAATTTTCCTTCGGTATCCGCCTTTAAGTCGCTGTAGTCATCGGGGCTTAAGAATTGGCTGTGCGGGTCAAGGGATGAGAGCATGCCTTTTAAGGAACCATAGATCAGATCCTTGGGTTTAGTCTCATCGACATAATGTTTTTGAATGATCGCCAGGGTATCGGCAAATAATCCTACCTGCCGGTATAACTCATCCTTCTTTTTGTTGTCATTATCGGAAAATACCAGTGTGGCGCCGGCAAACAAAAGCACAAACAGTGAAATGACAACGATATTCTTACGCATTATCTATCCTCCCCTTGATCAATTCCTGAACAATTTTAGGATTTGCCTTGCCCGAACTCTTCTTCATTACCTGGCCCACCAGGAACATGAGCGCGCTTGTTTTCCCGCTCTTAAGGTCATTTACCGACTTTTCATTCTCTCCGATGACTGCGGTGATTATCCGGTCAAGCTCCGCTGTATCGGAGATCTGCAGCAGGTTTTTTTCTTTAATTATCGCCTGGGCGGATTTGCCGGAATCAAGCATTTGGGTTAACACGCTTTTGGCATTAAGATGAGAAAGCTCCTGCCTCTGGACAAAACCGATGAGGCTGGTCAGTTCATCTATGTTAACCCCCAATTGATGTAACTGTAGATTCCTGGAGTTGGCCTCGGATAATAATGGGCCGATCAGCCAGTTAGCCATATTCTTCTTATCTTTTTCCGGATACTTCTTAAGGCAATCTTCGGAAAATTCAGCGTCTTTTTTAGAACTGACCAGTATCCCGGCATCGTATTCAGAAAGGGAATACTCTTTCACCAGGCGCCGCAACTTTTGGGCCGGCAGTTCAGGAAGAGAATCTTTTATCCTGGATATCATCTCCTGTCCAATAATAAAAACCGCCAGGTCCGGGTCAGGGAAATACCGGTAATCCTTGGCGCCTTCCTTGGTGCGCATGGATACGGTCATATTTTTTTGCGCCTCCCACAAACGGGTCTCCTGCTCGAGGGACCGGCCTGAATTAAGTAATTCGGCCTGCCGTCCTGCCTCAAAATTTAAAGCATCCTTGACGCCTTTGAAAGAGTTCATGTTCTTAAGTTCGGCCTTTACTCCCAGTTCTTTTGATCCTTCGGGCCGCAAAGAGATATTCGCATCGCAGCGCAAAGAGCCCTTTTCCATATCGCAGTCAGAAACATCCAGGTATTCAATGATACTTTTCAAACTGGTCAAATAATCAAATGCCTCTTGAGCGCTGTTTAAGTCCGGTTCACTGACGATCTCAAGCAAAGGGATTCCGGCGCGGTTAAAATCTACCAGGCTTGCCTCTGTTTCATGAATGAGTTTTCCGGCATCTTCCTCCAAATGTACCCTGGTAATACCGATACGCTTAGGCTTGCCATCCACGGTAATATCCAGAAAACCGTTCCTTGATAGAGGTAGGTCATATTGGGAGATCTGGTAATCTTTCGGCAGGTCGGGATAAAAATAATTCTTGCGGTCAAATTTAGTATGCTCCTGCACCCGGCAGCCTAAGGCCAAGGCAACCTTGATCGCGTAATTTAACGCCTCCTTATTATAAACCGGCAGGCTGCCGGGAAATCCCAGGCACACCGGGCAGACATTGGAATTCGGTTCTTTTCCGAAATCAGTGGCGCAGCCGCAAAAGGCCTTGGTTTTGGTTTTCAATTGCAGGTGTACCTCTAATCCGATAACCGTTTGATATTTCATAGCCTTGGTTTTGATTTATGCCAGTCCGTATTTTGTTCAAATGTATGCGCTACCCTGAAAAGCATTGCTTCGTCAAAAGGCTTGGCCATTATCTGCAAGCCCACAGGCAGGCCTTTCTTGGTAAAACCACAAGGGACCGATATTGCCGGTATTCCGGCTAAATTTACCGATATGGTATATATGTCCGACAGGTACATCTTCAGGGGGTCTTGTGCCTTTTCCCCGATTTTAAATGCCGGGGTAGGAGATGTCGGGGTAATGATGCAATCAAAATCCTTAAAAACAGCGTCAAAATCCTGTCTTATGAGGGTGCGCACCTTTAAAGCGCGTAAATAATAAGCGTCATAATACCCGTGCGACAGGGCAAAGGTCCCCAGGATGATCCTGCGTTTTGCCTCGTCTCCAAAACCCTCACCCCGTGTTTTCTTATACATTTCGATCAAATTATCCGATTTGGCGCGCCAGCCGTATTGCACCCCGTCAAACCTGGCCAGGTTTGAGCTGGCTTCGGCAGTCGCGATGATATAGTAAACCGGCACCGCATACTCAGTGTGCGGCAGGGATACTTTAACCGAAACAGCTCCCAGGGAGTTAAGTTTGTTTATTGCCTCCTCAATAATGGTTTTAACTTCAGGATCCATGCCTTCCACAAAGTATTCACCGGGTATGCCTATTTTCAGGCCGCGGATATCCTTACTCAGGCTTTTGCTGAAATCCGGGACCTCCAGATTTACTGAAGTTGAATCATCAGGATCATACCCAAAGATAATTTGGGAAAGCAGGGAACAATCCCGCACATCCTTGGTGATGGGGCCGATCTGATCCAGGCTTGAGGCAAAGGCGATCAACCCGTAGCGGGAAACCCTTCCGTAAGTAGGTTTTAATCCCACGACTCCGCAGAATGACGCCGGCTGGCGGATTGATCCGCCGGTATCCGAACCCAGGGCCCAGATCGCTTCATCTGCGGCTATGCTGGCAGATGAGCCTCCGGATGAGCCTCCGGGAACGCATGCCGGGTCCCAGGGGTTATGGGTTGGGCCGAAATACGAATTCTCCGTTGATGAACCAAAAGCGAATTCATCCATATTCGCTTTCAGGGGAAATATTTCGGCGCCGGCATTTTTTAGTTTCTTGATTACAGTGGCATCATACGGCGGCCGGAAACCTTGAAGTATTTTAGAGCAGCACTCCGTATTAAGGCCCTGGGTGCAGATATTATCCTTAATGGTAATAGGCAGGCCTTTAAGCAAAGAATCGGGCTGGGGGTTTAAAGCAGGTTTTTTTGCCCCTTCAATCCTGACATACGCCTTAATAGTTGGCTCAATCTTTTGTACGCGCGCGTAGAGAGCATCCAGGACGGCAGAAGCACTTGTTTGCTTATCTTTAAGCTTATCTATCAACTCATGAGCCGTAAGCTGGTTTAGTTCCATAATTATTCCAGTATCTTCGGGACGCTGAAGAAATTCCCTTTTTTAGCCGGAGCGTTTTCCAGCGCCTTAGCCAAAGACAAAGAATCATGCGGTTTATCTTCGCGCAGCACATTGCTTATCGCAAGGATGTGGCTTGAAGGATTAACCTGGCCGGTATCCAAGCTGCTTAGCTTATCAATGAAGCCCAAAATATCATGCAGCTGGCCGGAGAGCTTTTCCAGCTCATCAGGCTGCAATTCAATGCGCGCCAAATGCGCTACGTATTTAACTGTTTCCTTGTCTATGGCCATAATTTCTCCAATTTAACAAAATATTTTAACATTCTTTATCTTAAAAGTCAATGAGCGCTTGACGAAACCTTCTAGCCGCTTATCCCATTGACAAAGCCGGGAAAGTGTGTAAAATATCCCTGATTAGATTAATCTTAATATGAGCAAAAAACCCAACCAACCCAAACCCAAATACCGTCTTAATCAAAAGGGCCAGTTTGTTATTGAAAACTACAACTATGCCAAGCCCTTTGCCAACTTTTTCCCGGGGATCGCCGGTAAATATGGGATACCCATGTGGGTATTCTACGTAAACCGCGGCCAGTGTATCTGCAGCTTCGGTATCAAAGATAAGGACCACGCCATCCTGGAATTCTTCCCGGCAAATAAATCCTGGCAGTTCGTCTCAAGCCTGGGCTTTCGCACTTTTATCAAGATTAAATCCGCGGAAGAAATCTCCCTCTATGAACCTTTCCACAATGGCTGTGTCAACCTCAGATACCGGCTAACAAATTCCATGTCTATAGGATCAGGGGAATTGGTCCTTGAGGAGGAAAACCATACGCTTGGCCTTAAAACCCGTGTGGAGTATTTTAATATCCCAAATGACGCTTATGCCGGTTTAAGCCGGATCGTCACCGTTAAGAATACCGGGAAAAGACCTAAAAAACTACAGCTTATTGACGGCCTTCCCCAGATCGTCCCTTTCGGCACGCATAACTTTTTCTTAAAAAAACTCGGCCGCACTATCGAAGCCTGGATGAAAATAGATAACCTGGATACCGACATCCCTTTTTATAAGCTGGAGGTTGACCCTTCCGACCGGCCGGAGGTCGTGCATATTGATGAAGGTAATTTTTACCTGGGTTTTCATTTCAAAGGCACAAAGGCAGAGCTGATCCGGCCGATAGTGGATCCGGCGGCTGTATTCGGGGCGGTAACCGATTTTTCTTACCCGGCAGAATTCCTGGCCAAGGCGAATTTTACGTTTCCATCCAGACAGGTGACCAGGAGCAAAACACCCGGGGCATTCCTATTAATGGATCCGGAATTAAAGCCCGACGGGGAGAAAACATTTTATTCTTTGGTCGGCCAGGCCCGGAATACTAAAACATTAAATATCCTGGCGCCTAAAATTACGAAATTCGGATATATGGAAAATAAGCTCTATGAGAATCTCAAGCTTATTGGAAACCTTAAAAGTGAGATCGCCACTAAAAGCAGCCAGCTCCGCTTTGACCTATACGCCGGCCAGACCTATCTGGATAATATCATGCGGGGAGGTTATCCGGAAGTATCTAAATCCGGTACGGTATTCTATCTATATTCCCGGAAACACGGTGACCTGGAACGAGACTATAATAAATTCCAGCTTCAACCGACTTATTTCTCCCAGGGTAACGGCAATTACCGGGACATCAATCAGAACCGCAGGAGCGACCCATGGTTCAATCCCCAGGTCAAGGATGAAAATATTATTTTCTTTATGAATCTGATCCAAAATGACGGATTTAACCCTCTGGTAATAAAAGGGGTGAGCTTCCGGATTAAGGATAATCTGGACCTGCATGAGCTGTTGGGCGTAATGCTTGACACTAAAGATATTGATAAGCTCGGGCAATTCCTTAAAAAGCCCTTTACCCCGGGAGAGCTGATATTCTTTATTGAGGAGAGCAGAATCCGCCTTAAAGAAGGTTATGATAATTTCCTTGACCTTATTCTCTCCTCCTCCCTGAAATCACAGGAAGCCGAACACGGAGAAGGTTTCTGGACCGACCACTGGGTTTATAACCTGGACCTGATCGACAGTTACCTGGGGCTCTATCCGGAAAAATCCAATGAATTGTTTTTCGGCAATAAAATCTTCTCATTTTACGACAACGCGGAAGTAGTCAGGCCGCGAAGCGAAAAATATATTATTCATAACGGACAGGTGCGCCAGCTGCATTCACTTGTCCCGGATGCCACTAAAAAAGAGATGCTGCGCAAACGCACAGAGAATCCCCACCTCTTAAGGGCAAAAAATGGCACAGGAGAAATTTACTATACGACATTGATCGCCAAGCTTTTATGTCTGGCGGCAAATAAGCTTGCCTCACTTGATCCATTCGGAGCGGGCATTGAAATGGAAGCCAATAAGCCTAACTGGTTTGATTCGCTTAATGGGTTGCCTGCGCTCTTTGGCTCATCCACCTGCGAAACCTTTGAGTTAAAGCGGCTGCTTGCAACCATAAAACAAAATCTGGAGAATTGCCGGATTAATGAAATTGAGTTGGCTGAAGAGGTAGCTAAATTTATTGAGGAGCTGATGGTTTTATTCGCGGAGGGACCATTTATCTATTGGGACAAAAGCAATAATCTAAAAGAAACCTACCGCTATAATACGCGTTTTGGTTTTTCCGGCAATGAGACAGCCATACCGGTAGGAAAGCTTATTACTTTTTTGAATGAAGCCCTGCTTAAAGTAGATGCGGGGTTACGAAAGGCCTTTAATAAAACGCAAGGCATGTATTATTCCTATTTTATCAACCAGGTCGCAGACTATGACCTGGTTAAAGAGCATTATGTAAGGCCTAAAAGATTTACCCAAAAACCACTCCCTCTTTTCCTGGAAGGACAAATGCATGCCTTGCGGCTGTCTGAAAACCCCGAAGAAGCGGCTGATCTCTACAGGGCGGCTAAAAAAAGCCCTCTTTTTGATAAGAAATTAAAAATGTACAAGGTAACCGCCTCGCTTGAGAGTATGCCTGAGGAGATCGGCAGGTGCCGGGTGTTTGCCCCGGGATGGCTGGAAAATGAATCCGTCTGGCTGCATATGGAGTATAAATATATACTTGAGCTTCTTAAGACAGGGTTGGTTGAAGAATTTTACTCGGAATTTAAAAACGTGCTCATCCCCTTTCAGGATCCGCAAAGATACGGCCGCAGCATACTGGAGAACTCCTCCTTCTTAGTAAGCAGCGCTTTCCCTGATAAAGAATTACACGGTAATGGCTTTGTAGCCAGGCTCTCCGGCTCAACCGCAGAATTCCTGCAGATCTGGCTGATCATGAATACCGGAACCAAACCATTTACCCTGGATAAAAATGGCCGGCTTAACCTGACCTTTCAGCCAAACCTTGCGGGGTGGTTATTTGATAAAAAAGGAGCGTATGCTTTTAACTTCCTGGGCCGCATCCCCGTTACCTACCATAACCCAAAAAGAAGAAATACCTTTGGGAAGAACGCGGCTAAAATCAAGAAAATCATCCTCTCTGAGAAAGATGGGCCGATCGAGATAAATTCCGCAGTTATCCCCTCTCCTTTGGCGGAAAAAATAAGGTCCCGTCAAATTAACAAAATCGATATTTATTTGGAATAAGTAGAGATCCCGCAGTTAAGCATGCGAAATTTCATATGTAAGCGCAGGATTAATTCGCGCAACAAGCGCGTACTTGCGCAATTCAAGTTAGCGCAAGGTACGCGCATTAACTTACTCATACTTCGTATTCGTAAGTTAAGCGCTCATTAAAATTTGCGGCGGTAATAAGCGCGGAACATATGGGCGGTGTCTATGGTAAGCAGGGTGCCCCCATAGGGGTCAAGAGTAGAGTTACCGATAGTGCTGGTATTGCCCTCTCCATACTGAAAGATCAATTCATCGTCTTTGGAAGGAAGGTACCTGAATTCCCCAAAAAAATTATGATGGCCGATGAGCTTAGTTGATCCGGCAACCAGGCGGGCAGTATCCTGCCACCTGGAATAGGAATATTTAAGGGCGATGCCGAACTTTTGAGTAGGCATATAAGTCATTTCTATGCCGACATGGTTCATGCTGTCTGAATTCTGCCCCGCGCTTTCAAATTCATTGCGCGTGTAATCCAGGTAAACATCCATATTCTCCAATGGCTGCATCCTCAGGCCCGCCTTGAAAACATTAAAAAACTCATAAGGCGCCTGGGGGAAAACCGCCTGGCTGTAAAGAAAAGGGTCGCGGAAACGGAAAAGTTTGCCACCCTGATAAAAGGTTCCCCCGAGAGTTGTGTCGTTTCTAAGGGTATTGGCCGGGAACCCGTCATATGCCAGATAGTAGTCATTGGTACGCTCATATATTCCGTCTATGCTTAACCAGTCAAAAAGGTCATAATTAAGGCCGAAGGAGCCGGTTTTAAGGGTAGGGTCCTGTCCGTCCGGTACGGCGGCATTAATGAAAAACTTTCCGGTATTGCCGTCATAGATAAAAGGGTCTGTCCCCGCCACTGTATACGGAAGCTTCTGATAAATACCCAGCCCCTTGGCTGTAAGCTTATCTGTAAGTTTTACCGTTGCCTCTTCTCGCACCACATTTTCAATAAACTTGCCGTTCACATCGTGCACATTGCGCACATCAAAAAGATTAACGAACTTGTCTTCAAGGATGGTCTCGATCCTGAAACCCAGGACATTCCTGCCGACATCAATGCCGTCACCGATCCTAGTGGCATTAAGCTCATCCCATTTCGTAGTCGGCTTGGTCATGCCGGCATAAAAATAATCAAAGGGCCTGCGAAAATGGATATGCCTGGACCAAAAGGTATCCTGGCGCGTATTATGAAAGTTTGATAAAGAAGAATCAAATCCTCCATCCATACGGCTGGCGTAAATTTTAGATTTTACCAGGAAAGACTCTGTTTTATCCAGGGATATTTCATCATACCCGTATCTAAGGTCCATAATACTCTGCCGGGGATAACGGGTAACAAAAGACAGGTAATAGGCATTGCCTCTGCCGTCGGTTTCATAATCAGAATTGCTCTGATCGTAAAATGATTTTGAGGTAAGCACTTCTCCTTGAGCCTTTAGTCCATCAGCGATCTCATAGCCGAAATCAACCCCACCGACGTAATTCTGGCTGTCCAGTTTATTATCCTCATCTACCTTAAAGCCTAAACGGCTGGTAAGAGTACCGCCGACCATGAAATTATCAGTCAGATAGTGCTTGAGCCTGCTGGCATTGATCAGATTGTCCACCTCCCCATAATCCTGCCAGAGGTGCTTGGGGGTGGCGAAAGTGGTATCGAATGATGTTTCCTCCTGGGGCTGGAATGAATAAGAAAATCCGCGCAGGCCGGTTAAATACTTTCCGGTAGAGTCCTTGGAAATAAATGATAATGTGTCATCCCACATACCCTTGGTAAAGCTGGGGTTGGGAATATCGCCGGAGTTAAAAGTCCCGGGGGTGTACTTACGCAACCAGGGGCTATCCTGCCACCAGATATGATGATTGGTTATGCCCAGGGGGTCATCAGAAGAATAAGCCTGATCCTGGTAGGCTAACGGGAATACGCGTAATTTATTCTGGTCATTGGCGTAGTCCAGCCATAACTCGCGAATAGGCTGGAACTGGCGATAGATCTTCGTAGCTGGAATAATGAAAGTGGCGGCTGTATCTCTATTGCCGGTGACTGTAGTAGAGTTAATCCTATTATCCTCCACTTTTATTTCCGGGACATTGATAGTATCTCCTTTAAGTCCGGTATATACGGTCCTGTTCAAAACATAACCGGTGTTTGACCAGTAAAAAAGCTCGACCTCCGCGGTATCCCCGTTTGAACCGGTGATCGTACTCTTAGAGCTTTTGCCCGTAAAGCTCCAGGGGTCTGCTGTAAGATTGGAATGAAAATTAAATCCCTCCTTGTTCTCAGTATCCAGATTGACATTCAAACTGTCGTAGATCCTGGGGTCAAAAGTATTAAACCTTCTGTCAAAAGCCGCGTCCGAACTCATACGGTAACTTTTTGATTTCTCATTCAGATCAAAATTAGCCCGTTTCCAGATGAAGTCATCAGACGTAACACCAAAGCTGATCATCATATCCCCGCTTACCCTCAGAGGGCCCAGCTTTGGGCTGTCTTTCTTGTCCAACTCAGGTAAATTTCTTACGGTAACATAGGGCGGATTACTTAAGTCTTCTTTTCGCTTAAGTTTTTTGAGCGTAAGCTCCATCGCCTCATCTTTTGTTAACGCTGGCTTTACAGGCTGCTGCGCAGGCACGCTCTTTAATACCGGCTTAAGACTGGTTGGAGGAGTCGAGGATGGGGATTCAGCAAATATTTTATTTATATACTCTCTGGCAATCCGGTTATCCGGTTCAACTAAGAGGGCCTTATTGAATTCCGAAAGGGCCTCGTCAAATTTGCCCATGGAATAAAAGTTTTTTCCCATCTCACAAAGAGCCACGGCCGCCTGGACTTGCGCAAAGGCGGGATTGGCTGGGAAGAATAAAAACGTTAAGCAAATTAACGCCAGGGCCTTATATCTTAAGCATCTTCTTCTCATAAACATAACTTCCATCCTTTTATTTATAAAAAATCCGGCATTGACCCCTAAAAGTCAATCCGGATTAAATTAACGTGGCAGCCTTAGTTACCTCCATAACCAAGGTCGTCGGTACATACCACCCTCTTAAATTAAGGATATCCTTTTCTTTTATATAAATTTATCATATTTTTTAGTTTTGTCAAGGGAAAAGTTGGAAGTTTGTGATTAGCTGGCCTCTTTGATTAGCTTGCTGTCGGCTGCGATGAGTTCTATGCTCAGGGTATGCACAAAGAGGATGAGAAACAATCTCCCTTTATTTACGGCCAGGATGCTTCCTTTAATCTTGCAGAAAAAATGTTCACGCTTGAGCTTTGTGTTCCTTTCCTTTAAGACAAAAAGATACGGTTCCGGCTTAAAAACGTTTGCGCTTTCAACCTGCTTTACCATGCAGGCAAAATGCCTGCGCACCACGCTGTGAACCCCCTCTTTATCGGTGGTTTCAGAGCTGGCAATAACCCTGCGGCTTCTATCGGCGGAGGTCAGGTTTTTATATAACAGGCTGCGCATATTAATCCCCAATTTTAGCCGGATTACCGCTTAGTTTATTATGCTTTCTCTTTACTCTGCCCCGGTAATCCGGCTCACCTTTATGGCTGGTGGGGCATTATTAATTTCAAAACAAGTATGCAGCCAAAAAAGGGCTAAATCAATAGCATTCGGCCCTGAAAAGAAAGCGTTTGCTTAGTTTAAAAACGCAGGCGTTCTTCCTTACCTTTGAAGAGCCTGACAAGATTGGACTTGTGGCGGATGATTACAAAAACGCAGAGTATTATGCTTACCGTAACCAGAAGGAAAAGCTGCTTAAAAAATATTAAAGATACCGGCAGCATTATGGCGGAAACAATGGAAGCCAGGGAAACTATCCTCCAGATAAAAAATACAGCTAGCCAAGTGACTATCAATATACCGATCACAATGCCTAACCCCTCTATCTTTAAGGCAAGGCCAAGTAATACACCGAAAGAAGTAGCAATACCCTTTCCTCCCTTAAACCGTAAGAATATCGTCCAGTTATGGCCGCAAATACAACATAACCCCATGATAATACGTAAGTTTTGTTCCTGCCATAAAACCGGTTTAGCGCCAAAATAATCACCCAGAAAGACAACTGCCACAAAACCTTTAAGGATGTCTAAAAGCAGCACCGTGATCCCCGGCCCCCTGCCTAAAGCGCGCATGGCATTAGTTGCCCCGACATTTCCTGAGCCGACCTTGCGGATATCAATGCCTTTTAAGATCCTGCCGAAAAGATAGGCGGTAGGCAGGCTCCCGACCAGATAGCTAATTAGTAACGCGGTGATTGTCCAAAGCATATAATATCTTAAAACCTCTCATTACGTAATCAACGCCTGAGATTACAGTAAAGATTACCGCTATCCACCAGAGGAAAGCAACCGCCCTCCATTGCAGTAAAACACAGACCACAGAAAGCATCTGGAAGGTAGTGGTAAGTTTACCCCACTTTGTTGGATAAACATTCAGGTCCTGTTTAACTAAATAGATCACTACCGCCCCCAGGATAATGATCGCATCCCTTGATATTACGATAAAGGTGACCCAAAGCGGAAAACTAAGTTCCAATTTGCTGATCGGTGATAAGAATATAAAAGCGCTCATCAGTAAAAGCTTATCCCCCAGCGGATCCAGGACCAACCCGGCCTTTGACTGCAGCTTTGCCTTTCTGGCCACAAAACCATCCAGGCCGTCTGAAATAACGCCCAGAAGGAATATTACTAACGCAATAGTTCTCAGGAATTGCCTTTCCGGGGCATAGTAAAGCAGGCAGGCGACAAAAAAGGGAACACTGAGGATGCGGAATGTTGATATTTTATTGGCGATGTTCATCTGACCAGTCTTATGCGCCGGGGCGGCCAGTAAATTACTAAAGCTTCGCCCAGAAGGTTGCCCTTCGGTACAAACCCCCAATACCGGCTATCCCGGGATGAGGCGGAGTTATCCCCTAAAACAAAATAGCTGTCCTTGGGCACGATTATCTTTTGACCTTCAGCGCTGAAATCTCCTGCGTTGTAATAGTAGATTTGGTTAAAGATAGGCTCCTGCGCGGGCTTGCCGTTTATATAAATCGACCCCCCTTTTATCTCAACTGTTTCTCCGGGGAGGCCGACCAGTCTCTTAATGAAATCCTTTTTTTTATCTTCAGGATAGACAAAAACAACTACATCCCCTCTCTTTGGCCCCCTCACCGCGGGCAGCTGCAATTTCGTAAAAGGGACCTTAGCACCGTAAACAAATTTATTCACCAGTATAAGGTCCCCCTCCAGCAAAGTCATACGCATTGAGCCTGTCGGGATCTTAAAGGCCTGGATCACGAAAGCCCGGATGACCATCGCCAGGAGAAAAGCTACGATGATGGATTCGAGCCAATCCCTTAATACCGATTTCTTTTTTAAACTCATATTTTTAGTACCTCCAGGAATGCCTCTTGCGGTATCTCCACTTTTCCGAACTGCTTTAATCTCTTTTTTCCTTTTTTCTGGATATCCCAGAGCTTGCGCTTACGCGTGATATCGCCGCCTGAGCATTTGCTCGTGGCATGCTTGCCTACCGGCCGGACCTTCTCGGAGGCCAGGATCTGGCTCCCTACCGCCGCCTGGATAACTACCTCAAATAACTGCCTGGGGATCAACTCTTTTAATTTACCCACCAAAAGATGCGAGCGCGACATGGCCTTCTCCTTGAACATCAAGGAAGAAAAAGCATCGCAGATCTGCCCGTTAAGCATTATATCAAGTTTTACCAGTTTTGTCGGCAGATATTCCTTAAACTCATAATCCAATGACCCATACCCGCGGGTGATGGACTTGACCCGGTCATAGAAATCCACGATGATCTCGGAAAGCGGGATCTGGAACATGACCTTCACGCGGTCTTCGCTTAAATATTCATTTGATATAAATACCCCTCTGCGGGACTTGGTGAAATCGCAGACCGCTTCAATGGAATCCACCGGCACGATCATCAACAGGCTGGCGTATGGTTCCTGCGCCTCCTCTATATCCTGTTGGGCGGGGAGCTTGACAGGGGTATCCACTTCAATGAGCCTCCCATCCTTGGTCTTTACGCGGTAGACGACATTGGGAACAGTCAGGATCAGATTCAGGTTATATTCACGCTCCAGGCGCTCCTGCACGATCTCCATATGTAAAAGCCCTAAAAACCCGCAGCGAAAACCCGTTCCGAATGACTGTGAGTTCTCCGGCTCAAAGACAAAAGAGGCGTCGGAGAGCTTCAATTTGTCCATGGCGTCGCGCAGATCCGGGAAATCAGCGGGGTTGACCGGATAGATCCCGCAAAATACTAGGGGCTTCAATTTCCGATAGCCGGGCAGGGCCTCTGCGCAGGAGTTCTTAACATCGGTGATCGTGTCCCCTATAACTACTTCACGCGGGTCGCGCATGTTCGCCGTAAAATAACCGACCTCTCCGCAGACAAGCGAATCCGCGCTTGAATATTTCAGGTCTTTAAAAACACCCAGCTCTTCGATTTTGTAAATCTTACCGGTATGGAACATCTTAAGCCCTGTCTTGAGGTTTATCTCCCCATCAATGACCTTCACGAAGACAACCACTCCTTTAAAGGCGTCAAAGCGACAATCAAAAATAAGCGCCTTAAGCGGATTCCCGATCTCGCCGCTTGGAGGAGGGACAGTTTCAACGATCTTATCCAGGATCTCAATTATCCCTTTACCCTCTTTTGCCGAAGCCAGGATGATTTCCTCACTTTTAAAACCCAGGACAGTCTCTACCTGTTTTTTAACCCGTTCAATATCGGCGGATATAAGATCGATCTTATTGATCACCGGGATCACGTGGAGGTTATTTTCCATGGCCAGGTAATAATTAGCCACTGTCTGGGCCTCGATCCCCTGCCCGGCGTCAACTATCAGCACTGCCCCTTCGCAGGCAGCCAGTGATTTGGAGACCTCATAAGTAAAATCTACGTGTCCGGGTGTATCAATCAGGTTTAAAATATACTCCTTATTGAATTTCCTGGAAAAATAATTCAGCCTGACCATTGAGGCCTTAATAGTAATTCCGCGCTCCTTCTCCAACTCCATATCATCAAGCAGCTGGTCCCCTTTATGGCGTATATCAACCGCACCGGTCACCTCCAATATGCGGTCAGCCAGGGTGGATTTACCGTGGTCAATATGCGCGATAATAGAAAAATTCCTGATCAGTGTTTTATCCATCTATCTTATGGACTCAAGCATTCTATCTACTACCTGCCCTATGGAAAGATCGCTTGTGTCAATATAAATAGCGTCCTGCGCCTTGCGTAAAGGGGAAACCTGGCGGGTGGAATCTATCTTGTCCCTGTTGGAAAGGTCCGTCTCCACATCATTCAACGTAACATCCTGGCCCAACCCCCTTAGCTCCTTGAAACGCCTCTCTACCCTTACCTGCGGCGAGGCATCAATAAAGAATTTCTTTTGCGCATCCGGAAAAACTACCGTTCCTATATCCCTGCCGTCAAGCACGCAATCTCTTTTCCGGCCCAATTCTCTTTGCATCTTTACCATGATCTCCCGCACCTTTTTTATCTTAGCTATATCCGAAACAAAACGGGTGATCCGCGCCTGACGTATATCCACGGACACGTCCCGGCCGTCAAGGATAACGCTCAAAGACCCGTCGGAATTATTGCGCAGGCCGATCTTCACCCCCGCTGCCAGGTCATTTATCCGCTTTTCATCGCTGGCGGGTATCTTATTTTCCAGGGCCTTTAAAGTCAATGCCCGGTACATAGCGCCCGTATCAATATAAAGGAACCCCAGTTTTTTAGCTAAGATCCTGGCTACCGTGCTTTTTCCCGCGCCCGACGGTCCGTCAACAGCTATGATCATCCTAAATGCCCGCGTTTTTTTCTAGCGGCCGCCAGAATTTTTATTAAACGTTTCCTGTTTTTATTCGCCAAGGCTGACTTAAATGCGGCAAGCTTTTTTTGGAAGGAGGAAATTGAGGATAGGAGATTCTTGCGGTTACTTAGAAATATCTGGCTCCAGAGGATCTCATCCGAGCCGGCGATACGCGTAGTATCGGCAAGGCCACCGGAACTTATCTTTAAGAACTTATCCGGGATACTTCCGATTAAAGAAAAAGCTACCGTATGCGGCAGATGGCTGGTAAAGGCCAGGATCCGGTCATGCCTGGCCGCAGGCATTAAAAGTATATGCGCTCCCAGTTTTTTCCAGAGAGATCTGGCCTTTTTTAAAGCGCTCTTTCCGGTGCCAGAGACAGGCGTAATAATACAGATAGAATCGGTAAAAATATCCATCTGGGCATTTGATATCCCTTTTTTTTCACTCCCTGCCAAAGGATGGCAGCCGACAAAATCAGGAATCAGCTTGTTTAACCTGGATACGATCTTTTCCTTGGTGCTGGCCACGTCGATCACCAGGCACCCCTTTTTTAACCTTTTTGCCAGCTCAGGAGCAATATTTATGATCGCTTCAACAGGCGCAGCCAGTATGACCAGGTCGGCATCCTGCACTTGGTCTAAAGAAGCAGCGGTGCGGTCAATAGCGCCCATCCTCCTGGCCAACTCGGCATTTTTCTTCTGCCGGCTAAAACCTATGATCTGCCGGGCCAGGCCTTTCCTTTTTAAGGCAAAACCCATGGAGCCGCCAATCAAGCCTGTGCCAAAGATCACAACCTTGTTAAACATTTTCATTAGACCTTTCTCCCCACGGCTGCGGCTATACTTTTAAGTTCTTTCATAAGGCTGGAGAAATTATCCGGGAGAAGTGATTGCGCGCCGTCGGAAACAGCCTCTTCCGGACGGTTATGCACCTCAATGATCAAACCGTCTGCTCCGCTGGCTACCCCCGCCTTAGCCAGAGACGGGACCAGGCCCCATTTCCCTGCGGCATGCGAGGGATCGATGATTATCGGCAGATGAGACAACTGCTTGACTACGGGCACAGCGCTGATATCCAGGGTATTACGGGTTGAATCCTCAAAAGTGCGGATCCCCCGTTCACAGAGAATAACCGAGAAATTTCCCGAGCTTAATATGTATTCCGCCGACATCAACATATCCTTGACGGTAGAGGCCATTCCCCGCTTTAACAACACCGGTTTTTTGACTGCGCCCACTTCTTTCAGGAGGTTAAAATTCTGCATATTCCGGCAGCCGATCTGCAGGATATCCGCGAAATCCGCTACTAATCCCACATCGCGCACGTCCATAACCTCGCTAACCGTGACCATACCCAATTCATTACCGACCTCTCTTAACATCTGCAGGCCTGCTTTGCCTAAACCCTGGAAACTGTAAGGAGAACTCCTAGGCTTAAATGCCCCGCCGCGCAATACCATTGCCCCGGCTTTTTTAACCTCCCTGGCAATTTCAAACAAGCTGTCAATATCTTCAATGGAGCAAGGGCCGGCCATAACCACTACATCCCTGCCTCCTATCTTTACCCCTTTACCAAGATCAATTACCGAATCCTCTTTTTTAAACTCCCGGGAAACCAATTTGAACGGTGAAAGCACCGGTATAACATTCTCCACTCCGGGAAAGATCTCTAATGGTGTAGTCCGCAGCACATCCTCCGGCCCGATGACCCCGATGATCGTCCTTTGCGAGCCCTTTGAAAGATGAGGAGTTAATCCCAATTGCTTAACCTTGTCGATTATATGGTCTACCTGCGCTTGCGTTGCCTCCGGCTTCAAAACAATGATCATTTAGCTTTTCTCCTTGAGCACTTTCCTTAAAACGCGCACAAACCTCTCATTTTCCTTTTGCGTACCTATAGTCACGCGGATAAAATTTTTCAGGCCATACTGCTTCATATCCCGCACGATTACCCCAAATTTAAGCATGGATTTAAACACCTCTAATCCGTCTTTACCCGTGTCTATGAGGATAAAATTCGTCTCCGAAGGCAGGAATCCCAGCCCCATCGAAGAAAGCTCACCGTACATAAAATTCTTTCCCTGGAGGGTAAGCCGCCGTGTTTTTCTAAGGAATTTTTTGTCTTCCATGGCAGCTAATCCTGCTGCCTGGGCCAGGATGTTGACGTTAAACGGCTGCCTTACCCGTTCTATGAAATGCACCAGTTCAGCGTTGGCTATCAGATAACCCAGCCGAAGCCCTGCCAGGCCGTATGCCTTGGAGAAGGTCTTAAGCACGACAACATTTTTCTTGCGCCTTAGATAACTTAAGGAATCCGGGTAATCATCCACATCTATGAATGTATCATAGGCTTCATCAAAAACAACCACCGCCTTCTCCGGAAGCGCGTTTAAAAACTCTGTAACTTCGTATTTAGTAAGATAGGTGCCGGTGGGATTATTGGGGTTAGAGATAAAAATCAACTTGGTTTTTTTATCCACCAGCTTCAGTATTGCCCCCAGGTCGTATTTAAAATAACGCAATGGCGCCTTTTTGACCCTGCGGTCATTGGCTGCGGAGACGATTTCATATTCCAAGAATGTCCCTTCAGAGGTAACGATGGATTCATCCGGCTCTACCAAAGTTTTAATCAACAAATCGATCAGCTCATCCGAACCGTTCCCCAGCACGAAGTTTTCCGGCTCAAGCTTAAAATGCCTGGCCAGGCGTCTTTTCAAATAATAGCCTTGGGAATCCGGGTATCGGTTGATCCCGGAGAGACACCTCTTCATCGCGCTGATCGCCTTGGGAGAGGCCCCAAAAGGGTTTTCGTTTGAGGCCAGCTTGACCACCTGTTTTAATCCCAACTGTCTTTTGGTCTCCTCTATAGGCTTACCGGCAACGTAAGGCCTGATATCTAAAACATGCTTGCGTACTAAATTCTTCATTCTTTAATTATTCTCCGATCGGGTATGAACCGAGTATCTTCACATAATTACATTTCTTTTCCAATCCATGCAATGCTCTCTTGACCTTATCGTCGTTCTGATGCCCCAAGATATCAATAAAGAAATAATACTCCCAGGCCTTTTTCTTTGACGGCCGGGATTCTATCTTGGTAAGGTTGATCCCGTATTTACGAAAGGGCAGCAGCATATCGTATAAAGCGCCTACGCGGTCCTTTACCGACAAAAATAAGGATGTCTTGTCATGCCCGGTCTTCTCAACATCAGTGGGTCCTATAACAAAGAAGCGGGTAATGTTATGCGCTGAATCCTCGATGCCGCCTGCCAAAATCTTTAATCCATAAACCTTGGAGGCAAGGTTCGAGGCAATGGCAGCGCTGTTGGCGTCTTTTTTCGCCATCTCTGCGGCACGCGTAGTGCTGGCAACATCTATAAGTTCTGCTCCGGGCAGATTCTTCTGCAGCCAGTTCCGGCACTGGCCGAATACATAGGGGTTGGAGTAAACCCTGCGGATCTTACTTTTAGGGCAATTGGATAACAGATTATGCGATACATCCAGGACAATCTGGGAACAGATCTTCAGCTCCGAATCCACAAAAACATCTAAGGTGTGGCTTACCGCTCCCTCGATTGAGTTTTCTACCGGCACCACCCCATAATCAGCCTCTCCGCGCTCAACCTGCGTAAAAACATCGGCGATGGAATTGCAGGCAGAATAGTTGACCTGGGAACCGAATCTTTTTAACGCCGCCAGATTGGCGAAGCTAGCCTTGGGACCCAGGTAAGCAATGGTAAGGGATTTTTCCAGAGCCAGGCTTGCTGACATAACCTCCCGGTATATTGCCTCAAGCGCTCCCTTTTCCAAAGGCCCCTTATTTAATCCGGCGACCTTACGCAAAACCTGGATCTCGCGTTCAGGGGAATAGATGCTTTTGCCTTTATTCATCTTAACTTTGCCGATCTCTTTTGTTACCTTGGCGCGTAAATTTAACAAGTTGATCAGCTTGGCATCAAGTGAGTCAATTTTTTTGCGCAACTTGTCCAGGCTCATTTCTAACCTCCACATTCTCTTCGCTAATCGGTTCTATCTCGTTTTTTGCTTCTACCTTTTCCGCCATAACATTGAAATCCTCGAACTTCGGCAGATCATCCAAAGATTTTAAACCGAAATGCTCAAGGAACTGCCGGGTCGTGCCGAAAACAAACGGCCTGCCCGGGATCTTTTTCCTGCCTGAGATGCGGATCAGGTTTTTTTCAAGCAGGCTTTTCATTACCCCGTCCACATTAACGTTTCTTAAGGATTCGATCTCCGACTTAGTTAACGGCTGTTTATACGCGATGATCGCCAAACTCTCAAGAGCGGGCTTTGATAATTTATCCACGCTGCGGTCTTTATAGAGCTTCTTTAAGAAGGGGGCAAAGCTGGAAGCTGTAATCATTTGGAACCCGCCGGCTATCTCTGCTATGCGAAAACCCCGGTTCTCTGCCTCATATTCCTCTTTTAGTTCATCAATAATTTTACGCAACTGGCCTGATTCCGGATTACCTAAAGCCTTCTTAAGCTGCTCTAAGGTTACCGGCCTTTCCGAGGCGAAGATCAGGGCCTCTACCGCTGATTTTAAGTTATCTTCTTCCACCTAAGCTTCCTTTACTTTGCACGCCTTTGCTTATACACCAGGTTAAGCAGCTCTTCTGTGCTATTAACCCCTGCGTTAGCCTCCAAGACTTTTTTGATCATGGCTGATGCCTCTGGCCGCTTATACTCCAACTGTAACAAAACTTCAAGCGCCTCCTCATGGATATCTTTAGGTATTGATTTATTTCCGGCCTGGCCATCCTGGATCAGGCCGAATTTGCCCACCTTATTCTGCAGCTTGGCCACGATCTCTCTTGCCCTCTGTTCCCCTATGCCGGGCAGGCTTTTTAAAAAACCTAAATCCCCTTCGTCAATCGCTTTGGCGATAAGGGAGATGGGTTTGTTCAGGGCCTTAAGCGCTGCGCGCGGCCCGATGCCGGAAACCGTGATAAAAACCTCAAAGAAATCTTTTTCCACCCGGCTCAGGAACCCGATAAGTATGGGAATGTTCCTGGCCGGCTCAACCTGATGGTAATGATAGGTTATCAGATTGATCTTATTGTCCGGGCCGATAGATTCATCTATGCGCTGCATAACGCAGGCAGGGATAAAAACGTCATAACTTAAGCTGCCTGAATCCAACACCAGAAAGTTGTTTCCTTTTTCCAAAACCCTGCCTGATATACGAGAGATCATATCTTCACCTTTGTGATATAGCTGTGCGCTATAGCCAGCGCCAGGGCATCGGTTACATCCATATAGCCCGGCAGATCTTTCAGCCCTAATGTGCCGCTAACCATCCTTTGCACCTGCGATTTGGAGGCCAACCCCTTGCCTACGATTGCTTTTTTTATGCGCGTGGCCGCGTATTCAAAAAACGGTATATTCTTTTCCGCCGCAGCCAGGCAGATCACCCCTCTGGCCTGGCCTAAAACATACGATGTAGCCGGATGGCGGTAATGCGAATATATCTTCTCCAGCACCAGGCAATCCGGCTTCGTATCTTCGATTAATTTGGTCACTCCGCGGTATATTTTATCCAATCGTTTTGGAGCAGAATCTTTAGCCGAAGTTTTAATTATACCTGCCTCACGTAAAGCTATAAGGCTTCCCTTAACCTGGATGACCCCATAACCGGTGATACTCAAAGCAGGGTCAAGACCTAAAATGATCATTCTTCTTCCGTCGCAACCTCATTTATGATCTCATCCGGGATATCAAAGTTGGCATAAACCTGCTGCACATCATCATGCTCTTCCAGCGCCTCTATCAGCTTCAAAAGCTGCCTGGCCTCATTCCCCGTAACCTTGATCGTGGATGAGGGGATCATGGTTAATTCCGCATCATCCCATTTAATCCCTTTATCCTGGAGCGCCTGTTTGACCTTCTCTAGGTCCTGGACCGCGGTAAAGACTTCGTAAATGTTTTCATCATGTTTCATATCCTCGGCACCGGCATCAAGGACTATATTCATCAACTCATCCTCTTTGACCTTATCCTTTGCCACGGTGATATATCCTTTTTGGGCAAACATCCAGCTGACCGCGCCCGCACCAGCCATATTCCCGCCTTTTTTTGACATAATATTACGTAACTCGGCGGTAGTGCGGTTTTTATTATCAGTTAGGGAATCGATCAGGATCGCTACCCCTCCCGGGCCATAGGCTTCATACATAACCGCCTCATAAACTACGCCGGGGAGTTCTCCTGTGCCCCGCTTGATCGCCATCTTCACGTTATCTGAAGGCATATTCGCTTCCTTTGCCTTCTGCATTATAGCGCGCAGCCGCGGATTAGTATCGGGATTTCCTCCTCCGTCGCGGGCAACCACCGTAAGCTCCTTGATGATCTTGGTGTAGGTCGCCCCTTTCTTGGCGTCGGCTATGCTTTTCTTCCCTTTATTTGTCTTCCATTTTGAATGACCTGACATGACTTCCTCCTTGATTTGTTCCTATTATTAAAAAGCAGGCAGAATAAGCCGGGTTCTGTCTTGGTGTAATTATCCACACCGGTTAGTGGCTATTCCTCTCAATTCCCGCGTTGCCGCGAAAACTTTAGCAGCTTACCCTCCCGCCCTTTCCCGAAATCACTTTCAGGATTTTCAAGCGGATAGCCCTTAATCTACGATGAAGTAGAACGGGCGGGACTTTTGTGCTTTGCTCCGCGTAGAGATTGCCGCGTTTCACCTCGGGGCTTACGCCCCTGCTCGTCTCTGTGGCTCTGATCCGTCCGCCGATGTTTTTGGCGGAGATGGGGATTACCCATTACGTTATCCTCTGGAGCCCGGACTTTCCTCCCCCGCCGCTTTGCTTCGCTTTGCTTCGCAAAGCGAAGCAGCGGGGGCAGCCACATTCTGCCTGCTTATTGTCAAAGATTTCTTCAGCGCCTTCTTAACTGCTTTATTTGCCAGCTTATCCGCACCGCGATTCTCTTCCCGCGGGATATGGCTGACCAGGACTTTTTCAAATCCAGTCAAAAGCCTGACCACCCGGTTATATAAATTTATTATCCCGGTATCCCTCACCTTATAAACCTTGTTCAATTGCCTGGCCAGGAGCTGGCTGTCGGTGTTGATCTTTAAAGTCTTAGCTTTAAGCAAAAACGCTTCTTCAAGCGCATATATAAGAGCGGTGTATTCGGCGATATTATTGGTGGCCTGGCCGATATAACTTGAAATATTTTTTACGGTCTTGCCCTGGCTACAGATCACTACCCCTATACCGCTGTGGCCGGGATTGCCCTTTGAAGCGCCGTCAATATAGATATCTAAATGGCTCATTCC